>WNGL01006750.1_pt1 | contig 36994 bp, 28 predicted proteins | sample 5400591 | NCBI WGS metagenome assembly WNGL01 (sample SAMN13153377, study PRJNA577476) | soil metagenome | isolation source: 80 cm soil or saprolite under Garry oak tree replicate 1 | place: USA:California | collected 2016-06-15
GCTCGACGATCCATGGCATTCGGACGGCAGGCAGGCCCTGGCGCACATCGCAGACCTGGCGCGGATCCCCCCAGGGTCCCCGCGTGTCGTACACGGGCACGCGGGAGCCATCCTTGAGCGAAATCTCGCGTAGCGGCACGCGAATCGACGCATGGATCCTGCCCTGAACGTAAATGCGATCGCTGGCAGGAAGTGCGGTGTCGAGGTAGGTGGAATCCTTGAACTGGAGTTTGGAAGTACTCATCTCTACTCTCCCTTCGTCGGCATTATCCGAATCAGGTGTTAGGGGTCGATCCCAGTTGGATCCTCTCAGCGTTAAAAGCTCCCCCGTTGACGCAGCGCCGGGCCCAGTTGGCTAGACGCTGAATGAGCTGCCGCAACCACAAGAACCGGTAGCGTTAGGATTGCTGAACTTGAAACCCGCTCCGTGCAACCCCTCGATGTAGTCGACCTCCGCACCCTCCATATAAAGAAGACTGGCCTTGTCGACGAACACCTTCAGACCGTCGAATTCGAAAATGGCGTCATTTTGGTCGTTGTAATTCTTATCGAAGCCCATGCGGTATGAGAAGCCGGAGCAACCTCCCCCAACCACCTGAATCCGCAAGCCGGCATACGGCTCAGGCTGTTCGGAAAGGATTTCCTTAACTTTCTCTTCCGCTTTCTTAGTCAGCATTATCGGCATCGTTACTTGCCTCCTTATCCTTATTATGAACTTTAAGACCTTACCCGCTTGCGATTCCCATCGCCTGGAGGCGAATCGACCGCTCGCGCGGGCCGTCGAACTCAACCATTATAATACTCTGCCATTCGCCAAGGACCACGTCTCCGTCCGCAATCTGAAGGGTTAAAGACATACCGAGCAACAGTGTCCGGAGGTGGGAATCCGCATTGTGGCGGTCGCAATCCGACCAGGCCGGATCATTGTGGCGATAGTATTCGTCCTTCCTGACAGCGCTAGCCAGATAGGCCTTGACATCGTGGATCAGAGCCTCTTGCCACTCATTTATAAAGATGGCGCTGGTTGTGTGCAATGACGAAATATTGAGTGACCCTGCCCTGATACCGGACGATTTGACAAAATCTCGGACCAGGTGTGTCACATTGTAGAGTTCCTCGCGTTCTTCAGTTTGGACCTTAGCCAAGGTGCTCACCACTCTGCTGGTCCCTGTTGCAACCTCAACGGTGGATGGCTCTGGAGCTTTAACGGACGCGAAAGCCATATTGTGTTTGACCCCTTGTGCAGCGTTAGCGATCGGAATTCTGCCGTTGGTGCAAGCGAACATTATACACAAATTATAGTCTTGAAGTAGCAGCCCGGAGCGGTGAAAATCAATGATTGTGCTGACCTACCTGCTGGTGCTCGTGCCGGTTCTCCTGATCCTCGGCATTGCTGTAGCTGTGAAGCGGCAAGCCCATGTCACTCGTTCGTATACTGCCGCGGAACAAGCGCAGGATGCGAAGGTCTATGCAGAGTCCACGAAAGCCATGGAAACTACGGTAGCCGAAGCTCTGGCCGCCAAGGCCCGAGACCCGCGCCTTGCCTCCCTGTCACAGGAAGAGCTCGTCTACGAAGTATTGAAGGAATGCTACGACCCCGAAATCCCGCTGAATATCGTCGATCTCGGACTCATTTATGAAGTCCAGGCCGGGCCTGACGCCATAAACGTAAAAATGTCCATGACTTCAGCGGCATGCCCCTCCGGAGTGGTGATCGCTGAGGACGTTAAGGTCAAGTTGGCCGACGCAGGGTTTCCAAATCCGAAAGTGGAAATCGTGTGGGAACCCGCGTGGTCGCCACAGCGGATTTCCGAGGCCGGACGCAAAGCGCTGGGAATTTAATACACCAAGTCACGAACCGCATTCCAAACACATTTTCGAGGACTGACCACCCCGTCCGCGCCAACTTTGGTGGCCTTCGGCATCATTCTTTTTGATGGCGCGGCCACCCCTCCTTTGCAAGGAGGGGAAAAGGCCACAAAAAAAGGCCGCCTTGGAAACTTGTCAACGCGGCCTTTCTCTGTCTTTGTGGCTTGCCGTCTATCTACGATGCGCGAGCTCGATCTTCACAAGATCGGTCTTTTCGTTTGAACCCAGGTTCTTCCCGAAGGTCAGCTCGTCCACCATTTGTTTCATCTTCTGAGCCTCGCGGGCTTTCTGGCGCTTCAATCGCTCTTCTTCGGCTGCGGTTTCGGGGCCGTCGCTGTGGACTCGGACCCGGGCAACGTCCACGGGGTTCAGAACAAGGTTGTGATCGAAGCTTTCCAGCGGGACCGACTTACCGGCGGCGTAGACTCCATGTTTACCGTGCTTCTTGTTCCATTCCGCGACACTCGCAGTCTTGTACATGTTTTCGATGATCTTGCGCCAGCCGATTCCCGTATTGTAGGCGCAGAAGGAAATTTCGCCGAGCTGCGTCGCATAAGGAATGATGCACATCTCGGTCCGGCGGAAGTCATAGTTGAACAGATCCTGGAACCACATTCCGGCAACGAACAAGAAGTTCCAGGGGTCATCGCGCCGTTTCTTGATGTCATCCATCGTCCGGTCACCGGAGACCTTGCCGTAGCTCTTACCCGACAGACCGAACGACTTGTCGAACTTCTTCATGATGTCCCTCAAAGTCAGACTGGGCGGCGCTCCGAATGGGTTGTAGTTCTTCAGCAGGGCCAGGCCCATCATGGCGTTGGAAAACCATTTTCCGCGGCCGGCATCCGTGATCTTCTGCATATCGCTGACCAGGCCTGGAATATTCAGGAATTGGGGGACCGGAGCAAATTCTTTGGTCTCTTTGTTGATCATCATGGCCGTGCCGACGCCGCAGTTCGGGTGGCATCCGCAACTGACCTGGCCCCAGTCGGCGCCGGGACCATGAACAAGATCCGCAAAGTCCGCGAAAGCGCCCATCAGGGAAAGCGGGAACCAGTCGCGCGTCGGCTCGGTGATGCCGACCTGCGTTTTGACGTCATTGGCGAGATGCGAAAGCGTATAACGCTGGCGCAGCCTGCGTTCGGCCGTTATATCTTCGTCGCGGCCGGTAAACGAAACAGGCTGGAAAGCAATAAAGGCAATCCGCTTGGGATTGTCCATCGCAAACCGGATGATCGATCCGACCTGGTCATTATTGACGCCATTCACAAGCGTCACCACCAGAATGATCTCGACACCGGCTTCGTGAAGATTGTTGATCGCGCGCAGCTTCACATCAAACAAATTGCCGATCTGCCGGTGGCTGTTCGCGTCGTTTCCAATGCCGTCGAACTGGAGATAGGCGTACCTCAGCCCGGCTTCAGCGGCCTTTCGCGCAAATTCCTTGCTCCTGGCGAACTCGATACCGTTCGTTGCACATTGCACGCTGGAATAACCCAGCTTGCGGGCGTATGCGATGGCGTCGACAAAGTACGGTGACAGTGTGGGCTCGCCGCCTGAGAACTGAATGGACATCTGCCGGCGGGGCTTGATCCGGACCGCATTGTCCATGATCTCCATAATTTCTTCCCAGGTCAGTTCGTGAACGTAGCCGACCTGGTTGGCATCCATGAAGCACGGGTCGCACATCATGTTGCAGCGGTTCGTGAGGTCGACTGTCAGGACGGCGCCGCGGCCATGCTTGATCGTGCTGCTGCCGTGGTTGTGCAAATCCGCATCGTTATGCGACGGAATGTCACGTCCAGGAAAGTTCTTCTCGATCCACTCCAGAAATCCTACGTCGATAGCCATCAGGTCCTCGGTTTTGCCGTGCTGGGGGCAATCCTTGACCATCCAAACCTGGCCGTTCCGCTCGATGATGTTCGCCTTCACTTCCCCGACCTTTTCATGCAGCAGCGTCGTCCAGTCCGTGTCTCCGCCCATGATTTTCTGGCGGGCTTCCTTGACACACTGGGGGCAAAGCGAGTCGGTTTGTCGCGGCCAGCCCAGAACCGGCTTGGTCTTTTGCCAAGACTTCAGCAAGGGCTTTTCGGTCCATTTCGGCGTGAAGGAGGGGGTGGGATTGAATCGATTGATGTATTGGATCGTATCGAAGGCTGCACCGGCGGTATAGGAAACTGCCGCATCCACGTACTTCATCAGGCGCTTGCTTCGTTTCGCTTTGACCTGGTTTCGTTCGGTGTAGCCGGCCTGAGGGGTCTCAACCGCTGTTTGTTCCAGACTAGACAAGATACCTCCTTTGATGGGGCGCGCTTACAAGTGTGATGATTAGAAAAGATCTGATTCCGAAAAGACGCGTTCAAACGAGGGGTAAGAATAGCGCAGCAATTTTGGCTCTTCAACAGAAATTTCGCACAACTACTAAATTTTAGAGTGAATTAGCGGGCACGAATGATCTCGACCAAAACGTAGCTGACGCGCGGTTCCAGGACTGGCGAGACTTTGCGGACCACGACTCGAACCTGTGGAGTCGGAAAGTCCGATAGAATCCGGGCGGCTAGGACCTCCGCCACCGTCTCGATCAGGTGAAAGTCGCGGCTCCGGCAGACCTCCATGGCTAGGCCTGCCACCTTAGAATAATCGAGGGCGTCCTTAAGCGAGTCCTGTTGGGCGGCGCGAGAGATGTCGGTCCAGATTTCAATATCGATGGAGAGCCGCTGCTTCATGGTGCGCTCTTCGGGAGTGACACCAATCGCCGTGACGCAGTCGATTCCTGAAATTAAGATCTTGTCCAAAAGTTATCCCAATCCCGTCCTGAACGCGGGCTAAAGCCCGCGACTACATTTGGTGTGCCTCGCTTCTTATCGATCCGTTTCATCCAGCCGTTCCCGGCCGGCGAAGCCGGCCTCGATATCATGCCAGTACTCGATGGCCTCCTCACCGAGCCGCCAGCACAGGTAAACGAGGCGGCCCTGCCGGATGTACGGAAAATCGCAAAGACCTTTGTCGACATCCTTGAGCACGACACCCATATCCTTAATTTGATGGATCAAAAGCATGAGGTGGGAAACGGACTCGACGTAGATGACACCGAATTTGCTGAAACCGTCATACGGCGCCTTGTCACGAGCCTTTTGAATTTCCGGATGAAGCTCCTTGATCCGCTTCCACTCCTGGTTGATTTCCTCGAGAATGGATCGAAGCTGGGGAATCAAGGCCTGCGCTTCGGCGAGTGTAAAGATCCGGTCCTCCATGGTCAGTGCTCGAGCCACTTTTCGGCTTCCATCGCAGCCATGCAGCCCGTTCCGGCTGCAGTGATGGCTTGTCGAAAGACGGGATCCTGAACGTCGCCGCAAGCAAAGACACCGGGGATGTTGGTGCGAGTCGAGTTCGGCTGAGTTTTGATATAGCCACGATCATCAAACTGAATTTGGCCCCTGAAGATTTCAGTGTTCGGGTTGTGGCCAATCGCAACAAAGAGCCCGTCGACATTCAGTTCTGAGAGTTCTTGAGTCTTGACGTTCCTGAGTCTGAGCCCGCTCACCCCGGCCTGCCTGGCGCCCAACACGTCCTCAACGACAGTGTTCCAAACGAATAGGATCTTCGGATTGGCAAACGCGCGGTCCTGCATGATTTTCGAAGCACGGAGCGTGTCGCGTCGATGGATGACCGAAACCTTCGTGGCGAACTTTGTAAGGAAAATAGCCTCTTCCATTGCCGAGTCGCCACCGCCAACGACTGCGATTTCCTTGCCTCGGAAGAAAAACCCATCGCACGTGGCGCAGGTGGAAACACCGTGTCCCATGAGTTGCATCTCCGATTCGATGCCGATCAGCTTCGCGGAAGACCCTGTGGAGATGACAACGGACTTCGTCACGACCTCATCGTCGCCGTAGTACACGCGGAAGGGATGCTCTTTCAGCTTGACCGCATGGACAAACCCCTTGACGATTTCCGCTCCAAACCGCATGGCCTGCTTCCGCATTTCATCCATGAGCTGCGGCCCCATGATGCCTTCAGCAAATCCCGGATAGTTTTCCACCAACGTCGTCAATGTGAGCTGGCCACCGGGTTCCTTTCCCTCAATAAGCAGGGGGAAAAGGTTGGCGCGAGCCGCATAGACGGCTGCAGTCAAGCCTGCCGGACCCGACCCAATAATGACCATGTTGCGCATGAACCCTGCTCCATTCCCGTAGGAATCCTATAAGGTACCACACCGGAATAGGGGCCCCCAGGTTCTGCTACAATCAACTCAACGCGCCCGTAGCTCAGCTGGATAGAGCGCCGGACTTCGAATCCGTAGGTCGGGGGTTCGACTCCCTCCGGGCGCGTTCAGATTTGCGGATGATTCAGCGCCGAGGCCGCGCGCGCTTCGATACGAAATCTTTCGAGCGCCTGCGGGTCCTTCGACCACTCTTCCGGCAGGAACTTCATCGCGACGGGGCGGCCCAGACGAGTGTCTTCGGCTTTGTAAACCACGCCCATACCGCCCGATCCCAACCGTTCCAAGATGCGATAGTGTGAAACCGTCTGGCCGACCATTGCTGTATCGTATCAGACCGCTTAAACAGCCGTCACACCATCGGGAACGCGGTCATGGATGAAACCGGCCAGCGCATCGATGTCGCTCATGCGGCCGAAGCGTTCGCGGCATGCCAGAACAATGGTTCGGCCTGGAGCCTTCCCTTCGAACTGGCGATACCTGATCAGATTCTTCAGACGATCGTCCATCTGGACAGCAAGCCAGGGAATGAGACTATAACCAAAACCCGTAGCCACAAGGTGGCGCAAGGTCTCGAGACTTGTGGCATGGAACTGTCGAAAGTCTCCGCGACGGTTTGATGGACATACCTGAATGCTTTGGTCTCTCAAACAATGACCATCTTCCAGCAGAACCATGTCCCTCGAATTCAGATCCTTCGTTCGCAACGGTTCCTTCGATGCAAGCGGGTGCCCTCTAGGTGCCGCCAGCAGGAACGGTTCATAAAATAACGGTATCAGCCTCAGACCATCGCTTTTGAACACCGGCGCTGCGAGCACGGCATCAAGCGCACCCGTTCGAAGATCTCCCACAAGCGGATCGGTCAGACCCTCTTTGAGGAGCAGTTCGAGTTTAGGAAAGCGTTTTCGGAGCGCTCCTAACAAGTGAGGCATCAGGTACGGCCCGAGTGTGGTTATGGCGCCCAACCGTAAGGAACCCGACAAAGGTTCACTCTCTCGGTGAACGAGAGCTGCAATCTTTTGCGCCTCTTCCAAGACGACTCGTGCCTGGCGTGCGACGCGCTCTCCCACTGGAGTAATGACGACATTCCTGTTCGATCGCTCAAACAATTGGACTCCCAGGAAGTCTTCAGTCTTTCGGATCTGAGCGCTCAGCGCCGGCTGGCTGACGTGACACGATTCCGCCGCCTTTCTGAAATGCCGGTGATCCGCCACGGCGACCAGATACTCCAGGTCACGAAGGGTCAAGGAAGATATATTCATAAGCATGTCTTATCACTATTATAACAATAATCAGTTAGATTTATCGCTCGGATCTAATGGAGAATAGTCTCGAAAGGAGCACTAACGATGGATGTCAACATAGGTATCAATGAAGAAGATCGAAAGCAGATTGCGAACGGCCTGTCGAAACTTCTGGCGGACACGTACACGCTCTATCTCAAGACTCATAATTTTCACTGGAACGTCACGGGACCGATGTTCCAATCCTTGCACGTCATGTTCGAGCAGCAATACCGGGAGCTCGCCGAAGCCGTAGACTCTATCGCAGAGAGGATTCGGGCTCTGGGTTTCCCCGCCCCGGGGACCTACGCGGACTTCGCCGACCGAACTTCATTGAAGGAAGAACGCGGCGTTCCGAACGCGGAACAGATGATCCGTCAACTCGTCGATGGGAATGAGGCGACGATTCGTACCGTACGCTCGGCCTATCCGTTAGCCGAACGTCTCCATGATCAGGCCACAGCAGACCTCCTGACCGAAAGAATGCAGGTTCACGAAAAGACCGCCTGGATGCTGCGCAGCCTTGTCTCGTAGCCTCCACCCTGGCTGGCCCTCGGCCGGCGGAATGCCTGTACCAAGTAAGAATTCGCAGGGGATTGGGAAATATGCCCGCTGGATCTTTATCAACCCAGCGAGCGGGGTTTTTCAGATCCAGCGATTTCAACGAATTGCTCTTTTGGTATACGCATTGCATGTTATTTTGTGCTGAGAGCCTGCCGATTCGAGGAAGAAGGACGAGGGGACGTGGCGAGATCCGGAGACGTAAACCATCAATTTGGGATTTACAAGAACACCTGTTGCTCCTCCGAGATCGTGCTCGTCAAGGGCGCCCTCTTCCCCAAGTGTGAGAAGCATAAACTACCGACCACTTGGAAGCTTGTCACAAAAATTGAGCCGCCACAGCCGTCCAAAGGCAAGGCGGCCTGAGGCCGGCATGATAACGTCGGCGTCGTGCGGCCGTTTCGGAAAACCGCCTCTGGGTCGCCTCTCCTGGCTCTGAGCTTGCTGGCTGCATGAACAAAAATTCCTCGCAGTTTATTTCATCTGCGAAAAAATGCCCGGTTGTTAAACGAGGACTGGATCACAGAAAATCCCGGAGTTGCTGAGCTTGTGGGCACTTTTGGGCAGGTGACTCTCCAGTTTGCCTTAGATACCCTCGGTCACCATGCGAAAACTCACAGTCTTCCTTATCGTTGTTCTTTTTGTGGTCCTCGTGAGCCTGATAGTGCCTCCAGAGGCAAGTCCAAAGGAAATCCTCCTACTAGCACAGTACTCTTGCAATGCTCAAGTGGCTGATCTGGTGAACTGGTTGCTTGGACTGGCCACTGTCCTGGAAAAGGCCGTCTGTGATAAATTGTGTTTTTCTCTTTCTTATCCGGAACGAAGTTCCTTATTTGCGCCCGTAGCTCAATTGGATAGAGCACCAGCCTCCGGAGCTGGTTGTTACAGGTTCAAGTCCTGTCGGGCGTATTTACCCGCGTAGGCTCTTATGCAAAGCCCCCTCTCGCTTGCCTTCGCCTGAAGTTTCTCTTGACAAATACTCCTTGGATTTCCACGACGATCTGCGCGACAGACGTCTTGACAAACTCGAGAAACCAGCGTACCTAGTCCGTGTCATTGGTATCCAGACGGCGCAATTTTGAAGCGGAAATTCTTCTCCTGAATTTCTTATGTCATCGCCAAGCGGTGGGCAATGACCAGTATTACTGCGCCCTCTTACGCGCTCTTAATGGAGGGGCCGTATTCAACACATGCAATTTTTCTGCAAGCAGTAAGGGCTCAGGAAGAGCCGGCAGACAACGCGGGATCTGTCCGCTGTGGGCGATGACAAGGCGTAGAAACTTGCCATCGTGATTCTTTGAAGCAGGCGGAATCCGAGCGGGACCGTGGTTTGGACGAAGTCAGTCGCATTCAATTCAAAAGGGGGGATTATGTTAGACAGGAGACGAACAGCGCTGCACGCGCTGGTCAGATTGGGAGCAGGGACTGTTGGATTGATCGTATTGGGAACTTGCCTGATTTTTGCTCAAGGCTCCACGGCCACCATCTCGGGTGTCGTGCGGGACGCCACGGGAGGAGTGGTGCCGGGGGTGAGTGTTACAGCCAGGCATTCGGATAGCGGGCTGACGCGCACGGTTCAGAGCGCGGAGGACGGCGGCTACCGTATGCCGTCCCTTCCGGTAGGCCCATATGAAGTGACCGCAGAAAAGTTGGGCTTCAAGCAGCAGGTGCGGCGGGGCATCAACCTGGCAGTGGCTCAGGAAGCGGTTGTGGATCTGACGCTGGACGTAGGAGCTGCTGCGGAGCTGGTAACGGTGACCGAGGAGGCTCCGCTGGTGAACACGACGCTGAGCTCGACCTCAGGATTGATCACCGAGCAGCAGGTCAAGGACTTGCCGCTGAACGGGCGCAGCTTCGATCAGCTTCTGACACTCAACGTCGGCATTGTCAACAATACTTCGAATCTTGGAGGTGGTTGGCCCAGTTTCTCCGTGGCGGGCCATCGGCAGGAAAACAACCGATTTCTGATCAACGGAGTCGACTGGGTTGGGGGGAACTCCACCGGCCAGTTCATTACGCCTTCCGGGGCGAGCGGGCAGCTGTTGGGGGTCGAAGCCGTCCGGGAATACAACGTCCTCGAGCACACCTATGGCGCCGAGTACGGAAAACGGAGCGGAGGGCAGGTCAGCATTGTGACCTCCTCAGGGACGAACCAATGGCATGGGGACGCCTTCGAGTATCTGCGCAACAGTGCTCTGGATGCCCGGGGCTTCTTCGAGCCCTCCAAGGGTCCGTTCAAACGGAACCAGTTCGGAGGCGCCCTGGGAGGCCCGCTCAAGAAGGACAAGCTGTTCCTGTTCGGAAACTATGAAGGATTCCGGCAACGGTTGGCGCAGAGCAACCGCGCCATTGTGCCGGATCTGCAATCCCGCCAGGGTCTCTTGCCTTGCAACCTGATCACTCCCGCGCCTAGCCCATGCCCAGCCTCCGGGTACGCTCCAGTTCCGAATCTCAAGCAGGGCATGCTACCGTATGCGAACGCCTTTTGGCCGGTACCCAATGGCCCAGAGGTAATCACAAATGGCCTGCCCACCGGAACCGCCTACAACTACAATGGCTCCGTGCAGGCAGTTCGGGAAGAGTTTGGCCTGCTCCGCTTGGACTATGTCGTGTCCCCCAAAGACTCCATTTATGCAAACTACACCATTAGCGATGGGGAAAGAGATGTTCCGCAGCCGGACACGAATTTTATCCAGTTAGTTCCACTGCGCAGCCAAACACTGAGCATGACGGAAACGCGTGTTTTCTCCTCGCGTATCGTCAATTCGGCGACGATGGGGTTCGCTCGTACGTATGCAACCCAGGTGCAAAATCCCACAGTGGCGATCCCCGCAAGCCTGGTATTTCTTCCTGGTGGTAATCCCGGTTCTATTGTCATCGGGGGCGGGGCCACCACCGTCGCGCCGGCCGCGATCACTCCGGCAAACGGCATCAACTCCGTTCGAGGAATCCGAGAATACTACACCGTGACCGATGACCTGCACTTCAGCAAAGGCAAGCACTCCTTCACTGCGGGCGGATGGATACAGCGAATACACCAGAACACCCTTGGGGCTGCTCAGTTTTCAGCAGGAGGCGTCAGCTATCCGACCCTGCTGGCATTTCTGCAGGATGTCCCGAGCCAGTTTAACCTGAACCGGAACCCGGTTGGGCTTGGCTACCGGACGCTCGAAGCAGCCTGGTATTTCCAGGATGAAATGAAGCTCCGTTCGAATCTCACCTTGCGTCTGGGATTGCGGGACGAGATGACCGATGGGTGGAACGAAGTGGCGGGCCGGTGTTCCAACTATGTGTTTGACCGAAACTTTGTGATCTCGACAGAACCGGTCATCAGCCATTCCTGCCTGAGTCAGAACCATGCAAAACTGTTGTTGCAGCCGCGCGTGGGTCTGGCCTGGGACCCAACCGGCACGGGAAGCTGGGCGGTGCGGGCCGGTTTTGGAATCCACAACGATCTGCAGGATAACCTCGCCAACCGGACCTACGCCAATCCACCCTATAATGCCCGCGAGCAGTTGTCGGGCCCGATGCTATCTCTGCTTCCGCTTCAGAAGACAGCAGCACTGCCGCCCACGTGCGGCCCGTCGGTGCCTCAACCTTGCTCGATCTATGCTCCGGCCGGAGTCGATCCAAACCTCTTCACACCCACTCACCAGCTATGGAGCCTGACGGTGGAACGTCAGATCGCGAGAAACCTCATGCTTCAGGTGGGCTATGTAGGCAGCCAGTCCTACCACACTCCGCTTTCTATTAACGCCAATACGGCCGCGCCCCTGGTGTGCCAAGACGCGCAGGGATGCGTCAGCGGCGGCACCACGACGGGTGGCACGCCTGTTCCAGTCAGTCAAAGGGGATTGGTGCCAAAGGGTACGTTGTACATGGCGCCCGGAACCCGACCGAATCAATACGTCGGTAACGGCGTGACATGGTTCGATACGGGTACCAGCAGTTACAATGCGCTGACTGTCTCGCTGGTCAAGCGTCTCACGCACGGGCTTACTTTTAAAACGAATTACACCTACGGAAAAGTGATCGATTTGAATTCCGCGATCCTGGCGCCTTCCGCCGGAAATGAGCCACCGGATGTTTTCAGTCCTTACAATCTCAGGCTGAACCGGGGCGTCGCGTCCTACAGCCTCGCGCATCAGTTCAATGGGAACTTCAACTATCAGTTACCGTTTGGTAACGGGCAGCGGTTCGGAAGCGGCGCCAATGGCCTGCTGAATCAACTGATCGGCGGCTGGCAATGGAACGGCATCGTCACCGCACAGGGCGGGTTCCCCTTCACGCCTCTGGCTGGCTCCAATACTTCCGGCACCGGCGACGCCAATCAATCCGACACACCCAACTGGAATCCGAATTTTAAGGGGCCAGTGATTTTAGGGAAACCGGATCAGTGGTTCGATCCGAGAGCTTTCGTGTTGCCGACTCAGGGGACCTTCGGGAATGTGTCGCGCGGATCGCTCCGTGGCCCGGGCCTATTCTCACTCGACACGTCGTTGTTCAAGAAGATAAGAATCAGTGAGGGATTGAACTTGCAGTTCCGCGCTGAAACGTTCAATGTTCTCAATCATCCCAACTTCTCCTACCCGAATGAGGTCGTTTTCACGGGCAACAACTACAGCTCCTCGGGGGGAGTCATTACAAATACTGCCACGACCTCTCGGCAAATCCAGTTCGCGCTGAAGCTCCTGTTTTGATTTTGCTCTGCTCGCCGTTGACTGAAGAGTAACCGCTGGTGAGACCAGCGGTTACTCCGAAGGGGGGCGGTCTTTATGACCGCCCCTACCTCGTTGAATCTAGGAACAACGGGCGCTCATAGAAACTGTGAATGAATTGGCGAAAGCAAAACGACCATTTGGTCAGTTCGTCAATGCGTGATTTGGTTGTTGAACAAGTGCATTTGAGATCGTACATGGGACATCCCAACATTTGAGATTTTGGAGAAGCTCGAGCGTGCAGCGAACAATGTCAAATGTTGGGATGTCCCATGTACGATGTTCCATGTACTTGTCAAAGAACCCAACGACCCACTGACACAATGACGCCACGTCGCGAGCTGAACCAAACTGTAACTGCTCCAGAGGCGCGTACACGCGTACATCTCACCGCCGGTGTGTCGCAATTGCTAAACTGCCGGCGCTCGTAGAGCTCCCCTACAGTTGCAGCAGAAACAATCAGCCAAACTTCTTCGTCCTGCGTTTGCTGTTCGCCATTTGGTTCACCAATTGCCGACACGCCAAGGCTCTGCTCAATACCAGATTCACGGCTAACCCGGATTTCTTACCGGATTGTGACGATCCACAGCCAAGTCCCTCTCCCTCTGGGAGCACTCTTGTCCAAATTACGAGATGCGGTTCGCTCCAGAACCAGGATTGATGCGGGTTTCATGGGATTCCCTATTTGGAAACCTGTTTCGGGCGTCCCTCTCCCTTTGGGAGAGGGTGGCGCGAAGCGCCGGGTGAGGGCAGGAAATGCACCCTCATCCGGCCCTTCGGGCCACCTTCTCCCAGAGGGAGAAGGACACGAGCCTCCATTTCGGCTAATTTGGACACCACTGCCTGAGAAATGCGGGCTAATAATCCGATCCCCCGTTTTTTCAGCTAAAGCCAAAAGTCAGTTCTGCCGAAGTATCTATTGGCTGGCATCCAAGTTTAATAGGGGGGACTCCACATGAGAACCGCAAGCAGGGCCGAACATGATCTACAGTGTCTAGCCACGTTTGTTCATGGCGCGTTAGCCGCGCTGCACGCACTCGGCGTCGGTTACAATTTGAGGCGCCGCAACTGGTTTGATGTCGCTGCCCACTCGGCGGCTATGGCGTATGACGTTTGGGCCACAGCCAAACACCTCGATGCTTGGGGACGTACCGCCGCCCACTCGCACGTTGTCGCTATGAAGGAAATTCCAAGCCCATAAGGACAAGGCTTCCAGAATGGTGTCTCCTGAAAACCTGATTGGACTTGGGCCGCACAATAACAAACCTGGAGAACTTCGCTCCGAGAGGTTCATAGGAGAGAATGGAACACGATCGGCTCAGCACTAGGAGCCGAATCGATGAAGTCATGGAGCTTCCTTCCGGTGTGGCTTCTGGATGGGGCCTCGCTCAGAACCCGCGTCAGATCTAGCGAACATTTTTGTTGACGACGCTCTGTGGTTCTGGCAAATTTCACCTCGGTCGTTGTAGTTCATGCGACTTTGAATACCGGTAGATGATCGACGGACGGGGTCTAACAGCTTTGTTCGTCGGGCTAGGAAGCTGGGGCCGATCGACCGAATCCAATCCACGGTCGGTGCTGTCGGGAGAAAGACCTGGCAGCGGGTAGCGCCCACCAGCTGCTGCCTCGGGACGGGCAACGGACCGAGACATTCCGAAAGGGCCGGGTCAAAGTGGCAGAGGTGCAGCGACCACTTCCTTTTTGGGGCGAAGGAAAAGGACTCGAATGTTGTGTTGCTGTCCTATTCGGCCGCAAGTGGACGACTCATTCAGCCTAAAATCGGAGTCGAAGGTGGCGATGTTTCGGCGATGCGAACGCGGGCTAAAGCCCGCGACTACATGCTTAGCCGAAACGTTGTGGCAATATGTAGCCGTGGGCTTTAGGCCGCGTTTGTACCCATCTTCCACTGCTCTGCCTCGATGAAGCGCCGCCGGAGCAACCTGCGCTTTTTCTTCGTTAACGGCGATACGCGTGCGACACTCATGGACGCCTATACCACCGGAACGCCGGAGGGCTTCCATGGAACTTCCGCTCAGTCCGATCGAATTTGCGCGTCGAGCGCGAACGCTTTACGCGGATCGTGAGGCCGTTATCGATGGTGACGCGCGATGGACCTATGGCGAGTTCTTCGACCGGTGCGATCGCTGGTCGGCAGTGCTTCAAGGCCTCGGCGTTCGCCGGCACGACCGTGTGGCTTACATCGCGCCCAACACCCACGCGCAACTCGAGTCGTTCTACTCGGTCCCACAGATCGGAGCCGTGGTTGTTCCAATCAACTACCGGCTGACGCCGGCAGACTTCGTGTACCTCATCAACCACAGCGGCTCGCGAGTCGTGTGCGCACACACCGACCTTCTCGATGCCGTCGATTCTATTCGGAGCGAATTGCCCCAGGTCGAGCACTTCGTTGCGCTGGAGTGCAGCCGCGTTGGGTGGCTGGATTACGAAACTGCTGTCGCGGATGCGCCTCCGAAATTCGTCCGTCCGGAAATCGCGGAGAACGATCTCTTGTCCATCAATTATACAAGCGGTACTACATCGAAGCCGAAGGGCGTAATGATCACACATCGCAATGCGTACATGAACGTCGTTGGTACCTTGATTCATGTATCGATGTCGTGTGCCGATCGCTATCTCTGGACCCTACCGATGTTTCACGCGAACGGATGGACTTTCGTCTGGACGGTGACGGCCGTGGGCGGCGCTCACATCTGTCTCAGAAAGGTCGAACCGAAAGCTGTGTTTCAGTTGATCAATCAGGAATCGATCAGTCTTCTTTGCGCGGCGCCGACAGTGCTCATTGCTCTTGCGAATGCGCCGGAGGTACTTCTGCATGACGTCCGTCGAGCTGTCCGAGTGGTGACGGCCGGAGCACCGCCGGCTGCCGCAACCATAGAACGTATTGAAGGCGACCTCGGCTGGGAGGTCACTCAAGCCTACGGCATGACCGAAACTGCGCCGTTCATCCTGATCGGCGAACCCCGTGAAGAACACCGCAAACTCAGTCCAAAGGATAGAGCCGTAATCAAAGCCAGGCAAGGCGTCGAACTCGTGACCTCCGGAGAGTTGCGCGTGGTTGACCCGGAGGGTCTTGAGGTGCCGCGCGACGGAAAAACCCTTGGTGAAATCGTCGTCCGAGGGAACGTGGTTATGAAGGGCTATTACCAGGATCCGGAAACCACGGCGCAGGCAATGAGCGGAGGCTGGATGCACACCGGCGATGCGGCGGTGATTCATCCCGACGGCTACGTCGAGATACGCGATCGCCTCAAGGATGTGATCATCAGTGGCGGAGAGAACATCTCTTCCGTGGAAGTGGAGGGCGTCCTGCTCCGGCATCCCACCATCAAGGAAGTCGCGGTTGTCGGTTTACCCCACCAAAAGTGGGGGGAAGTTCCTCATGCCTTCGTCGTTCTCAAGGCGGGAGTCAGCCCTACGGAGGCAGAAATCAGGGAGTTCGCGCGGGCGAACCTGGCGCATTTCAAGGTTCCCAACGGGTTCACGTTTGTACCAGAGCTTCCGAAGACAGCCACGGGGAAGATTCAGAAGTATGTCCTACGCGGAGGCCGGGCCGCGATTTCCCGTCAGTGAATGTGTTCTGTGAGCGCCCGTTGTTCATGAATCCAATGAAATACGGGCGGTCACAGAAACTGTGAAGGAATTGGCGAAAGCAAAAAAAAGCAAAACGACCATTTGGTCAGTTCGTCAATGCGTGATTTGGTTGTTGGACAAGTGCATTTGAGATCGTACATGGGACATCCCAACATTTGACATTTTCGGGAAAGCTCCAGCGTGCAGCGAACAATGTCAACGGTTTGAGACATCTCATTTGAAATGACCACCCCGTCTGCGCCTCAAAGGTGGCTTCGCAGCCTTCGCAGCATTTTCTTGTTGGCGCAGCCACCCCTCCAGTCCCCTCCTCAAAAGAGGACTCAAAAGAGGAGGAGTGGCTGCGCCGGCCTCGTGGGCTTTGTCCCGCTTTCACCTAAACTCACTCATGATTTTTTAGAAGACCCCGAGATACAATCTCGCCATGAAAATGATGAACTCCAGAATGCAGAAGCCGCCTCGAAGCATATCGATCTCCACCGTTCTGGTGGCCTTAGTTTTGGTAATCCTTCTGGCAGCTCTTGTCGTGACCTACAAACGGTGGGAAGGCCATGCGCCTGAGGCCGCGTTCGATCGCGACTTCAAGGCCATGGGCCGGACTCCATCTTTGGGATTGACGGTCCAAGATTCCGGGACCGGCTTGAGGCACGTGACGATTCTCCTCAAGACGAAAGACCAGGAACTTGTGCTTGCGGACGAATCGTTTGATCGACCGGGGGCCGAAAAGTCCAAAACCTATGACGTTGGGAAGTTGATCGCAGGGAAATACGCAATACGCGACGGGCCGGCTACCTTAGATATCAGCGTGTCCGACTACGCCCTCCGCAACTTTCTACGGGGAAATCGAACTCTGCTTTCGAAGAATTTTGAGTTCGACATCAAACCTCCTCAATTGGAGGTGCTTTCCGGACAGCATTACATCAATCAAGGCGGATCGGAATTTGTGGTATACCGGGTCTCGGACGATGCAGAAGTGTCGGGCGTCCAGGTTGGACCGCATTTCTTTCCCGGCTTTCGGGCCAACGCCGCCAACAAGGTTGACAAGAACCTCCACTTTGCGCTTTTCGCCTTAGCCTATGACCTGCCTGCGGACACGCCTGTCAAGGTGGTTGCTCGTGACTCCGCTGGCAACGAATCCGTGGCGGACTTCTGGCACAAAGTGTTTCCCCGCAAATTTCGCAGCCGCGATATTCCGCTGGAAGACAGTTTCGTCAACAAAGTTGTTCCCGAAATTATGGCTCACACTCCCGGGATCCACGACCAGGGGGATCCGGTCAAGACGTTCGTGGAGATCAACAGCAAGTTGCGGCGCCAGAACCACGAGACCATTGCGAAGTTAGCCAGGGAGTCGCCGGGACAGTTTCTTTGGAACGGCGCTTTCCTGCAGTTGAGCAACTCCAAAGTGGAGTCCTTTTTTGCGGATCGGCGTACATACGTATATCAGGGGAAACCAGTCGATCAGCAGGACCACGTTGGGTTCGACCTGTCTGTCGTGCACCAATATCCGATCGAAGCAGCCAATGACGGGAAGGTCATCCTGGCGGACTATTTTGGCATTTACGGCAACACCGTGATGATTGATCACGGCGTTGGTCTGATTTCACTGTATGGTCACATGAGCTCGATCGACGTCAAACCCGGACAGATGGTGAAGAAAAGGGACGTCCTCGGAAAGAGCGGGGCCACCGGACTGGCGGCGGGAGACCATTTGCACTTTGGACTCTTTCTGCATGGAGTGCCGGTCAATCCAACGGAATGGTGGGATCCCAAGTGGATCCAAGAACACGTGCTCGACCGGCTTAAGGAAACGGATTCCCCTTCGGAAACAGGAGGGGTGGCTGCGCCACAAAACAAAGGATAGCCACGGGGAAATTTCGGGGACGGATACGGGGGATAAAGCGGATCGGATTCCCCTCATTCCAAACACGTTTCGAAGACTGACCACCCCGTCCGCGCCAACTTTGGTGGCCTTCGGCATCATTCTTTTTGATGGCGCGGCCACCCCTCCTTTGCAAGGCGCGGCCACCCCTCCTTTGCAAGGAGGGGAATACGTTTCCAACCGCGTGAGGACGTGACCCGTGTATCAGTTGATCACCTCGCTGGCAGCACATGAGCGCATCCGCGCGTGCGAGGAGTTCCTTCACACGCTCTCGGGAGAGGAAGTGCTGGTTGTGTCCGCAACAAGGATGGCTGCGGATGAACTTGCACGCGCACACAGCCTGAAGTCCGGAGGAAGCTTTGGGATCCATCGATTCAGCCTTGCGGCTCTCGCGGTCGAGATTGCTTCGGAGCGCCTGGCCGCCTCCGGAAAATCCGTTTTGGCAGGTGTTGCAATCGATGCGCTTGCTGCGCGCGCAGTTCAGGATTGCCGGGCGGAGTCGGCATTGCAGTGGTTTGAGCCGGTCGCGACGGCTCCGGGATTCTTCCGCGCTCTCGCCTCGACTCTCACCGAACTTCGTCTGAACGATGTCGACGTTGAAGGACTGCGCCAGAGCGGACCCGCGGGATCCGATCTAGCGCTGCTGCTAATTGCATTCGAACGATATCTAACGGACGCAGGTCTCGCGGATCTGGCGCAAGTCTACCGGACGGCTGCAGCGGCCATCAAAGATGGGCAATATCGATTTGAAGGTTTTCCCGTGGTCTTCCTCGATGTGGCGCCGCGTTCCGAACTCGAGCGGGAATTCATCGCGCGATTGGCTGCCCGAACCCGAGTGGTCTTCGCCGTAACCAGCCCCCGCGGTGAGCGGACCGTCGTCTTACTCGAGCAGGCGTTGAATGCCAAGGCGGAACCCATCCGTGATGGGAACTCGAATGCGTTGAGTCGACTTCGCGAACACGTGTTCTCGACATCGGCTCCGCCAAAAGGCGTGCTCGACTCCAGTCTGCAGTTTCGTTCCGCGACAGACGAGGCGCGAGAGTGCGTTGAAGTGGCCCGCTCGATTCTTGCGGACGCTCAATCGGGCGTAGCGTTCGACAGAATGGCGATTCTGCTTCGGAATCCCGAGGCATATCAGCCGCTGGTCGAAGACGCGTTGAGGCGGGCCGCCATACCGGCATTCTTCACTCGGGGTAGCCGCAGGCCGAATCCTTCGGGCCGTGCATTTCTGGCTTTGCTCGCGTGCGCAGCAGACGGACTAAGCGCGTCGCGATTTAGCGAATACCTGTCACTCGGTCAGGTACCTGAACCCGACGAGCAGGGGGAACCTCCGAAGCGAGAGCCGGCTTGGGTGCCCGTGCAAGGCGAGCTCTTCCCAGATCTGCTGCCCGAAGAACAAACCCCTATTCCTTCGCGGCCCTCAAAAGAACTACGAACTCCTCAGCATTGGGAACGGCTGCTCGTGGATGCAGCGGTGATCGGAGGACGCGATCGATGGGTCCGAAGGCTCGACGGCCAGCAACAAGAGTTTGAAAAACAAATCGAAGAACTCCGTGGCGAAGATGAGCCGCGGCTGGCCCATGTCCAGCGGCAGCTTGAACGCTTAAAGCATCTGCGCCAGTTCGCGCTTCCCCTGATTGAATTTCTAGATCGGCTGCCCCGGAACGATCTGTGGGGTGCGTGGCTTGATGCGCTGGAGCGTCTCGCAGCGATGGCGCTTCGTGAACCTGAAGCTGTGCTCTCGACACTGGCTGAGCTCCGGCCCATGATCAACGCGGGTCCGGTGACTCTCGACGAAGTGCGCGAAGTGCTGACGCACCGGCTGACATTCCTTCGCACCGAACCGACAGAACGCCGTTACGGCAAAGTTTTGGTGGCGACGATTCCAGAAGCTGCCGGCCTCGTTTTTCACGCCGTGTTCCTGCCAGGCCTCGGCGAAGACCTCTTTCCGAAAAGGGCATTCGAAGATCCGCTGCTGTTGGATGCGGACCGGAAGTCTGTCAGCTCAAACCTGGAAGTACAGGACAGACGCGTCGCTGAGGAACGGCTCCTGTTGCAGACTGCGGCGGCGGCGGCGGAAGCCCGGCTGTGCATTTCCTATCCGCGGATGAACCTCGGCCAGGGACGATCTCGAGGACCATCGTTCTACGCAATCGAGGTCATGCGCGCGGTCAGCGGTCACGTCCCCGACCTCCAGGAACTGCAACGCGCTGCGTCCGACGCTTCTCAATCGCAGCCCGGCTGGCCTTCTCCTCGGAATCCTGAAGACGCGGTCGACGATGCCGAATATGACCTCGCGATCATCCGAAACCTGATACGCGCGCCTGCAGCCCAACGCCGCGGCGCAGCGCGTTATCTGCTCTCGGCAAACGAGAACCTTGAACGATCGCTTCAGGCGCGGTGGTACCGATGGAGTTCTCGATGGTCGGACGCAGACGGGATTGTGGACCCCGATCTCACAACTCTCGACGGATTGTCGCAATACCGGCCGAAGAAACGCGCCTATTCCGCGACCGCTCTTCAGCAATTTGCTGTCTGCCCTTACCGATTTCTTCTGCATTCCATCCATCGCCTCAAACCGCGTGAGGAAGCGGCCGCTCTCGAACGCTTGGATCCACTCACGCGCGGCAGGTTACTGCACGAGATTCAATTCCGGCTTCTCTCGGAGCTGCATTCCTTACATCTGCTGCCCATCACCAGCGCAAACCAGGCGGAAGTTCTTAAAATCGCCGATCGGGTTTTCGCCGCAACGGCCGCCGTCTACCAAGATCTTCTCTCACCCGCCATCCCGCGAGTCTGGGAGAACGAAATGGAGAACCTCCGCTGGGACCTCCGCGGCTGGACACGCCAGCTTGCGGAAATGAATGACGGATGGGTCCCCAAATGGTTCGAACTGCCGTTCGGGATCGATTCTCCAGCCGTGGCGCTCTCCGACGGAACGCTGGTTCGCGGCGCGATTGATATGGTCGAGGAGAAGGATGACAAACTTCGGATTACCGATCATAAGACTGGAAGGCCGCATCCCGCATTCGGATTCACTGGAAATGGCGAAGTTCTTCAACCTCTGGTGTACGCCGAAGCGGCCGAGGGTCTTTTGGGCAAGCCGGCAGCGGCGACACGGCTTTTCTATTGCACACAGCGCGGTGGCTACAAGCTTGATGAGATCCCAGTGACCGATGAAGGGCGACGGCACTTATCAAAAGTGATTGCAATCATCGACGAGTCGCTGTCGCAGGGCTTTCTTCCCGCAGCCCCTCGCAAGGATGCCTGTTCGAATTGCGATTACCAAATCGTTTGCGGACCTTATGAGGAGATTCGTATCCAGCGCAAAAACACGGATCGACTTCGGCTTTTGGAGCAACTCCGCGCGATTCCATAACGCTGAGGATATGAGACCCAAGCAAACGCGGGCTAAAGCCCGCGACTACGAGCTCGGTAATACGTTTCGGCGCACTCGTAGTCGCGGGCTTTAGCCCGCGTTCCGGGGCTGATTCGTTAAGCGCATTCCTCATCAATCACTAATCATTTTTCAATGATGCCCTTTGCAAGGAAGGGAATACACTTCGCAAAACGGCTAAAGCATTTATGAGTAGCGATGCCCTTTCCCGTCAACGTATCCGCACCTCTCTCGACGAAACTCTGATCGTCGAAGCGGCCGCCGGCACCGGGAAAACATCCGAACTGGTGCGCCGGATCGCAGCCGTTCTCCGCACGGGCCGGACAACGGTGGATCGCGTCGCCGCCGTCACGTTCACCCGCAAAGCCGCCGGCGAGCTAAGGCTGCGCTTGCGCCTGGAGCTCGACACGGCGCGCGCAACGGTGTCCTCCGCGTCAGAAATTCAGAATCTCGAAGACGCACTGAAGCGTTTGGAGGAAGCACGCATCGGAACGATTCACTCGTTCTGTGCAGAGATCCTGCGGCAGCGTCCCGTCGAGGCTTGCATTCCACCAGGATTCGAAGAGCTCGACGAGAATCAGGCATCCGCGATGTATTCACGCGCATTTGATGCGTGGATCCAGAAAGCTCTGGACGACATGTCTCCCGGCTTGCGTCGCGTGTTGAGCCGCATGACATCCGTGCGGAGCGGCGATGACGGCAGTCCGCTGGATCAGCTTCGGATGGCTGGCGCGCGCTTCGTCGAGTGGCGTGATTTCCCGGCGGCATGGCGGCGCGATCCGTTTGATCGCGAGCGGGAGATCGACGCCCTTGTCGCTCGGACGGCCGAGCTCGCGCAGATGGTGTCCACCTGTGAGTCTAAAAACCACGAGCTGCGTAAATCTCTTCAGTGTGTGATCGACTTTGAGTCGCGGCTGCGAAGATCCGACCACGACTATGTTGAAGGTCTGCTGCTCGCCCTTGCCCAGGAACTGCGCGACGTTCGGAAGGGTTACAACAAAAAGTTCTCGACAAAGTACACACGTGATGACGTCGTCGCTCGGAAAGATCAGTTACGCACGGCGCTTCAGGAATTTGAACGGAAGTCCGGCGCCGATCTGGCCAGCCTGCTGCAGACGGAGATGCGAGGTCTCGTCGAAACATACGAAGACCTGAAGGCGCGTTCGGGAAAGCTCGATTTCGGCGATCTCCTGATCCGCACTCGCAACCTGGTCCGGGACGACGCGCGTGTCCGTGGCTTCCTCCAGAAACAATTCACGCACATTTTTGTCGACGAGTTTCAAGACACGGATCCCATCCAGGCGGAGATCTTGATTCTCCTGTCGGCCGACGATCCCGCGGCAACAGCCTGGCGCGCGGTTCGACCCTTGCCAGGCAAACTGTTGCTCGTTGGCGATCCGAAACAATCCATCTACCGATTCCGCCGCGCAGACATCATCTTTTACCAGGATGTCTGCCAGGTGCTTCGAGACAAAGGCGCCAACCTCATCTACCTGTCACAAAGCTTCCGTTCCGTGAGACCGATTCAGGAAGCTGTCAATGCAGCGTTCGAACCGGAGATGAAGGGCGATCCGGTTACAGGCCAGCCATCGTACGTTCCGCTGGAAGAGTTTGCGCCGCCGGCGTCTACCGGTCCGGCCGTGATCGCTCTACCGGTACCCCGCCCTTACGGAAAGCGCGACGTCGCAAAGTATGCGATTGAGGCGAGCTTGCCCGCCGCGGCTGCAGCCTTCGTTCAATGGCTGTTACAGGAGAGCGGTTGGCAAATACGCAATCCCGAACGCAACGATGAGATGGTTCCGATCGAGTCGCGACATATCGCGATTTTGTTCCGGCGTTTCATGTCCTGGGAAACCGACATGACGCGAGAGTACGTGCGAGCTCTGGAGAATCGCGATATTCCGCATCTACTGTGGGGCGCTCGATCATTCCATGAAAGGGAGGAAGTGGAAACAGTTCGCGCCGCGCTCAATGCGATCGAGTGGTTGGACGACGAGCTATCTGTTTACGCCACCATGAAGGGGCCGCTGTTCGCCATTCCGGATAATCTTTTGCTCCGATATCGGATTGAAGTTGGCTCGCTGCACCCGTTCCGGCCCATACCCGAAGGCTTGCCAACGGAGTTCAAGCCCATCACCGATGCGCTTGCGTTGCTTGCCGAACTGCACCGGCGGAGAAACTGGCGCTCGGCCGTCGAAACTGTACACGCATTGCTCGAAGCCGTGCGGGCGCACGCGGCGTTCGCGTTGCGTCCGGCGGGAAACCAGGTGTTGCTGAACGCGTACCACATTGCGGACCTGGCTCGTGGTTATGAGCTCGGCGGCGGAATTTCGTTCCGTGGATACGTGGAGCAGTTGAATTCCAAAGCGGAACGCGAGGGCAATACGGAGCCCCCGGTGTTGGAGGATGCGGCGGAAGGTGTCCGGATCATGACTGTCCACGCGGCGAAAGGGCTCGAGTTCCCGGTGGTGATCCTGGCAGACATCACGGCAAAAATTGCCCAGAACAACGCCGACAAGTACATCGACCCTGTCGCGCGCCTTGCCGCGATTCGTGTCCTCGGCTGCTCGCCCTGGGAGCTGCTCGATCATGAACAACAGGAATCCGCTCGCGACGAAGCCGAAGGTGTCCGCGTGGCATATGTCGCCGCAACACGCGCTCGCGACATCCTCGTCGTCCCCGCTGTCGGAGATCATTGTTGGGATGGCTGGCTGAGCCCTCTGAACAACGCCATCTATCCCGCGAAGTCGCAGTTTCGGAACTCCAAACCGGCGCCGGCATGCCCCGCATTCGGTGAAACGACAGTTCTCTGGAGGCCGTTAGAGCATGATGGCCCTCACGAGCGTTCCGTCAAACCCGGTCTTCACAAAACCGAATGCGGCGGCCACGATGTCGTGTGGTGGGACCCGACCATCCTGAACCTCAACGTCGAGCCCCGCTTCGGCCTGCACTACGAAGACATCCTCTCTCAAGACGAAGACGGCCGCGCCGATGAAAGCCTCCGCCGTTACGAAGACTGGAAAACCTCGCGCTCCTCGCGGTTGCAACAGGGCTCAACGCCAAGCCTGAGCGTCTTCATCGCCACCGACGCATCGGAACCTCCTCCTGGCTATGCCGACCGGGTCGAAATCATCCAAATTCCCCGAACCGCTCCTCGTCCCAAAGGCCCCCGATTCGGCTCACTCGTCCACCTGGTCCTGCGCGATGCGTCGCTCACGGCGACGAAGGATTCCCTTTCTCAACTCGCCCGCACTCACGGCCGCCCTCTCGCAGCGACGCAAGAAGAAATCGAAGCGGCCGTCGTGGTGGTTTTCAACGCTCTTCAACACTCTTTATTCGAACGAGCTCGCCAATCATTGCGTATCTACAGGGAACTTCCAGTCAGCCTCAAAACCGATACCGGGAGTCTTTTCGAAGGCGTCCTCGATCTCTTGTTTTTTGAATCGGAAAAATGGATTGTCACCGACTTCAAAACAGACGCGGATGACCTCCAGCGTCAGGCCCGATACCGACGGCAGGTTGGCTGGTACCTTTACGCAATGGAGAAGACAACGCTCGTACGCGCTGCAGCGTATCTCCTCCACATTTAGCAATGGCCTGCTAGCAATGGCCTGCAGACGGGAGAACGGGCAACCCGCTCACGGGTTGCCGCCACCGTTCTTCATCATCAAATTGATGTCAGTGGGATTAATCAGGTCCGGCACTGTCCAGCCGTCGAGGTCGTACTCGGCCATGCATTGCTCGGCGAAGCCCTTGTACCGGGCCGACTGGCCCATCAAATCGGCCACCATCAATACTTCAAAGCGGATGCTCTCGTGATTGCCGAAGTAGTTGCGCTCGTATAGTTCGTGCCTTCCGCCAAATTCCGTACCCATCGCGTCCCACAACAGCTTCATGAGTTTCACGCGATCGACCGCAGAGTAGCCGTTGGAACCGCGGACGAATTGATCGAGGTACTTGCGGATTTCCGGCGTCTTGAAGTCGTTGGCGTGGGACGGAAGGTAGATGAGCGCGCTAGCCATCACGTTCTCGATGATTTCCTTGATGCGCGGATAAGCAAGATTGGACACGACACGATAAGCCAACCCGTAATCGAGATTGGGCAGCACGTAGCCCGGCGTCCACGGAGTAGTGGTGCGGGCCATCGCGTCCGTGAGACCCCAGAACAGGTTGCGCCATGCCAGCACCTCTCCAACCTGTGCCTGCACGCCGCGGAAATCCTTGACGCCGGTGGCGTCCACCGCCTTAAGTAAGAGCCCCGCGATGAAATCCAGCTTGACTGCCAGCCGCGTGCAGCCGTGAAACATGAAACGCGGCAGGAACCCGGAACGCGGGAAGAAATTATTGACTTTGTCGATGTCGCCGTATGCGAATACGTTTTCCCACGGCACGAAAACCTTATCGAAGACGATGATCGAGTCGTTTTCGTCGAGCCGGCTGGACAGTGGGTAATCGAACGGGCTGCCTGTGGCTTCCGCCATCAGCTCGTAAGATGGACGGCAGAAAAGCTTGAGACCCGCCGCGTTGGTGGGCACAATGCAGACGAACGCGAAATCCTTGGTCTTGATCGGCAGCGCGCCGTTGTTTGCAATGAAGTTGTAGTGCGTCAGCGTGGACGTTGTAGCGACAACTTTGGCGCCACTGACGATCAGACCGCCATCGGTCTCCTTCTCGACGTGCATGTAGACATCGCGCACCTCGGCCAGTTCCTTGTTGCGGTCTACCGGAGGATTGACGATCGCATGATTGACGAAGCTGACTTCTTCCTGGGCCTTTTTGTACCAATGGCGGGCATTCTCCTCAAACGGCTCATAAAAACCGGAGTTCGCTCCCAGAGTCGCAAGAAACGCGGCCTTGTAATCCGGGCTGCGGCCCATCCATCCGTAGGTCACGCGCGCCCATTCCGCAACGGCATCGCGAGCAGCCACCATTTCCTCCGTGTTGCATGAAGCTTTGAAGAACTTGTGAGTGTAGCCGCCACTGCCGGTATCCGTGTCGGCACAGATGATACTTTTACGCTGATCGTGTAAGGCTTCGTACAAGCGGGCCAGCATCCGAACCGTATTGCGAAAAGCCGGATGCGTCGTCACATCTTTTACGCGTTCGCCGTAAATCCAAATCTCGCGCCCGTCGCGCAGGCTCTCGATGTATTCCTCTGCAGTAAACGGCCGCGTGCGGCTGGCGGACTTCATCGTGGTCGTTTGGGTTTTCTCATTCGTCACTTGCGACCCTCCCTCACGGTTTTCAAAACAGAAGCCTTGTCAAGATGCGCCCAATCGCGCTCGAACCCGAATACTTAAGCTGCCCATGCTAACAGAAGGCAGGACCGTGTAGTTTGCAGAAATCGAACATGCTTAAACAGAATCCTGACTCCACGGAAGAGGAAGGCCGGGGCAATCCAGGACTCTGCAGGTGTCGCTTGTCTTTTGACCGTGATCGGTGGAGAATCTTTCGACGCTCACGCGTGAGACATCATAAATTCGCGATCCATTTGGCGCCGGTGCTACGCCAGAAACCGACCGTTTCCTCGATACCAAACGAAGGAGATTTTCATCATGAGAATAGTCGATTCGATTCTCGCGGAACTGGACCGAGAAGCCGACACTACGCGGCGCGTTCTGGCACGCGTACCCAACGAGAAACTGAACTGGAAGCCTCATCCGAAATCGATGTCGCTTGGCCAACTCTCGCACCACGTCGCGACGACGCCGGGAGGTGTCGCCACCATCGTCGCCAAAACAGAATTCGAGGTTACTGATTTCGGTAATCAACCGAGCGTTGCCAGTGCATCCGAGCTGATTCCAACTCTGGAACGGAGTTTGGCTGAAGCAAAATCGATCCTGAATGGATTTGACGACAGCACAATGATGGCGAATTGGAAATTAACTCGCGCCGGAAAGGAACTCTTTTCGGCGCCGCGCGTGGGGATCATCCGCTCGATCATGTTGAACCACTGGTATCACCATCGGGGCCAGCTTTCGGTCTATTTGCGCCTTCTCGATGTCCCGGTTCCGTCCATCTACGGACCGAGCGCAGACGAAAACCCGTTTGCAGCATAGTCGACCGGGCGGTGGCCGCCGGGCACCTTGAAAGGGCCTTTAAGGAGAACTTGGATGAAAATGCGCTATGCGATTGGCTCGCTCGTTGTTGCTTTGACGCTTGTTCTCGCCGGAGTCGCCGGCCGCGCGCAACAGCCCGCCGGGCAAGGCGCGGGCGGAGGACGAGTGCCGACGGCGCCGCCGCCGATCATCTGGCCGTCGCCGCCGCTCCCGGACGGACCGATTGTTCTCGACACTGGCATTCAGCATCAGATCCGTCTGATCGTGACTAAAGGACTCAACCAGCCCTGGAGCATGGCGTTTCTTCCGGACGGTAGCATCCTCGTTACGGAGCGTCCTGGACGCTTGCGCATCGTACGTAACGGCGTGCTCGATCCGAATCCGATCGCGGGCGTACCGCGGGTGCAGGCGCAAGGCCTGGGGGGTCTGATGGACCTCGCGCTGCATCCACGCTTCAGCGAGAACAAGCTGATCTACTTCACCTATCACAAGCCGGCCGGCAACAATACCGGAAACTCTGGGAACAACGCCGGGATCATCACGCTTGCACGCGGACAATGGGACGGTACCGCCCTCATTGACGTCCGCGACATCTTTTCCGCGATTCAGAGCGGCAACGCGTCGCGGATTGTCTTCGGCAAAGATGGCATGGTGAACGACTTGGCCGGCAAGGTGCTGCGCCTGCGCGACGATGGAACCGTTCCGCCGGACAACCCCTTTGCCGGTCGTCCGGGATACCGGCCGGAGATCTACACGATGGGCCATCGCAATGCGTTGGGGCTCACTGTCAATCCGTACACCGGGGCCATCTGGGAAAGCGAGAACGGGCCCAATGGCGGCGACGAGATCAATGTCCTGCAGCCGGGTAAGAATTATGGTTGGCCCGTCGTCAGCTTTGGCCGGTTCTATCTCGGGCCGCGTGTGACGGAGAAGCCGTGGCAGGAGACGATGGAGCAGCCGCTCCTCTTCTGGGTGCCGTCGATCGCTACTTCCGGCATGACCTTCTACACCGGCGACAAGTTCCCCAACTGGAAAAACAACGTTTTTGTGGGCGGCATGCGACAGGGCGAAGTCCCGCGATCCGGCCATCTCGAACGGATTGATTTCAATGACAAGTGGGAGGAGCTTCACCGCGAGTCAATGCTCCGCGAACTCCAACAACGTGTTCGGGATGTGCGCCAGGGGCCCGATGGCTTTCTGTACGTGCTGACTGCTGAAAACGAAGGCGCGCTCATGCGCATCGAACCCTGGACCGCGCCCGCCCAACCGGGCAGCCGGTAGTCCGTATGGAAAAAGTTGAAATCGGGAGTCGTACACTAGACAATCAACCAACATCCAGGAGAGAAGCATGACACACAGATTATGGATCGTGTTTGGACTAGTGGGCTTGATGAGCGGATACACAGCGGCTCAGAGGTCTCCCGCCACTCAGGTCGGGCCAGGTTATGTCGATCCCCGGCCCGTATTGGAGGCTGCGCGCAAGGCCATAGGAACCGACAATTTGAGATGCGTGACGATTTCAGGAACGGCCTATGACGGCGCCGTGGGCCAGTTCAAATTGGCAGAGAAGAATGTGGATTGGCCACGTATCGATGCATTGGCTAACTACACGCGCACAATGAACTGGGAAACCTGGACCATGAAGGAGGAATTCGATCGCAAGCCGGGACTCAATCCGGCAATGTGGAAATATGGTGTGGGTTGGATAGATGGAGCACCACTACAGCAGAACCAACACCAGATATTTATGGTCAACGGTAACTACGGTTGGTACATGGACGGACCCGGGAGCAAACCGGTTGCGGTGCCGCCGGACATTGCCGAGATATGGCCGATTGAGCTGTATCTGAACCCGCACGGCTTCCTCAAAGCGGCTGCAATGCCAGGCGCCAACCCGAAGGCAGCCTGGCGGTGGGAACTGGGAGAAATGGGCCGCGACGGTCCGACCACAGCACCAGAGAAGGTGACGGTCGTCTCCATTTCGGTGCTCGGGAAGTACCGTGTTGACGCCACGATAAACAGACAGAACATGCTCCAGCGGATCCACACGTGGGTTCCCAATCCCATTCTCGGGGACATGAATTACGAGCACGAGTTCACCAATGGCAGCTACCTGGATGTGGGGAACGGTATCAAATTCCCGACGGGTTGGCATTCTCACCAGGGATGGGATGATAACTTCCAGGCCCAGAGCATCACTGCCGGCCACAATGCGTTTGGCGGCACCATGAAAGAGGTCAAGCCGAACGTGTGTGCCGACCCCGTCACGGTTCCAGATTCCGTGCGGCAGGCAACCTTCCCGGTCGCCGTGGAGACGCAAAAGCTGGCCGACGGCGTGTATTTGCTGGGCGGGGCGTCACACAACAGCGTCGCTGTCGAGTTCAACAATTTCGTGGCTGTCTTCGAGGCGCCCCTCGACGAGAAGCGCAACCTGGCTGCGATTGAAGAAATCGTGAAAGCCATCCCCAACAAGCCGATCCGCTTCGTGGTCAATTCGCACCAGCATTTTGACCATGCCGGTGGACTCCGAACGTATATGCATATCGGCGCGACCATCATCACACAGTGGAAAAATTTGGAATTCTACACCCACGATGTCTTGAACTATACGCCGCGGACCTTGCAGCCCGACATGTTGTCCCTGTGGCCTCCGACGGAGCTTGCTGAAGGCTACCAGTATGAAACGGTGCGGGAAAATTACGTGCTGACTGATGGGACGCGAATCATGAACATCTATTACGTCCAGCCACTCCAGCACGTGGAAGGGATGTTAATGGCATATCTTCCGAAGGAGCGGCTCCTGATCGAGGCGGACCTTGTCGACACGGACCGGCCGCTTCCGGCGACTCCAACGGCCGACATGAGGAATTTCTACAACGAAACGCGTATGCTGAAACTGGACGTTTCCCGGATCGTACCTATCCACGGGAAGCCGATTCCCTGGTCCGATTTCATGAAAGTCATCGGGGCGGCTGCCAAATCAAATTAGCGGCCACAGGATGGCGCAGGTGAAACAAGTGAGAAAGTATACCAAGATGATTCGTATCTCAACGCTTTGGGCGGCGGTCTTGTTCGGCACATTATTCGTTCTGGCAGGGTTCTCCTTCCAGCCTTCGTTTGCGCAGGCACCGGCCCCCAGCACCGTCGTCTTCACGGGCGCGCGGCTGATCGATGGCACTGGACGCGCGCCGCTCGAGCAGGGAACGCTCGTCATCAGTAACGGACGTGTCGCCACCATCGGCGCGCGGTCCGCCGTGAAAATCCCGGCCGGAGCGGTCCGTGTCGATGTAACCGGGAAGACGATCGTGCCTGGTCTTATCAATGCCCACGCTCACGTGAACGCCGACCCCGAGTCGAACTTGCCCGTTCGCAGCCAATTGATCGCGCAGCTCCGGTTGTACGCCGACTATGGTGTCACCACTGTTTTCGTCCTTGGAACCACACCTGCCGATGTTCACGAAGCGCTCCAACTCCGCGACGAACAGGCACACGAAACTCTCGATCGCGCGCGGCTGTATGCCGCCGGCCCGAGCATCAGGACCGCCAAGACACCAGATGAAGCGCGGCAAAACGTGGATCGCTACGCGGACATGAAGGTGGATATTATCAAGATGCATATCAATGGCAATTCCAGCGATATGACACCGGAAGTCTATGGCGCCCTCATCGATCAGGCGCATAAACGCGGACTCAGGGTTGCGGCGCATATGTATTACCTGAAGGATGCCCAGGGTTTGCTGAACGCGGGAGTCGATATATTCGCGCACAGCGTGCGCGACCAGGACGTGCCCGCCGCATTCCTTGCCGGACTCAAGCGCCGGAATGTCGGGTACATCGCGACGCTGACGCGCGATCTTTCGATATTCGTGTACGAAACGACGCCGGCGTTCTTCAGCGATCCGTTCTTCGTGAAACATGAACCGTCCTATCGCAAGCAGATGACGATTCTCAAGGACCCCGTCCTTCAGGAGACAACACGAAACAGCCCTGAAGCCCAAAGCATCAAGCAGGCACTCCAGCAGGCCAACCGCAATCTCAAGATTCTGTCTGATGCGGGCGTTCCGATCGCCATGGGAACCGACACCGGCGCGCAGGTGGGACGATGGCAGGGCTACTTCGAGCACACCGAGCTCGAGATGATGGTCAAGGCCGGCTTGACGCCGATGCAGGCGCTCGTGGCCGCGACAGGCGGCGCAGCGCGCGTCACGAAGCTCGATGGACAACTCGGTACTCTTGAGCCTGGAAAATTCGCCGACTTTGTCGTGTTGAATGCGAATCCGCTCTCCGACATCCGGAACACCCGGCAGGTTGAGTCCGTGTGGATCGCCGGCCGCCAGCTGCCGAAGATGAAGGAGTCCAACTAGTTCAAGTCGGCGGCGGGTCCCTGACCTTGAAACACTGGTTTGCCCTCGACGGCCAGGCGGCCGGACAGATGATCCGACTGTGGGTCCCGCGCATGGATACCCTTAAAGGAGACGGTCATCCCGGGTTTCAAGGTATCTCTTCTCCAACCCTGACGATACAGTCCGTTCGGGGCACTGATTTCGACTCTCCATAGCTGGGTTTTTCCGTTGGCATCCTTGGCTTCGACCTGAACGTAGCCATGCGGATTCGTCCACAGAATTGCCTTCACTGTTCCCGTGAACTCGATCGGCTTGGAGTTATCAAACTCTCCGGACTGGGAGTGGTGAGCAAAAACGCCAACAGTTGCGAGAAGCAGGCCCGCAACAGCAAGAAAAGCAGTCACCAAATTTCGTCTCATCAGCGCCTCCTTAAAGGCTCGATCATAACTAGAATTATTACTCTGGATACTCGGAATCCCAGGTGATTATCGGCAGTTCGCGAATTTGAAGTCAAGGTATAAACCGTTTGGATGACCGGTCGTGAGGCATCACGTGGACGCCCCGCAACCGTCGCGCCACGCTAGGGAAGAACCGGGGGTTCCCACTTGATCGTGCCATTTCTAAACTGTTCGATGTTCGTCTCTTCGCAGGAGTACTCCATCGTTTCCCACTCTGGCCTCAGCAAGAAAGTTCTTTGATTCTTGATCAAGCCTTTGTAAGCCTTGGGATCATCCACGGTCATTTCGTAATCCATGTGGCCGAAGTCGGTTCGCGTAAATTTCTGGATGAGATGCAGCTCCGTGCTGTGCGGATGGCTATAGTCGAGCATGGTGTAACCATTGGTTCCGATCGTATCGATAACCAGTGTGTCTCCCTCCCAATGGCCGACGGAATTGCCAAACCAGGTCGGGTTATCCTTCGCGTCTTTGGGGTGCGGGCGTCCATCGATCGGGACCACAGTGAACCACGAATTCTGTTCAAACAGAAACGCGAGGAAATCATCATTCTGCACGAGCTGAAGGGGATGCAGACCGGCGATAGCCCGCGGAAAACCATACGGCAGGCACGCACCCGCGTAATCGTTCTTCGGGTTATAGTCCTTATATGCCTTCGAACCCCAATCGGTAAAAGGAAGCTCCGCCTGACCAACCTGCTTCATTCCGTTGGGAGTGGTGAAGGACTTCGTGATGTCGTTGACACCAGGTCGATCCCACATTCCACTCAAATCGGGGTGGCCGTTAGCGAGGTGTGGTACCGGCCCCTTCATGTCATATTTTTTTCCGGCCAGAAAACCGCGGTCTTTGGGCGCCTGTGAAAGAGCCGGCAGCGCCAAAGACAAAGTGACGAGCGTCGCTATCACAGCGAATGCAGTCAGACGAATTTTCACTCTAGTTCTCCTTCTTGTCCTTGTAGGTTTTGACCAGTAACTGACAAGCAACCTACACCTGACTCATTTCGATAGTCAAGGCTGTCGCGGGCTGTCGCGGGCTTACCAGGACACTTCGGCAACTTTGTTCCAAACTCGACCACTCGCCAATGTTCCTTCTGTTGTTTTCTTATGTTCGTCATACGCGGTAGACTTCCCAAACCATGACTGAACATCGTATCCGTTTCGCAGTCGTTTTGGCGCTCTGCCTTCTCCTGGGCATTGCGTGGTCTGCCCAAGAGCTACCGGCTCGACTTAGCGATGAGGCATTCTGGAGAGTGGTGACCGATTTTTCGGAGCCGGGCGGGCGCTTTGTTTCGGACAATTTTGTTTCAAACGAGCTCGCAACCCAATATGTGCTCTCGGACCTCACACAAGATCGAAAGGCCAGCGGTGCGTACCTCGGAGTCGGGCCGGAGCAGAACTTTACCTACATCGTCGCGCTGAAGCCGAAGATCGCTTTCATCATCGATATCCGCCGCCAGAACATGATCGAACACCTGATGTACAAGGCCCTGATTGAGCTTTCAGCAGATCGCGCAGAGTTTCTATCGCGTTTGTTTTCGCGTCCACTTCGGGCGGATGCGGGTAAGGATTCCAGCGTCGCGGAGTTGTTTGATGCCATTCTCGGGATTGAGGGCGATCCGGAGTTGTTTGAGCATAACCTCGAAGCGATCAAGGACCGGTTGATCAAGGACCATGGATTCCAATTAACGACCGAGGATGAGCGCAACCTGGAGTATGTGTTTAGAGCGTTCTATATTGGCGGGCGAAACCTGGGGTACCCCGGCCCAAACCAGACAATCCGTCGAGGAGCTGTACGGATCCTGCCGACGTATGAAGAGCTCATGACAGACACCGACGAACAGGGCCAACAGCGAAGCTATCTCGCCACCGAAGAAAATTTCGCGACGTTACAGCAACTCGAAAAGAATAACTTGATAGTACCGCTGGTCGGAGACTTCGCGGGTCCGAAAGCCATCCGGTCGGTGGGTGGCTATCTGATGGAGCACAATACGACGGTCACCGCATTCTATACATCGAACGTCGAGCAATACCTATTTATGAGTGCAGATGATTGGAAGAGTTTCTATACGAACGTTTCCGTGCTTCCGCTGGACTCGAAAAGCGTGTTTATTCGCCCACTCATCAACAACGGCAACGGCGGATACACGGCTTCCCCTCAGTTTCGGATCGGTTTCCGCTGGGACACGCTCCTATTCTCCATTCGCGATCTCGTCTCCGCCTTTGATACGGGAATGATTCAGAGTTATTACGACGTCATCCAGACGCGCAACTGACCGCATTGCATATAGGGCCGCACGAAGACTCTGCGAGTCTAGCCGCGTCAGCTAGCCCGGATTTCTCACCGGCTTGTGACTATCTACAGCCAAGTCCCTCCCCCGGAGGGAGAGGGACGCGCCCTCGGCATAGTTGCCCAAGATTCCGGACTAGTCACTCGAATATCTCCGGCCAGGAAAACGTGACAGCCGCATTCATCAGGCCGCTGGGTGGGCGCGGCATCCTGTGTCCTGCGGCGGGCAGGATGATCTCTTTATGAACGGGATCCAGAGCGACACCGAATATCGTGTATGAGATGAGCTGTTCAGCCGGGATTTTGTAGCGGGGAGGGACGTCCCCATCGTCGTTGACGCTCCAGGCGCAAATAGCCCCCCCCGTGCAGGCGCCGATAATCAAGCCCTTCGGCGGATAGGTCTGGATGGTGCTGATATTCCCCATAGTGCTCTTGGGCCCCGTAATCACCGCTTTCGGCTTCGTATTTCCGCTGGCGGTACGGTCAAAAATCAACATCTTGCCGGCGACGTTGGCGAACAGGAGATTACGGACCGGATCCACAGCTACAGAGGCAACGCCTCGAATTTGCGTGTCGGGCCCGCTGAGAATTCGCTTGGGCGCGACGTCTCCGTTCGCTTCCCGCGCAAATACCAGAATGGCATTCGGAACAGTACCGTTATCGCCGCCTCGGCCTCCCTCTCCACCCGTGCCGGTAGGAAGAAGGATCTCATTGTTCGCCGGATCGATGCCTACCTTATCGTTAGCGGCGTAAGCGGTGCCGATTATTTTAGTATGTGGCCCCTGGATGACCCGAATGGGCGGTTCCTCTCCGTTGGCCCCTCCCCGGAATGTGAGAATCGACTGTGCCAGAGCGCTATTCACGACAATTTCATCGTGAATCGCGTCATATCCAAAACCATGCATCGTCCGGCTGATCTTTGTCTTTTGACCTGCGATCGTTCGAACAGGCGGCGTATTGTCCTTCGCCAACCTGGCGAAGGCCGCAATCTGCGGATGAACCACTCAGTTGGGCACCAGTATCTGTTCCCGTTTGCTGTCATAGACCAGGGCCTGGGTCTTGCCGAATCTTAATGAGACTTTGCCCAACGGCGCGCTTCGGATCGTGCGCACGGGCGCAACATTTCCGTTCGCCGTTAGCGGATAAACGGTGGCCGACGAGTTACCCATATTCGCAACCCACAGCTCTTTATTCTTCCCATCGACAAACACACCCGTGGGACTACTCAGGCCAGTCGCGTTTCCTTTTAAGACTCGCCTCGGCGCCACGTCGCCCTGGTCGGTCTCGCGGAAGACGAGGATCGAATTGCCGATATCGTTGGCGACATACAGATCCCCCGTCTCTGGATCTAAAGACATCGTCCCGGGCCAATTCAACTGGGTCTTGGGACCTTGAATCACGCGCACCGGAGAAGTGTCTCCGTTTGTAGTCGCTGATATTTCCCCAATTATTGACGAAGAGCAGCTTGTTCTTCGTATCAATGGCAATGCCGTGGGAGTCCGATAGCCGAGTGCTTTCCCCTTGCAGCACGCGCAGCGGCTTCTCATTTCCGGAGGCCGTCTTCCGATAGATCTGGACCTGGGGAGGATACTGCACCGCAACGTACAACTCCTCTTTGTCTTCATCGGCAGCCATGGCGTAGGCCCGATGGGTCACGTTCAACTTACGGATAGGCGCCACATCTCCTTCGACATCCTCCGCGAACACAACAATGCTGTCTCCGATGTCGTTCTCGACCGTATAAATGTCCCCGTTCTTCGGGTCAACGTAAATGCAGGTGTTGAACTGGATATCGGTCTTCGGACCTCCGATTACTCGCTTGGGTTCGGTCCGGTTGGCGCTGGGCGGTGTGTTGTCCTGCCGGTTAAACACCCGGATGGTCCACGTGTTCGCGTCCTGCATGAATACTTCGTTGCGCCGGGTATCCACAGCCACGTAGCTGTAAATCGGATCCAAATCCCGGATGTAACGGACCGGGGGACGAGTCACTTCGACCGTCTGGCCGGTGCTCTGTGAGGCGGCATATACCGGCCTCTCCTCCAACGCCGCAAACAGATTGTTCTCCGGCAACGAGGCAATCCCCTTGGAATTGGCGCTGCCGGGCTCCCACAAACACATGTCGCCAACATTCGGCAATTCCTCGATGGAAACCAATCGAGCAGAGCCCGTTGGGTTTTCCAGCCGTCCTGCTCCGGACGAACCCAGGATGGCCATCGCGATCGCCATTGCCGCCCCTAAGATCACCCTTCTACTTTTGTTTTTTCCTACGCGCATAAGCCTCCGGTTCTAGCCTCCTCGAAATTGGGTAGGATT
>WNGL01002902.1_pt1 | contig 36986 bp, 31 predicted proteins | sample 5400591 | NCBI WGS metagenome assembly WNGL01 (sample SAMN13153377, study PRJNA577476) | soil metagenome | isolation source: 80 cm soil or saprolite under Garry oak tree replicate 1 | place: USA:California | collected 2016-06-15
CAGTCGGGCTGAGACTCACAGCTGAAACCGGAGGATGAAAGGGGTAGGCTGGCAGACCGTGAAATGCTGACGTACCTGCGCGGACTTCCACCCCTTGCCGTAGAATCACACCTTGCTTCTCACCATCGAAAAGCTAACTTATGGCGGCGATGGCCTCGCTCGCTTGCTCCCCGACGATCGCGGACGCGGCAAGGCTGTATTCATTCCCTTCGTTCTCGCCGGAGAAAAGATTGAGGCCTCCTTAACTGAGGAGAAGGCGGGCTTCGCCCGAGCCAAAGCCGAAGCCGTAATCGACGCTTCTCCGCACCGGGTGCAACCTCGGTGTCCTTACTTCGCCCGGTGCGGCGGATGCCATTACCAGCACGCCAGCTACGAACATCAACTCGAAATCAAGACTGACATCCTGCGCGAAAACTTCCGGCGCATCGCCAAACTTGAACTCAAGAGCGAAATTGGTGTGCATCCGTCGCCGCCGAGGAACTACCGCAACCGCTCCCGGCTCCAGATTCGCACGCAGCCCGAATTTGCCGCAGGATACTTCAAGCTCGGAGGGCACGAAGTATTGCCGGTAGAGCAATGTCCCATTAGCTCTCCGCTCATCAATCGCGGCATCGCCGCACTGTGGCAGATAAGCAGGGCGGGGAAAACTCCAGAAGGATTACGCGAAGCGGAGTTCTTCGCCAACGCCGATGACAAACAGCTTCTTGTGGAACTTGCTTGCACGCCAGAGACTCCCGAGTCTTCTTTAAAAAACTGGGCCGAAGGATTACGCACTGTGCTGCCGGAAATCGTCGGCATCGTCGCGTTTCGTGAGGCAAAGCCTCGAGAGAAGTCAGCAAGCGCCGCGGAGCGATTGTTCGGGACAGATTACTTGACCTATCAGACGCAACGTTTCGCCTACCGGGTCAGCGCTGGATCATTCTTTCAAACCAACCGAAACTTGACCGACGAACTAGTTAACATCGTCACTCAGGAAGCGTCCGGCGATCTCGCCCTCGACCTTTATGCCGGAGTGGGACTTTTTTCCACAGCCCTGGCTCGTAACTTCCGTCGCGTCGTTTCCGTAGAACCGTCACATCGGGCCCTCCCCGACCTGCAATACAATCTCCCTCCGAATGGAGAGGCAGTTAAGGCGACGACTGAGCAATACCTGAGCCAACACAGCGACAAGGGACAGGCTGCCGGCAGAATTGTGTCAGGCAAACAGAAGCCCGACTTGGTGGTGGTGGATCCTCCTCGCCGCGGCCTGGGCGAACCCCTGGCGCGTTCCCTCGCCGACGTGGCAGCAGCGCGCTTGATCTATGTCTCATGCGATCCGGCGACGCTGGCGCGTGATCTGGTGCCATTGTTGACAGCGGGATATCGCGTCGAGCAGGCACATGTGATCGATCTTTTTCCGCAAACCTATCACCTCGAAAGCATCGTGAAGCTCGTGCGGTGACCGGGGTTCGTAGTTGCCACGCACCGCGCGGAATCACGCGGGATGTGGTTCGCCGCTTCCCTTCTTCGACTAGTCTTAATTACTTCCCACGCTGCCTATGTTCGGGGCATGGCCCGCACCTGCCTCCGCGTGCAGCACATTTTCGCGTGGGTCTGCGCTTGTTCGCCGGACGACTCTCTCTTTTCATCGGCGAACGGATAGCGCTCTTGGGCTCGTTCGGCCAGCCCGGAATGGAAGCCTTGAAGCGGCTGGAGGATTCAGGAGCGCGTGTCTACCGCACCGACAGGAACGGCGCCGTGACTTTCTAACTCGATGGCCATTCGGTCACGCCTTTGGTTGGCGGCTCACGAATGCCGCTTTCAGTGTCACCCTCGACAGTCTCGCCCGAGAATTCGTCGTCCCTGGCGCTCGGCGACTGCTGAAACTCCGCAATCACTTGGTTCGCCCTTGCGGCGTCCTCCTCGCGAACCAGGATAATCGTGCCACCCACACCAGGGAACGTATCTTGCGGCGCCGAGAGCGCCGTCATGTCACAGTCGATGCCTGCCGATTCCAGAAGGCCGTTCACCACCATGGCCTCCGACTCCTGTTCGGTGTCGAAAATCTTCACCAGGTTTTCGTTGGGATCGGGACGTCGCCGCGATTCTGCCGTTGTTTTAGAAGAATCCGCCATCACTTCTCCAATTCCCGGGTCCGAACCGTTGTTGACGGGCCCGCGCTCGAACAGAATTTTACTCCCTTCACGATCGTCGTTGCAGTAGCTTGCAAATCCGATGCCGGATTGCGTCTGCGGGTTGCGGGTCTGCCCTCCCCAAGTCGCCCCCCCAGACAGCACCTTCGTGCAGTTTGTTTTCTTGTCCGGTTGAGGGACAATGTTGGAGATTGGGGCGCGCAACTCTCCCCTGTCGGATGACATCTAAAACGTGGGTTCCAGGGACTAGCATGAACATTCCGGAGCGGCGGTTTGGTGAGCAGGATTTCCCCCTAGCCAACGGCGAAGGGAAGAGCCAGCACGAAGAAGACGAAGGTCGGAAAATCCGCCGCCTGCAGGTGATGATGAGCATGGTGATGTCGGTAATCGGCCAGGACCCAAGCTTGACGCTGGAGGAGGCTTCCGAACTGGCTGCTGGCGCCAAACGCGCTGCACTTGCCATGTTTCCCGACAAGGAGCTGGCCTACGACCTGCTATACAAGCCTCGCCTGCAACGACTGATGCGAGAGCGCTTCCGCATACAGTAGAAGCAATTGTTGATTTTTGATTGTTTCGTAAAAACTTGGTCACCTAGCTTTCAATCAACAATCAAGAATCAACAATTGATGTCCCCGCCCCTTGATCCGCGATGACATTCCGCAGCGTGCCAACTCCCTCAACGCTCACTTCCACCACATCTCCCGCCACGACTGGCCCAACTCCCGCCGGAGTTCCCGTGGCGATCAGATCCCCGGGAAATAAAGTCATCACTTGCGCGATGTGACGGATGATCACATCGAGCGCGAAGATGAAATCGTGCGTATTCCCCTGCTGCCGCACCGCACCATTGACCCGCGTTTCCACGCCGATGCCGGTCCACGGATCAATTTCATCCGTTACCAGCGGACCCACCGGGCAGGAGGTGTCAAAACCCTTGGCTCGAGCCCACTGGCCATCTTTGTTCTGCAGGTCACGGGCGGTGACGTCGTTCACGCAGGTATAGCCAAGTATGTAAGTCCGAACGTCTTCCTCCGCCGCGGGTTGGTAGCAAGTCTTGCCCATGACGACGCCCAGTTCGCCCTCATAATCCACACGCTGCGAAATCTTAGGCCGCAACACCGTCCCACCGGGCGACAATAAAGCCGACGGAGGCTTAAAGAAAAGTAGGGGCTGCTGCGGAACCTCGTGACCCAGCTCGGCCGCATGCTCGCGATAATTGCGCCCCACGCAGACGATCTTCGACGACTGCATTGGCGGCAGCAGCTGTGCGTCACCGAATGCAATCTGATCGATCCTTCGGGTACGCAGGCTCTCCACGTCTCCGCCGGCTTCTTCCGGAGGCGTAACCAGCAGGCGTGTGATGAGATCGTGTCCCGCGAAAGGTTCAACCAGCCCGTACTGGGCTTGGCCGTGGCGTTGAAAGCGGCAATATTTCATAGCTCTATCTCACCACGGAGTGGAGCAGTATTTGCAATTGTCGATTGTCAACTTCCAATTGCAAACTGACCGGAAAGCCATGCAGTGGGTGGTTCAAATCGGCAATTGAAAATTGGCGTCGAAAATCATTCCTCTTTATTTGTTTCAGTCGCTGCCCTCTTTACTACGGTACGCTCTCACTCGATTCTTCCGACCGTGCGCTGTCATTGCCTCGCACATCGACGGCCGAAACCGAATAGATGTAAGTCCCTCCCTTGACCACCTTCATATCGCGATATGCTGGCGCTTTCACGAGATCCGAGTTCAGCTTCTCGGGCGTGCTACCTGGTTCATGCCGATAGACGTTGTAGCCCGCTAAATCCGCGTCCGTCACCGGAGCCCAGATCAAGTCGACAAACGCTTGCTGACCTGGCCCAGAAAACACCGCCTGCAAACCAGAGGGCACCGTAGGGGGGAAAATGTCGTGCGCCAAAACCTTTACTTCGGGTGTGTCATCGCCTTCGACCGGTGCGGGCAGCTTTCCCGCTTCGGTGACTACGGTCACAACCGTAGCGCGATAGTAATAAGTCTTTTCCCACTCGATGGATTGATCAAGAAATTTGCCCGTCGAGGCTGATCGTGGCTGCTCTTCGCCGCTCGACAAGACTTCTTCCCCGCTCTTCCGGCCTTCCGAAACCGCTTCCGCCAGATCCCGAACGCCGGTTGCGTAATCTTGTTCCCCGAGGCTGATGCTCGCTTGGCTGCCTTCTGCACGCCGATAGAACCGCAGACGATATGCGACCGCTCCCACCGGCTTCACGGGTAAAGACGGCTGTGTCCACGTGAGCTCCATCCCTTCCTTCGTCACTTCTGCGCGGAAGCCTTCCGGAGGTGGCAGAGTCGGCGCTGTCGTGACGTGTACTTGGTTGGACAGTCCGGCGCCCCGGCGATTGCGATTGAGTGCTTCCACCGCATACGTGACAAAGCCCCTAGGAGTGCTTACTTCGAGCTGAGCAGGGAGCACATCGGTATAACTGGCGGACACCTTTTTCCCGGCGGCGTCCTTCGTCGCGACAATATTCGGCAGCGACGAAGTTTCTCCTACTGGTGTTCCGCACTGGCTGAGAATCGGATCAAGCCCGCGGCAGATCCATGTTGGTCCCGGACGTCGCATACGTTGACGGTCAGTCGTGACCGAAGGAACCGTCCACGTCAATAAAACTCTGTCGCCCTTGCGCTGGGCTCCCAGGTCCGACGGCGGTTTTGGCAGTTCCAGGGAAGGAGGCAGCGGCGGACCCACCGATGCACAACTCGCCAGCATAGCTAAAGCGGCCAATCCCAGCAGCAGCTTTCCAAGGGGAGGCTTCATGAGTGAGACTAAAGGGTAACAGAGCGGAAGTTGCGGATAATCAGTTGCCGGAGTCTCGGCTCTTGGCAGAGAGGGCTCGCTCCGAATACGAGTAACTCCTTTACGCCGCCAACTCCTTTAACGCCTCACGAAACACTTTGGTGTGATGATCCACGTCTTCGGTCTCAGTCTGCGGCGCCATCAGCGCCATGTTGTGAAAGGGCGTGAGCAGGATCCCTCGGTTCATTGCGTAAAGGTGCATGAATCGTTCGAGTTCGAAATCCATTGCGTCGTGCGCCTCACGGCCGTTCATCGGAGGTTCAGCCGCGAACAGATATTCTGCGCGGCATCCCAGGCGCGTGACGTGCCACGGCAACCCCGCATCAACGATTGCCTTGGCTACGCCGGTGGTCCAGCGTTCAGCCAGGGGTATCATGCGGTCAAATGCGTCCTGGGTCAGAACTTTGGTCAATGTGGCGCGCATCGCGGCGAGCGAGAGTGCGTTGCCCGCGAGTGTGCCGCCAACGCCACCTACATCGCTATCTTCGAGGCTCTGGTGGGCCGTGATGCGGTCGGCAACTTCCCGCGAAAAGCCGTACGCAGCGCCCGGGATGCCTGCACCAATCGCCTTACCAAAGACGAGAATGTCCGGTTCCAGATTTTCAGCTCGTGTGTAGCCGCCGGGCCCGGCGCAGATAGTATGGGTTTCGTCAATAAGGAGCAGCGTACCGTGCTTGCGGGTCAGTTCCCGCAACGCCTGGTGATAGCCAATGGCCGGATGCACGATGCCAACATTCGTCATCGCCGGCTCCGCCAACACGCAAGCCACGTCTCCTGGCGCCAGGGCCGCTTCCAGGCCAGCAATATCGTTGAACTCCACGACCTTGGTTGTCATTGACGGATCGACCGGAGGACCAACGTTGCCGCGCCGCACTCTTGCCGTGCCATCGGGCTGAAGAGTAATGAAGCTCTCATCCACCGAGCCGTGGTAACACCAGTTAAACACCAGAATCTTCGGACGCCCAGTGATCTGCCGCGCCAGCCGGATTGAAAAGCGATTGGCGTCGGTGGCGGTGAGCGCGAACTGCCAGTAGGCGAGTCCAAAGCGTTTGTGTAATTCCTCAGCCACAAAGATCGCGTCCTCGCCCGGCAGCATCAATGTAATCCCCCGCCGCATCTGCTCTTCCGCCGCCTTCACTGTGGCGAACGGACCATGTCCAGTCATTGCACCGGTGTCGCCGAGACAAAAATCTACATAGCGGTGACCGTCCACGTCGAACAAATGCGCCCCCTGCGCCTCGCGGACAAAAGGCGGATAAGCGCCGGCCCACTTCACCATCCAATTCATCGGCACGCCGGCCAGCAGCGACTTGCGTCCGCGCTCAAACAGCGTCTTCGATTTCGGACGCTCGTCCACAAACTTCTTCTGCTCACGTTCCATCAAAGATTGCAGGCGGGCACGGTCAATGGTTTTCATGCATTGGGTCTGTAGGTTATTCATGGATTGGATTTGTAGGTTAGTCGAGGAGTGCATGGTGTAGCAAATCAATTGAGAATGACGGCGCGATCTACTCCCGAGGGTACCCGTCCAAAGCGGATGGCCGTCCGATTGAGTGCTCGTTTACCCCTCCGGGGCACCGCGCGGAGTTAAGCTAGGCGTGTAGCCTGGGCCAGCCGCCCTAAAATTGATTCTGAGCTCTTTGTTGTTTCTTGTTTATCTAACGAATCGGCACACCAGCGCACGAACTTGCAGCATGGGCTCTCAAAAGCCTTCCACACGGCAAAATTGCCGGTGAAAATGGCTGGAGGCGATGGGGTGTTGGAGAGCTTCAACGACAGCCCGCACGGCTACCTGCGGATCACGGTCACGAAGAAGTCAATCGCGTGCGAGTATGTAGCGGTCCCAGACCCGAGCACGACGAAGTCTGGCCCGCTGGAGACATTTGATTCGCGCACAATCAATACAAAGGACTAAACACGTTAGAAGGAAGAAGGAGACCGCGGACGGTCTCCTTCGCTGTTCACTCTAGTTATGCGGGGAATTTGTGCTTACAAAATGTACCGGGAAAGATCCTGGTCCTTCACAATGTCAGTCAGCATCTTGCGCACATAATCCGCGTCCACGTTGAAGTGCTGCCCTTTTTTCTCCGGCGCGTCAAAGCTGATCTCATCCAGCACGCGCTCCATAATGGTGTGCAGCCGACGCGCACCGATATTCTCCGTACCTTCATTGACACGGAAGGCAAAGCGGCAAATTTCCTCCAGCGCTTCTGGAGTGAACTCCAGCTTTACTCCTTCGGTTTCCAGCAGAGCCGTGTACTGTTTCACCAGCGAAGACTTCGGCTCGGTGAGGATGCGGACGAAATCTTCCATGGTCAGCGATTGCAGCTCCACGCGAATCGGGAACCGGCCCTGCAATTCGGGGATGAGATCGCTGGGCTTTGAAACATGGAACGCTCCCGCGGCAATGAACAGGATATGGTCAGTGCGCACCATGCCGTAGCGCGTGTTCACGGTAGTGCCTTCCACGATCGGCAGGATATCGCGCTGCACACCCTCGCGCGAAACGTCGGGCCCATGGCCGCCCTCGCGGCCGGCAATCTTGTCCACTTCATCGAGGAAGATGATGCCGGCATTTTCGACCCGGTCAATGGCGACGCGCGTCACCTGATCCATGTCAATCAGGCGCTGCTCTTCTTCCTGGATCAGATACTCGAAAGCCTCATTCACTTTCATCTTCCGCTTCTTGGTGCGTTGGCCAAAAATGTTGGGCAGCATGTCCTTCAGGTTTACATCCATCTCCTCCACACCTTGGTTGGAGATGATTTCAAAGGATGGAAAATTGCGCTCGCGGACGTCAATTTCTACCATGCGCTCGTCGAGCTTGCCCTCGCGCAATTGCTGCCGCAGCTTTTCGCGGGTACGGTTGGAAGATTCAGTCAACCCGGAGTTGCCATCAATGACCACGCCGCCGGCGGTTGAAACCGGTTCCGCGGGACGCGGCGCTGGGGAGGGCGGCAGAAGAATATCAAGCAACCGCTCCTCAGCATTGAGCTCGGCCTTGTCGGCCACATCCTCCAGCTTCTCCTCGCGCACGTTTTCGATGGCGGTCTCCACCAGATCGCGAATCATCGATTCGACATCCCGCCCCACATACCCGACTTCCGTAAACTTCGACGCTTCCACCTTCAGAAAAGGAGAATTCGAAAGCTTCGCCAACCGCCGCGCAATTTCGGTTTTCCCCACCCCCGTGGGCCCGATCATGATTATGTTTTTGGGGATGATTTCTTCGGCCAGATCGGGGGTCAGCTTCTGCCGGCGCATGCGGTTGCGCAGGGCGATCGAGACGGCGCGCTTGGCATCTTTCTGTCCAATGACGTGTTTGTCGAGCTCGGCGACGATTTCACGCGGCGTGAGTTCGTCGAGGGCGAGCTGTTCTTCTTCGGCGGAGCTGGGTAAATAGATGGCCATGAAACTATTCAGATTCCTTTCAAGACTGCTACGCAAGCCGATGGGCGGATTATGCCATGCTCCCCGTCAGCGAGGCCGTCAAAAACGAAGAGATAAGCTTTGGACTTCATAATGCCTGCCAGCGGATCTCTCACAGCTCTTCGATCGTTACTGCGTCATTCGTATAGATGCACATCTTACCGGCAATCTTCATGGCTTCTTCCGCGATCTGTCGGGCGGCGAGCTGGGTATGTTGCGCCAGCGCCTGCGCGGCGGCTTGCGCGTAGGGTCCACCGCTGCCAATGGCGGCGATGCCGGTGTCCGGCTCAATTACGTCTCCCTGACCGCTGAGCAGATACGTCTGCTCCTTGTCGCAAACCAGCAACAGGGCTTCCAGATGCCGCAGGAACTTGTCCGTACGCCAATCTTTTGCCAGCTCCACTGCGGCGCGACCCAGGTTGCCGTGATATTGCTCCAGTTTCGATTCGAAGCGGCTGAAAAGCGTGAACGCATCGGCGGTTGAACCGGCGAATCCGGCCAGAATTTTCTCGTTGTACAGGCGTCGGATCTTTTTCGCCGTGTGCTTGATGACTGATTCGCCAAGCGTAACCTGTCCATCGCCCGCGAGGACAATGTGCCCGTCACGGCGTACGGATAAGACTGTGGTGGATCGAATCAGACGCTTCGTCTTCATGAGCGCAATTTTTTATTATAACAGCGCAGCGTGAAGCCCGAAGCTGGCTCCGCATCAGGTAGTGGCTCAGTTTGAGAATGGAAGCGAGCCAAACGCGCGATGGTTCGGTCGCAAGGAACGCGACCCTTCGACTCGCAGATTCGCGCGGCTCGCCTAGATCCTTCACGGCGCAAAAAACGTCTGTTCAGGATGACAATCAAACTGAGCCACTACCTCGTATCAACCGTGTTTTCAATTGGCATTGGTAACCCAGCTGCGATTACCGCTGTGACTTTACGCCGTGCGCCGCTGGCCTTAGCTTTGAGCTCATGCGTCGCTCTGTTGCGGTATTGAGTACAGACACTGCAATCCTTCACCGATTGAAAGCTGTCTTATCCGAGTTTGGAATCAGCCAAGTGATCTGCCATTCGTGCCAGGAAGCCATGGAGTTGGTGACGAAGGGCCGTTGCTCCACGCTGATCGTAGACTTTGACCTGCCCGGCGCCCAAGAAGTCGTCAAGATGGGAGCCCTGCTCCAGCCTCCACAAAAGCCCGTTCTGCTCGCTGTCGCCAGCCGAGCCTGGCCAGGGACGGGACACGCCTTCCAGTCCGGCGCCGATCGCATCCTTTACAAGCCGCTTGACCCAGCGCAAGTGAAAGAAGCACTCCAGGCCAGCCAGAAGCTGTTGGCGAAAAACCGCCGCCAAGCGCCGCGCTGCGAAATGAAGACGGTAGTCTACTTCGAGCTCGATACTGGCACGTTGCCCGCGATAGGCATCGATATCAGCGAGCAGGGCTTCGCTGTCCAAGCCCCAGAACCGGTGCCCATGCTCTCAAAGCTGGCCTTCCGCTGCGTGTTGCCGGGGACAACCGCCACGCTGCACGGCCACGCCGACGTCATTTGGGCCAGCGATCAGGGACGCGCCGGGCTCTTCTTCTCGAGCCTGGCGCCGTCCGCGCGAAAACTTCTGAAGCAGTGGCTTCGCAAGCGCAGCGCCCTGCACCGTAAAGATGCAACCCGCGGCCTCCTCGCTCCGGCCGATGTGTCGGGAAATCTGTCGCCCCGCCTCGTCACGGTGGAATAGCCGCCGAGAGCATCTTCATTTTTTGCGGAGTCAGAGCGCTGATGGCTGACTCCAGACAAACGCTGTCAAGGCAACCCGTGTCAATAGGTAGAAATTCCGCGATCCCCGTATGTTCACCCAAAGGCTGGATATATAACCGCAAATGCTGCGGGAAACCTGTCCCAAGCACCGGCTTTAGCCGTGCCGCAGTCGGAGCTACCGGGGAAGGGCGGCGCTTCAGCGCCGCGTAAGCCGTTCCGAATGAACCCGGGGATTCAGCCCCGGTCACCCAGCAGCCGCCCCAGCTTTTCCCTCGCTTCCGGCCACTCTTCCGCCAGGATCGAATAGCGCACCGAATCGCGGGGGATGAAATCCGCAGCCATCCGGTGGACCCGGAGAATCCCTTCGCACTTCCCACCGATGCGCCCGAGCGCCGCGCGCGGGCATGCGTCAGCATGAGCAGCTTGGCCTCAGTGTTGGCCGCAGTCCGGATGGCCGACCGGGTCAGCCACGTGTAGCCGATCTCACAGGCATCGGGGACGTCCCGTCCGTGCCGCGCATGTCCCTGCGGCCACGACCAACGTTCCAGGTTCCAGAAGCGCGTAGACCCGATGACCGCATTGTCATCCGCGCGGACGCTCACGTCAACGATCGCAAAGGGCACGGCTGTACCTGCGTCCCTCCAGCCCAGTGCGGTACTGACGTAGCTGGCAGTCTCGACCTGGCCCTGCGGCACGGGACTCCACCGGTAGAGCGAGGGTTCTGCTGCCGCGGCGGCTGCCAAGCCGACGACGTGGCGGTGGTCAAGCGGTTCAAGACGGACGTGCCTGCCCGCCAGCGCAGGATTGTCTGTTCCCATGCACTGCCGCGTTGCGCAATTTTCGTAATTTATCGAGGTGTTCAAATGAGCCTGTGCCCTTCCGCCGACCTATTGCAATCTCAAAATCTACAGACTTAAAATCTCCAGATTTGAGAGAAACTGCGTTCGCCTTGTCCGCGTTAGCAAAAATGAGCGAACTGTGTTTAGTCGACGAGATTTCCTTCAGCAGTCCGCCGATAAGTTCCTTCGCTTTGCTGTGTCAAGTGTGACTTGTTGTGCAAGCTTTATACGCCGACGGGCTGCGCACTAGGCTTCGCAGCCAGCAACTGACGCAGCACATATTGCAAAATGCCGCCGTTAGCGTAGTAGAGCGCTTCCTGAGGAGTATCAATGCGCACGATTGCCGAAAACTCTGTCGCCTTGCCATTGGCGGTGGCCCGAACTTTCACTTGGCGCCCTGCGGCGAAATGCTCGACCACGTCACGGATGCCGCTGATCTCCAACACTTCTTCTCCGGTCAGCTTGAGCGAGTCCGCATTCTGTCCCGCCAGAAACTGCAGCGGCAGTACTCCCATGCCGACCAGATTCGAACGGTGAATGCGCTCGTAACTTTCGGCAATTGCCGCGCGCACTCCGAGAAGGCGCGGGCCCTTTGCTGCCCAATCCCGGGACGAACCTGAGCCGTATTCTTTGCCGGCCAGAATGACCAGCGGTGTGCCTGCAGCGAGGTACTTCTGGGAAGCTTCGAAGATCGTCATCTGCTCGCCGCTCGGCAAGTGACGCGTGAATCCGCCTTCCGCGCTGACCAGCTTGTTGCGCAGGCGCACGTTGGCGAAGGTTCCGCGCACCATCACTTCGTGATTGCCGCGGCGCGATCCGTAAGAGTTGAAGTCCGCGGGCTTGACGCCATGCTCTTGCAGATACTTGCCCGCAGGACTGTCTTTCTTGATCGATCCCGCAGGAGAAATGTGGTCGGTGGTGACGCTGTCGCCGAGCACCGCCAGCACGCGCGCTCCCTTGATCTCTTCCACTGGAGACGGCTTCAGCGCCATGTCATCGAAATAAGGAGCGCGGCGGATATAGGTGGAATCTTTCTCCCAGGCATAGGTCTCGCCCTTGGGGACCGGAAGTCCGCGCCAGCGCTCGTCGCCCTCGAAGACGTGAGCGTAGCTTTTCGTAAACATGTCGGAAGTGACAGCTTGCTGAATTGTGCCTTCCACTTCCTTTTGCGAAGGCCAGATGTCGGAAAGATAAACCGGCTTGCCTTCTTTATCTTTGCCGACAGGGTCCTTGCGCAGGTCAACGTCGATGCGCCCTGCCAGCGCGAACGCCACCACCAGAGGCGGCGACATCAGATAGTTGGCGCGAACCTCCGAGTTGATTCGACCTTCAAAGTTGCGATTCCCGGAGAGCACGGAAGCAACCACCAGATCTTTTTCTTCAATGGCCTTCGAAACTTCGTCTGGCAGCGGACCGGAGTTGCCGATGCAAGTCGTGCATCCGTAGCCCACAACATGAAACTTCAGCTTCTCCAGATACGGCATCAACTCAGCCTTCTCCAGATAGTCGCGCACCACTTTCGATCCCGGCGCCAACGAGGTCTTCACCCACGCCGGCACGGTCATTCCTTTCTCGACCGCTTTCTTCGCCAGCAAACCAGCGGCCATCATCACCGAGGGATTTGACGTGTTGGTGCACGAAGTGATGGCCGCGATCACCACGCTGCCATGTTGCAGTGAGTCCTTTACGTGCGGCGGGACGTGCTCATGCACTTTGGGATCCTCAACTCCGACGGCAGCCGGGCTGCCGCCTTCCTGCTCCCATTGCGAGGCGGTCGTATTCGGAGGAATCGGTGCGGACGAAACGCCGGTTGTTGCCGTCGCCGCAGCGGCTGCGGCAGCTCTTGGTTTGATCAGCGATGGCAAAGCTTTCTGGAACGATTCGCCGGCCTGCGATAGCGACACTCGATCCTGCGGACGCTTCGGCCCCGCCAGGCTCGGTTCAACCCTTGCGAGATCAAGCGTGAGCAACTCCGAGTATTCTGCCTCCGGAGTTTTCTCGTCGTGGAACAGTCCTTGCTCGCGGCTGTAGGCCTCGACCAGCGCAATCTGCTCATCGCCCCGCCCGGTGAGGCGCAGATAGCGCAAAGTTTCATTGTCGATAGGAAAAATCCCGCACGTCGCTCCATACTCCGGAGACATGTTCGCAATCGTCGCCCGATCCGCCAGCGGAAGCTCCCGCAGCCCCGGCCCAAAATATTCCACAAACTTTCCGACGACTCCGTGCTTGCGCAACATCTCAGTAATGGTCAAAACCAAATCAGTAGCCGAAGCGCCCTCCCGCAAGCGGCCCGTGAGTTTCACCCCCACCACCAGGGGAATCAACATCGAAACCGGCTGCCCCAACATCGCCGCCTCCGCCTCAATCCCCCCCACCCCCCAACCCAGTACTCCCAAGCCGTTTATCATCGTCGTGTGACTGTCGGTGCCTACTAATGTGTCTGGGTAGGCAGAGCGCCGGCCGTCGCTTTCCTGGACGAAGACGACGCGGGCTAGGTATTCGAGATTGACCTGGTGGACGATGCCGGTGTCGGGAGGAACGATGGCGAGGTTGCGGAATCCGGTTTGTCCCCAGCGCAGGAAAGCGTAGCGCTCTTTGTTGCGCTGGAACTCGAGCAGCGCGTTTACGTCGAAGGCTTTCGAATTGCCGAATTCGTCCACCTGCACCGAGTGGTCAATCACTAACTCAACGGGTTGCAGGGGATTGATCAGCTTGGGGTCACCGCCGAGTTGCTTCATGGCGTCGCGCATGGCTCCCAGATCTACCACGCAGGGGACACCGGTAAAATCCTGGAGGAGCACACGGCTGGGGGTGAAGGCGATTTCTTTTTCAGGCTTCGATTTGCTGTCCCAGGCGGCGAGCGAACGTACGTCTTCCTTCTTCACGTTGCGGCCATCTTCGGTGCGCAGCAAGTTCTCCAGCAGAATGCGGAGGGAGAAAGGGAGATGCTTCGTCGAAATGTCTTGCTTGTCGAGCGCGTCGAGCCGGTAGATGTCGTATTCTTTCTTGCCGACTTTCAGAACGGAGCGGCTGTTGAAACTGTTCAAAGACATGATGGCCTTCCTCGGGACGCTGCGTGCACACACGTCAAACTCACAGCCACCCCGAAGCTAATAGTTTAATTCGTTGCGGCAGGATTGCGTAGTCCGAGCCACCGAACGTAGTCCGAGCCACCGAACTCAACGAGCTTTAACCTGGCAGAACGCTTGGGAACTGGATTGGCGTGGCCACGGGGGAAGGTCGTGAGCTGTGAATATGGTCAGGCGCTTGCCACGAAATGCATGGGCCCTTCGTTGGCAGTCGCCCGCAAGCGTGCGACTCCGCTTCCTCAGGATGACAATGGAGCATCCCTACGAGCCCGAGAGCTCGAGGCACGGAGGACCTCACTTGGCGCGGAGGAGGAGGACGGGAATACTGATGCTGTGCTGGACGCGGGTGGCGGTAGCCCCGAGAAACAAATCGGCAAGGAAGCGGTGCCCGTGGGTGCTCATGGCTACCAGGTCGCAGCCTTTCTGCTCGACCCATTTGATGATTTCCTTAACCGGATCGCCGTACGCCAACTCCGCCTCGGTGAGAATGCCGGAGGACTGGAACTCTTCCCGGACGTTTTCCAGATAGGTTGCGTCTTCAGTGATCTCGCGGCTGACCGCATCCGGGCCATAGGTTCTGGCGGCCCATCCGTCGGCGACGTGGAGCAGCACCAGCCGGCTGTGGGCTAGTTTGGCGAGCTGCTTGACGTGTTCGATGATCGCGCGGTCGGATGGAGTCCCGTCCAGCGTTACCAGGATGGTGTCATACATGATTTGATCTCTGGCTCGCAGCGGCTAAAGCCGGCCTGATTCCGCGGCGGCGTTTACGGCATCGCTGAAGCCATGCCCTGATACGATCATCCGCCGGTGATGACATGCCACGCAGCTTTGATCGAGTCAGGCAGGCCATAGACGTCCATGGAGGTAATCAGAATAGCACTGGCCCATCCCGCAGCGAGAAGAAGTGGCCCATTCTTCCAATTCCCCATCCGCTTGCCGGAGCTGGTGAAGTGCAGCAGGGGGAACATGGCGAAGGGAAGCTGCAGTGCCAGCACAACTTGGCTGAGAGTGAGCAGATCGATGATGCTGCTGTTGCCGCGCACCCCGATGATGAACACTGCGGGCAGGACGGCCAGGGTACGCGTGATGAGCCGACGCACCCATGGTTTAATTCGCCAGTGCATGAAGCCTTCCATCACGACTTGGCCGGCCAACGTGCCGGTGATGGTGCTGCTTTGCCCACTGGCGAGGAGAGCCACCGCAAATAGCGTGCTCGCAGCCGCCGTCCCGAGCAACGGAGCCAGGGTCAAGTACGCGACTCGAATCCAGTCACTGCCAGCCGCAAACCGGATGACCTGACCTCCCGGCACGGTTACGCTCGTTTTGCCGAAGAACACGCTCGCCGCCAGCACCAGAATCGCCGCATTGACGAAGAACGCCACGGTTAGAGCGGCAACGGAATCGAGAGTATTGAATTGAACGGCGCGTCGAATGGATGGAGCGTCCTTCTGAAATTTCCGGCTTTGCACCAGAGCTGAGTGCAGGTACAGGTTGTGGGGCATCACGGTCGCGCCGATGATTCCGATGGCAACGTAGGCCATGCCTGATTGACGAAGATGGGGGGACAGCAGCGCCCGTGCCATTTCCCAAGAACCAGGCTGCGTCTGCGGGAGAACAAAGATCTCAATGAAGTAACAGACGGCAATGGTTGCGATGAGCAGCAGAACGACGGCCTCGATGGCGCGCATCCCAAAACTCTGCAGGGTCAGGAGCAGCAGCACGTCCAGGCCGGTGATGATGACCGCCCAGAGCAACGGGATGTGAAACAACAAATTGAGGGCGACGGCGCTGCCGAGGACCTCGGCCAAGTCGCAGGCACCAATGGCCACTTCGCTCATCAGCCAGTTGGGCCAGCGCGTCCAGCTCGGGTACCAGTCGCGGCAGCATTGGGCAAGATCCTTCCCTGTCACGACGCCCAACCGCGCCGAGATGATCTGCATGAAGATGGCCATCAGGCTGGCCAGACCAACCACCCAAAGCAGGCCATATTTGAACTGAGCGCCGGCTTGCAGATCTGTCCCCCAGTTGCCGGGATCCATGTAGCCGACACTGACTAGAATTGCGGGGCCGACGAAAGCGCGCCAGTGCTCCCAGAAGCCGGCGCGATGGTGCGGCACCTCAACGGTGCTGTGAACGCTGTCTAAAGATAAGTGGCTGCGGATTTCAGCTTTGGCGCGGGCTTGCGGGGAGCCTAGCGGCTCGATGCCTCTTGGTTCGCCGGTCCTTGTCATCCCCGGCGCCCCCGCAGCAGAGCGTGCATCGACGCACAAGACAGCCTCATAGCTTAAGTAGTATACCCCCATCAAGATTAACTACGGTTAACTTTAGTGACAAAGAAGCGGGTTCTAGAGGGCGGATGATGGAGCCGTGGACACCCAAATGCGCTCTGCTGCCGGACGGCCCAGGACCACTGTGCCTGCCGAGGTACGAATCGAGAGCGTCTTGTCGTAATTGCGCTCGACCACGTCGAGCTTGACTCCGGGCCGGATGCCGCGGGCATTCAGGAATTCGAGCAGATGGCGATCGCGTTCGTAGACGCTACTTACGCAGTAGTGCTTCCCTGGCTCGGCCTGGGAGAGCAGTAGCAGCCCGCGCCGCTGCCGGCTTTTCGGGCTTTCCATCTCGCTGAGATTGCCGTGCGGGCAGGCACCCCCGCGGCCCAACTTGGCGAGCAGCTTCGCTTCGAAATCGGGAGAGACCGCATGCTCCAGGCGCTCAGCTTCATCGTGCACCTTCCACCACTCCATACCGAAAAGTTCAGCCAGCATGCGTTCAATCAGGTGATGACGCAGCGTGAGCTTCCGGGCGATCTTGCGTCCTGCTGCCGTCAATCGGATTTGGCCATCACCCTGCACGCGCACCAGTTCATCCTTCTTCAACCGGCGCAGAGCCATGGTCACGGCAGGAGGAGAAACCTTCAGCAAGTCGGCCAGACGCGCAGAGATCACCGTTTCACCCTCGCTCTCGGCTGCCAGGATGGACTTGAGATAGTCTTCTTTGGAGACGGTGATCATCTGCGGCTGATTATACGGCGTAGGATTATTAATGATGGTTGATGGTTGATTGTGGATTGGAAAAAGCTCAGGTGAGCGGGCCGCGAGCTTTCAAACCTCATCGCTTTCTCAATACGCTGCTGCTGCCGCGGTCGAAACAGCATCGGGTTTGACATCATTCCCGCTCTGCCCCTAACCTAACTTACTCTGGCTATGAGGATTCTGGTCCTAGGCAGCGGCGGACGCGAGCACGCGCTGGTGTGGAAGCTGCGGCAATCGCCGCGCGCGACCAAGGTTTATTGCGCTCCGGGAAATGGCGGCATTGCCGACGATGCCGAGTGCCTTGCTGCCGACCTGAAAAGTCTCGATTCGCTGGTGGCGGTGGCCAGTCAGCTCCGTCCTGACCTCACGGTGGTTGGCCCCGAATTGCCGCTGACACTGGGCGTGGTCGATGAATTCACTCGTCGGGGCTGGCCGGTTTTCGGTCCCACAAAGACAGCGGCGCAACTGGAATCGAGCAAAAGCTTCGCCAAGGAATTCTTGCAGCGCCACCACATTCCCACCGCGCACTATGCCATATGCGATTCGGTCGATGAGGTGCGAGCCGCGCTGCCGCATTTTCATCCGCCGGTGGTCGTAAAGGCCGACGGATTGGCGGCGGGCAAGGGGGTGGTGATCGCCCAGAGCAAAGAAGAAGCTGTGGGCGTTGCCGCCGACATGCTCAGTGGCAAGATGGTGGGGGAAGCCGGTTCACGCGTTGTTCTCGAGGAATGTCTCAAAGGCGACGAACTTTCTTTCCTCGTGCTGAGCGACGGCGAACGCGTTGCTCCGCTCGTTGCCGCACAGGACCACAAGCGCGTTGACGATGGCGATACCGGCCCCAACACGGGCGGAATGGGGGCCTACTCCACAGCCGCGATCATCGACGACAAAATGCGCGACTGGCTGGTCAACCATATTGCGCGCCCCGTGGTCGAGGGCATGAAGGCCGAGGGGGCGGAATACAAAGGCTTGTTGTACTGCGGCCTTATGATGACGGTGCGCGGTCCCATGGTGCTGGAGTTCAACTGCCGCTTTGGCGATCCGGAGACGCAGCCGATTTTGATGCGGCTGGAGAGCGATCTGGTCGAGGCTCTCGAAGCTTCCATCGAAGGTCGCGTTAGCGACGGGGACTTCAAATGGTCGTCGGATGCTTCGGTGTGTGTTGTGATGTCGTCGGGAGGATATCCGGGCACCTTCGATGCGGGAAAGAAAATTTCCGGAGTGGGGGAGGCGGCCAAGATCAATGGCGTGAGGGTCTTCCACGCGGGGACGACGAAGCGCGATGGTGCTTACTATACGTCGGGGGGACGCGTGTTGGGTGTGAGTGCACGGGCGCCGGAGTTGGAGATTGCGGTGCGGCGCGCGTATGACGCGTGCGCGAAAATCACCTTCGACGGAGCACATTACCGCAAAGATATTGCGGCCAGAGCGCTGAAGAAGTAGTGCGAATACCTGGTTCCGACCATTGCTCCCAAATGGTGAGCACCCCTGCCGCTGCAAAAGGGTACAGAGGTTCTTCGCTTCGCGCAGAATGACAATTGTGGGTGAAGTGACAGGAGCGGACAAATCAGAACCAAGTAACGGTGTTCCGAGGAACGAATATTCATGAGCAAACCGCTGGTTTCCGTCGTGATGGGCAGTGATTCCGACCTTGAGATTATGCGCGAGGCCGGCAAGGCGCTGGAAGAATTCGGCATTGCTTACGAAATCGACGTCACCTCGGCGCACCGTTCGCCTGACCGCACTGCCGATTTCGCGCGCAAGGCCATCGACCGGGGCATTCGCGTCATCATCGCCGGAGCGGGTGGTGCAGCGCATCTGGCCGGAGTGATTGCCGCTCACACCACTGTTCCCGTCATCGGTGTTCCTATTCCTTCCACATCTCTTCTGGGTGTGGATTCTTTGCTCGCAACGGTGCAGATGCCGGCTGGCATTCCGGTGGCGACCGTTGCTATTGGCAAGCCAGGCGCCACGAACGCGGGCATTCTGGCCGCGCAGATGCTTGGGCTGGCTGATCCCTCGATTGCCAAGAAGTTGCTAGCTCACAAAGAGAAGCTGGCCCGGGGAGTTGAGGAGAAGTCCAAGAAGCTGAAGGCCCTTTCGAAGCAATGACAATTCTGCGCTTACGTGTGCCCGCAACCCAGTGCGACCGAAGGTACCCAGCTCGCACATGGGCGCCAAGCTTCCATCTTGCCCATGGGTAGCCTGTGGTCGGCGCGGAAGATTCATCGCGCTATGGCCCGGGCAAGGCTTTCCTGGTCTTCGTCTACGAGATCAGGATTCCTTGGCTTTAGGAAGATGGAAAAGTAGTTTTCGGCAGCTGCCTCAAAGCTTCAATCCCTTTAAGTATTCGCGGAACGGTCCGCCGAGATCGGCGCGCTTCAGGGCGAACTCGACGGTCGCTTTCAGGAAGCCGAGCTTGTCTCCGGTGTCGTGGCGGCGGCCTTCGTACACGTAAGCGTACATCGTTTCTTTTTGCAGCAGCAGGCGCATGCCGTCGGTAAGTTGCAGCTCCCCACCCGCGCCGGCAGCGGTTTCCGACAAGCATTCGAAAATCGCCGGCGTAAGAATGTAGCGACCGATAATCGCTTGTTTCGAGGGGGCATCCTCGGGCTTGGGCTTTTCCACCATGTTCTTGATCTCGAACAGGCGGTTGGCGAATTGGCCGCCGCTGACAGGTTTAACGTCGAGAACTCCGTACGAAGAGATTGCCTTTCCTTCGACCATCTGCGTCGCCAGGACTGAACACTGCGTCTGCTCGAAAACCTGCACCATCTGTTTGAGAACGGGAACTTCGGCATCGATCACGTCGTCGGCCAGGAGCACCGCGAAGGGCTCGTTGCCAACCAATTCTTTCGCCATGAGAACGGCGTGGCCCAGGCCGAGCGCTTCTTTCTGCCGGACGTAGGCGACGTGGATCATGTCGGATATCGATCGAACGATTTGCAGCAGGTCGGTTTTCTTGCGCTCTTCCAGCATTTTTTCCAGCTCGTAGCTGACATCGAAGTGGTCTTCGATGGCCTGTTTGCCGCGGCCGGTGATGATGATGATCTGATCGCAGCCCGAGGCCATGGCCTCTTCGACGCCATATTGGATGATGGGCTTGTCCACGAGAGGGAGCATTTCTTTGGGCTGGGCCTTGGTGGCTGGCAAAAAACGAGTGCCTAATCCTGCGGCGGGGAAAATGGCTTTGCGGATTTTCATGGTCATGCGGTGGTTGGTGTCGTTCGTCGTAGTGTTTAACGCCGAGAAAACGCCTGCTGATTGTATCCTGCCATTCTAAGTTTTGGGATTGCTTGTGGAACCGACTTCAGACGCGGCTTCCGCGCTCCCCAGTTGCTCTAGTATTTCATGCAGGCGCTGCAGCACCTCTCCGGCCGCAGTCGCTTTCAGAACGAACTTTAACGTTCCGTCGGGGGTGAACTGCGCTCCGCGATGGGAGGCCACAAACTGCGCCAGGCGCTCCGGTTCGACGCTCGCGTTCTGCCGGAATTTAAAATTTACGATATCGCGCTTGCGTTCGATGGCGTTTACGCCTACGCGCATGCACAGGAGCTTGAGCGAGGCATAGTCCAACAAGTTGCGGACCGCTGGCGGAGGCGGTCCGTAACGATCTTCAAGTTCTGCGGCAACATCGCTTAACTGACCATCCGTTTCCACGCCAGCGACACGCTTGTACATCCGCAGGCGTTGATTTTCTTCGGGAATGTACTGGGCGGGAATACGAATGTTGAGTCCGAGGTTGAGTTGGGTCTCGGCTTCGTCGGGCGCGACTTCGCCTTTCATTTCGCGCACGGCTCGCTCGAGCATCTGGGTGTAGAGTTCGAAGCCGATGGCTTCGATATGACCGCTTTGCTCGCCGCCTAACAGATTGCCCGCGCCGCGGAGTTCGAGGTCGAGCGCGGCGATCTTGAATCCGGCGCCGAGATCGGAGAATTCTTTGAGGGCGGCCAGTCGGCGGCGCGCAATCGGCGTGAGCTCAATCTCAGGGGGAAGCAGCAGGTAAGCGTAGGCTCGGCGGTTGGATCGTCCGACGCGACCGCGGAGTTGGTAAAGCTCGGATAGACCGAGGCGGTCGGCGCGGTTGATCAGAATTGTGTTGCACGACGGGATGTCGAGACCGTTTTCGATGATCGTGGTCGAGACAAGAATGTCGGCTTCGTGATGCATGAACTTCAGCATCACTTTTTCGAGTTCCCCTTCTGACATTTGTCCGTGGCCGACGATGACTCGCGCCGTGGGCAGCAGCGCCTGCAGTTTGGCAGCGATCTCCCAGATGCTCTCGACGCGGTTGTGCACGAAATAGACCTGGCCGCCGCGCTCCAATTCCTGCTCGAGGGCGGACTGGATCAATTTCTCGTCCCAACTGGCAACCACGGTTTGGATCGCCATGCGGTCTTTGGGGGGAGTTTCGATCACGGTCATATCGCGCAGGCCTACCAGCGACATGTGCAGAGTGCGCGGAATGGGCGTGGCCGACATGGTGAGCACGTCGACTTGCTTGCGCATCTGCTTGATGCGCTCTTTGTGGCGCACTCCGAAGCGTTGTTCTTCGTCTACGACGAGCAGTCCGAGGTCGGCGAACTTTATGTCTTTCGAGAGCAGGCGGTGGGTGCCGATCAGGATATCGACTTTGCCGGCTTCCACCTTTTGCAGAATTTCTTTTTGCTGCTTGGGCGTGCGGAAACGACTGATCATTTCAATGGTGACCGGGAAGGGCGCAAAACGCTGCTTGAATGTCTCGTAGTGCTGGAATGCGAGCACGGTGGTGGGTGCGAGTATCGCGACTTGTTTATTGTCGCTGACAGCTTTGAATGCGGCGCGCATGGCGACTTCCGTCTTTCCGTAGCCCACGTCGCCGCACAACAAGCGGTCCATGGGTTGTGATGATTCCATGTCGCGCATCACGTCGGTGATGGCCTGTGCCTGGTCTTCGGTTTCACTGAATTCGAAGGCGTCTTCGAACTCCCGCAACCACTCATTGCCTGGCGGAAAGGCGTATCCCTTTGCCGTTTTGCGTTCGGCATATAACTTCAGGAGTTCGTCGGCCATGTCTTTCATGGCCTTGCGAACGCGGGCCTTGGTTTTCGTCCAGGACGCCGTACCCATGTGGCTCAGGGCAGGCCGGGCACCTTCTGACGAGCGGTATTTCTGCACCAAGTCAAGACGTGTGAGCGGGACGTAGAGCCGCGCGCTTTCGGCGTATTCGAGCAGCATGAATTCTGCCTTGCCGTCGCCGTCGCCCTGATTAATTTCTTTGAGACCCTGATACTGGCCGATGCCATGTTCGACGTGAACTACGTAATCGCCGACCTGCAAATCGCGGAAGTCAGACAAAAATGCGGAGACTTTGGATTTATAACGTTGCGGGCGGGCAGCTACGCTCTCCGACTCGTCAAACAGATCGCGCGCACCAAAGATGGCGAGACTGGCTTCGGGGAGCAGAACGCCGTCTGGCACATAAGCTTTGGCCAACGTCGTGGTCAGAACTTCTCCGGCGAAGTAGGAGGTCTCGTCGGCATAGCTTTCGCCGCCGCGGGTTCGGCTTCCGAGGCGAAACGAAACGCTGTATTCGGTGAACATGTCGGCCAGACGCTCGATCTCGCCGATGTTAGGAACGGCGAAGAGCACCTGGTTGTCTGAGCCGGTGAGCTTCTTGGCTTCCTCGAGCATGGCGGGAACAGAGCCATGGAAGCGCGGCGTGGGCTGCGTCAGGAATGCGACGCCAGTTTGCGCATCGTCATTGCGCTCGATGCTGAGGTGTTCGACATCGGCGCCGGGAAGTGCGGCGACTTTCCGCCAGAGATCGTCTGGGGTCAGATACAAATCTTCGGGGCGGACCAGATTTCCTACGCCGCTGCGTTCGTGCGCTTCTTGAATGCGGGTCCACAGGCGGTCGAGTTCCTGCTTGACCTGTTCCGGCTCGTCGATTAGAACGGCGGATCTCGGCAACAAGTCGAAGATCGTACTTTCGGCTCCGGCGACTGGAGCGTAGAACTCCCACCCTGGAAATACTGTGACTCCGCCCGCGCGGATCGCCTCTTCCACAATCTGTTCCGCACCCGTGATGCGTTTGCCAGAAAGACGTGTGTGAATTGCACCGAGAAGCTGCTCGTTGACCGGAGTCTCTGTCAGCGGCAAGAGCAAAGCTTCATCCACAGAACTGGACGAACGCTGCGATGCGGGATCGAACTTGCGGATCGAATCGACCTCATCGCCGAAGAACTCGATACGCACCGGGCGCTCGGCTTCCGGCGAGTAGACGTCGAGAATGCCACCGCGGAGGGCGTATTGTCCGGGCATTTCGACGACGTCGGCAGAGCTGTAGCCAACCGTGTTGAGATGTGCGAGCAAGGCTTCGGTGTCAATGGATTCGCCGCGGCGGACAGTGCGCGCGAGCCCGGCATAATATTCCGCCGAGCACAGGCGGATCGTGGTTGCTGCTACAGGCGCGACTACGATGGAAGCAGCGCCGGTGACAATCTTCCACAGAGCGGTGGCGCGTTCTTCCTGTAGTTCTGGGTGCGGCGAGAGATTCTGGAAGGGAAGCACGTCGCGGGCGGGCAACGAGACGACAGACCCAGGGTCGCATGCGTTGGTGAGTTCGCAGAACGCCTGTAATACCGGAACCAGGTCTTCGGCGGCCCGATTGTCATTGACCGCCAGCAGCAGCGGCCGCGAGGCAGCGCGCTGGAACAGCACGAACAGCAGGGCTTTTGCGGTGGGCGTGAGTCCGGAGACACGAATCCGCCCCGTGCCCTCTTTCAGATGGGAGGCAACACGCGCGAAGGCGGGAAGTTTTTCTACGTCCGCGAAGAGTTCGCGAACGAAGGGAAGCAGCATGCAATTTAATTTTAACAGGAACTGAGGTGGCGCCACGGAGCCGAGGATCAAGGGCGGTTTTCGGAAGGTGAGAAGCTCCATTGACCCTCGCCCCCGATTCCGGTCGGGGGACGGGCTCCGGAAACTGCGGCATTATCCGCGCAGCAGCGGTCGAGTAAGACAGGTCGGCCCGCCGCTGCCGTTGATGCAGATCTCGCTGGCGGGGAAGGTGCGGACGTCGAATCCGGCCCGGCGAAGGCGGGCGTTGGTTTTGCGATTTTCTTCGATGGCGAGCAGGCGCTTGTTGCCGAGCGCTAGGACATTGCAGGCCAGTGTGTCGCGCTCAGAGTATTCGATTTCGATGAAGCCGAATCCGCGCGATTTGAGCAGTTCGACGGTTTCGACGGGGAGCCAGGGTAGATCGACAATAGCCGTCTGCTCGTCGAGCAGGCTGATCAGCGACATCAGGTGCAGGCAGGCTGACGGGCCGGGGCCATATGGGAGCGGGGCAGAGAGCACTTCAACGCCTGCGGGCGCCAGCAGCTCCCGCATCTGCTGAATGCCGGCGGCGTTGCTGCGAAAGCCATGCCCGATGAGCAGAGTGTTGGGGTGGAGCCAGATCATGTCTCCGGCTTCGGTGGTGGCCGGCGCCGTGATCTCGCCGAGAATTGGAATGCCGAGCGTCTGAGATAAGACGCCGTGGTGCTTGCCTTCAGCTATACGGTTGGCCTTGCCGGGACGCATCAGGATCAAGCCGAAATCAGTGGGCAGAGATGCATCGTGGGCATAGACCGCGTCGAGGGACAGATCGGCGCTGGGAATTATGTCGATGACTTCAGCGCCCGCGGCCGACAACTCGCCGTGGAGGCTCCTGTGCTGAGCCTGAGCCCTTTCGAAGTCTGGGGCGTGGTGAAAGCCGAGTTCTTGCCAGCGGGCCAGGCGCTCGGGCTGGTTCCAACCAGCAGTGCGAGGAGAGCAAACTGCCACTCGCAGGAGCGGCGCAACCATCGAGTGTCGGTTGATTCCCAATTCTGCTAGAGTCCGCGGCAAGTGGGTACGCCTCCCAGAAACATGAGCTCAGCGAGAGCCTGCAGGCAACAACACGAGCGACTGCTCACTGAATCAGCGCTAGAGTGATTGGCTCACATGGAGGAATTGAAGTCAAGTAAAGCAGACAGGCATTACTCAACTGGCCCTTCCATTCCCGCTTATTCAGTTTCTCCGATCCGCACGCCTGAGTGGTGCACGTAAATCTTGCTGGCGTGGACCCGATGAGGCGACGGTAATCCGGATTAAGTGGACGTTACCCAGAACCAAACCCGGCGGCGTCACAGATTAAGGATCATGTAGCTGCAGGGATGTGGAAGTAGAGAAGTAGATTCGGTGGCTCCTTCGGGTGGAGCTGGACGCGCCGAAAGGGGCCTTGGCTCAGGTGGACGATTTCAGCAGGCTGCTTAGTTTTTCCAAGTCGTCGGCGCTGGCGTCTCCGATCACGAAGTAGCGGAGGCCGTTGCGACTCCAGCTCTGGACGTTGAAAGAAAGCTCCGTTCCGGCCCTTTCCTTCGCGAGTACGGTTCCGACTGCCCTGTCTTGAAATATAAACACTGATGTCTGATGCTGGCGCACCCGAAAAATGAGTTCTGCGCCGGGGGCTTGATTGAGATAACTGATTCTGGCTCCCACCAGAACAAAAGGCGTCCCCGCCAACTCCGGCAGGTTGAAAGTAAAAGGAATCTTGCCTTGGAACCAGGGTTTCACGGTGTGCCGGTCGGAGGAAACGACGTCGACCGGGTTGGCACTGGCGAGTGTCGCCACATGCAAGTCAGCCAATTCGCTCATAAGTTGCCGTTCGCGGACGCGATTTCGATTGTAAGCGAACGATAGCGCAACAACTGCCAGCAACGCAGCAGCAATCGCAGCCAAAGCCGGGAGCCAATTGAAATTGCGGCGTGGGCTCCGGGGTGCTGCCAAAGTTTTCTGAATGCGAGCGCGGAAACCAGCGTCGGGCAGAAAGCGCTTGCTGGCAGCAGCCTGAACCGCGCGCTTTGCCTGAAGCAACTCGACGCTATCCGCGGCACACGAGGCGCAGCCGCGCAGGTGTTCACGCAAGGCGCGCTCGTCCGCGGGTGGCAGTTCGCCGTCCACATAAGCATCGAGTTTTCCAGCCCAAAGTCCGCACGCCATGCTTTAACTCCTTTGCAATTTCTGCGCCGTGTCCCGCAGAGCCCGGCGAGCGCGAGACAGGCGTGACATCACCGTGCCCGCGGGGATGGCAAGCGTTGCAGAAATCTCTTGATACGACATCTCCTCGACCTCGCAGAGCAGGAGGATCTCGCGATAGTGGACCGGAAGTTGGTCCAGAGCTTCCCTCGCCAATTGATGATCCAAACGCTCGAGCAGAATGCTCTCGGGCGTGCTCTGAGTGGCCGGGAGAGTGTCATTGTCAGCCTCCGAGTCCAGCGGCACCGTGGCCGCCGATTTCAATCCGGTGCGTGAGGTAAGGAACGTATTCCGCAGAATCCGGTAGATCCAGGCGCGAAAATTGGTGCCCGGCTGAAACGAGGAGAATCCCTTCAATGCTTTCGCAAAAGTCTCCTGCACAAGGTCTTCGGCTTCCTCGCGGTTTCCCGCGAGCCAGTGCGCAAAGTTATAAAGCCGATCCAAGAGGGGCATAGCAAGCTCCTCAAACGACGCCGGCACTAAGCGCTCTTCCGACACGCACACCAGGGTAAACCAGCCGAGGAGCGTTTTATTCCTGCATTGCGCCAAATATTTTTCAGGGAGTAAACCCAGCCGACATCAGTTCTGCACAGTGAATCCCGACCCGGAGCAATTCTGGAGGATGAGATGGTCGAGAGAAGGACGGCGCAGACAACGAATAATGATGAAAATCCAGGTTGACCACAACCGCGACGGAATTGACCACCGGGGAGTACGCAGCGATAACGTGTTTAAGTCTAAAACGCTGGATACCGATGAGAGGTTCTCATTATATTCCCGGCCAGCCTGGCCACCTCCTCTTGATTTTTGTTCAATTTATCCCCAGATGCCCGCTCAAACCGTGGTCCAGTGGGCGCTGAGTTGTCATGAGCCCTTTGATTGCTGTTTTCAGTGCCGCCGGTGGGCGCGTCGGGGATTTTAGCCTGGCAATGCCAAGTCCCCGGGCAAAGGGCTGCGGGGGGCTTGCTACTCCATCTGGTTTTGAGATGTGTGTCTGGTTTGCTCATCTGTGGGGTTTGGTTGGATCCGCCTGCGCGCACGGCGGAAGCCCGGTTCGTTGCCTTCTAACTATCGTTTGTTCGTCGAGTTCGTGGCACATCCCCAGCGGGCGAAGGCAGTGAGGTTTGGCGTGAGTGTCTGCTCAAGATTTACGCCGAAGCCGTACTTTCTCGTGATCTGCCAAGCATGGTGTGTGATGTCGGAGCGGGCACAAGACCCTCCTCAAACTGGATAACGGCGCCGCGGTAGATGCCGATGTTGGCGTAGTTGGTGTAGGCCAAGAGGCGAAGCACGCCCGATTTTTTCGGAATGAGGCTGTGGCGTGACTCGTATTCAAAGTTTTCCGCGTGGACTTGCCAGGGGCGCCAGACGAGGTCGATTCCGTTGGCCACCTTGGGCATGAGAGCTTCAGCGAAGCGGAAACCCCAGTTGCGGTCTTCGAAGTCGGCGACTGCTCCGACGGTAAAGCCGCGGGTGTCGGCAGCATAGTCCCAGGCGCCATTGTTATCCACCGACCAGTTAGTGAATTGAAAGTGAGTATCGGAGCCCACTGAATTCTGGTCAAAGAAATCCGGCAGGCTGAACTTGCCGAAGCGGACTTCCAAGCGGCGGCGCGGAAGTTCGTTGAACAATGAGAGCGGAGTACGCTCATTCTCGATTTTGTCGTCGCTGAGAGCAAACACTTTGTGAAACATGCCACGAGCCAAATATGGCGCTTTGCTGAGCAGCGGATTGCGCACGATGTCGAGGTCGGGATTCCCTGCCAGGCCGAGGCCCGTGCTGAGGGCCGTTCCTCCAGCTTCTTCGATGTCGACGATGACCTCGGTTGAGTCGTTGACGCGGGCGCCGGTATACAGCGTCAATACGCGCGACAGGGCTTTTTCATAATGCGGGCTGAGACTGATTATGCCGCTGTAGAGAGCATGGAAACCGGGATGGGTCTGGAAGATGAAATTTGCTTGGCCGGAGAGCCAGAAGCGGGTGTCATGGAAGGGGGGGGAACATGGCCGCGGGGGCTGCGTCGGTGGAGGGATCTGCAGGCTGAGCCGAGGAGCTCCCCGGGGCTGGCGGGGCGTCCGGAATTTGAGCCAGCGCCTACCCGAGCCAGCGAGTTGGATCTGCATCCGCAATATTTAACGTCAATATATCACGAGCAGTTAACTATGATTAACTACAACTCTGCTAGGCACACTCTAAGAGGAGGCCACACGCGCGCTGTCCGGGCTACTCAGGACTCATGAACTGAATGTTAGCGGGCGCTGAGAAGCTTTGGGAGGGACTTTTCTTGCTCAAAATAGAAGGACAGCCCGGAGCCCCCGAAGCTGTACTCAAACCCTCCCGGTTAGAAGGGCAACGTGATAATCACAATCTATCGCCGCTATATTGCAAGATCATGGACGAACGATGAATTTCTGATGAATTTGTGTGAACCACACCACGACTCGCATTTTGCCTCGGTGACCTGGAGATCCTGGGCATGTCCGGTTTCCGTGTGCGCCGAGTCCGAAGTCGACCGTGCAGGCGGTACCATTGATTTTCCAGAACCTGAAGGTCGGCTGTTATATTTATCGCTGGCATCGCAAGTTGCGATCTATAGGCTTTTCTCTCACTCTTACTCTTTCTCGTATACGGAAGGAGCTGATGGAGCCCACAACATCCCGTAAGGTCGAGCAGTCGCAGCGTCTGCAAAAACGCGCCGCCGCCCTGATTCCGGGCGGGGTCAATTCGCCGGTGCGAGCGTTCGGCGCGGTCGGTGGCGAACCCAGATTCATTGTTCGCGGCAAAGGGTCGCGCATCTGGGATGCGGACGAAAATGAGCTCATTGATTACGTGGGCTCGTGGGGGCCGCTGATTCTTGGGCACGCTGCGCCCGACGTACTCGATGCCATTTTGGCCGCGGTGTGCAATGGGACGAGCTTTGGAGCGTCGACGCCGGTCGAGGCCGACCTCGCCGAGCTGGTAATTTCGGCGTTTCCGAACCTGCAGAAAATTCGCTTTGTGAGTTCCGGGACCGAGGCGACGATGTCGGCCATCCGGCTGGCGCGGGCTTATACAAAACGCAAATACATTATGAAGTTTGAAGGCTGCTATCACGGGCATGCCGACGCGTTGCTGGTCAAGGCAGGATCAGGAGTCGCCACCCTGGGGATTCCTGGCTCGGCGGGGATTCCGGAAGAGTTCATCCAGTTCACCGTCGCGCTTCCATTCAATGATCTGAGCGCTGTGGAGCACGCGTTTCAGAAATTCAAGCATCAGATTGCGTGCGTGATTGTCGAGCCGGTGGTGGGAAACATGGGCTGCGTTCCAGGCGCCGGCGATTATTTGGTAGAGCTGCGGTTGATTACCGAGCGCGAGAGGGCGGTGTTGATTTTTGACGAGGTCATGACCGGATTCCGCGTGGCGTTTGGCGGAGCACAGGAGGTTTACAGCATTCGTCCCGACCTGACGACGATGGGAAAAATTATCGGCGGAGGATTGCCGGTGGGAGCCTATGGTGGCCCTTCGGAAATCATGGATCTGGTGGCGCCTTTGGGACCGATGTATCAGGCGGGAACTTTAGCGGGAAATCCGTTGGCCATGGCAGCGGGCTTTGCGACGGTAAAGCATCTGCGCGATCACAAGGATGAGATCTATCCGCGGCTGGAGAAGCTGAGCGGAGAGCTTGTGGAAGGCGTGACGGCGGCGGCGAAAGACGCCGGAGTTGCCGTCTGCCACAATCGCGTAGGGTCGATGTTTACCTGGTTCTTCACGTCCGGGCCCGTGACAGACTGGGATTCAGCCTCGAAGTCGGACACTGCGGCGTTCGCGCGATTCTTCCGGGCAATGCTTGACAACGGAATTTATCTGCCACCTTCACAATATGAGGCTGCATTCTTGAGTGCGGCGCATAGCCAGGAAGATGTCCGGCAGACGGTTGCGGCGGCAAAGCAGGCGTTTGCGGCGGTGAAAGCCTGAACGCGAACATTGAGACGACTGCCCGGTCACTGGCGGACCTTCAGACTCACGGTTTGGGCTGGCCGGATTTCCTCTGCATCATTTCCGGGATGGTGACAAATTCATAGCCCTGGGTCTTGTAGCGATCGAGCAGGCGGTCTGTTGCGAGCACGGTTTGGGAGCGGTCCGCTCCCATTTGGCGATGGTCGCCGTCGTGCAAGAGGATCACGTCGCCACCACGAATCTGTTTTGTAACTTTGCGCTCGATGATCTCTGCGGGGGGCGCGTCCCAATCGTAGCCAGTCACGCTCCACATGATGGGTTCGAGATGTAGTTGGCGAGCGATGCGGAGGACCGCGGGGCGGCGTCCGCCGAATGGCGGGCGGAAGAGATTCGAATGCTCTCCGATGGCGTCGTTCAAGGCGGCGCGGCAGTCGGAGAGCTGGCGCCGGATTTCTGCCTGGCTTTTTAGGGTAAGCAGCGCGTGGGTGGAGGTGTGATTGCCTGTTGTATGACCCGCTGCGGCCAGTTCGCGGGCGATATCGGTGCGCTGACGCACATAGCCCCCAATCAGAAAAAAGGTGGCTTTCACATTGTGCTTCGCCAGAACTTCTAGCAAGCGCAAGGTGTGCGGGTCGTTGGGACCATCGTCGTATGTGAGGGCTAGCTGCTTCGATCCGCGGGCCAACCCGGTGAACGTACTTCCATACCACTGGCCTTCGGGCGCCATAGCTTGATATCCGGCGGCGACTGCGGCGGCCGCGACAGCACCGGAGAGGATGGAAACGAGCACGGAGAGATTCTAAATTGATTTTCCATTGTCGATTGCCGATTGCGATCCGAACGCCGGATGAGCTGGGATTGGAAACTGGCAATCGCAAATTGCTGTTAACTCTTCCCTCAATTGCCAGTGAGGCGCAACCGGGATATCCTGCCAATTCCGAACCGCGCGAACCCATGGCCAATCTTTTCGAGCTGCCCCGCTACATTGCTGTGGAAGGTCCGATACGAGTCGGCAAGAGCACGCTGGCGGACATCCTCGCCGGACGCCTGAATGCGCAGCGGGTAATGGAGCCTGAGTCAAATCCTTTCCTTCACTCTTTTTATGAGGGCGAGCGGGGTGCGGCTTTTCAAGCTCAGTTCACGTTTCTGGTACAGCGATTCGAACAGTTGCAGGCGCTGGACCTTGGGGCGCGATCGCAGAAAGTCGTCGTCGCCGACTTCATCTTTGAAAAAGACAAGCTCTTCGCCTGCCTTAACCTCACCGACCAGGAACTTGAAACTTACAATCGCTACTACAATTATTTTCGCCAGCAGTTGCCCACGCCCGATCTCGTGATCTATCTGCAGGCCACTCCCGAGGTGCTGAAGAAGCGCCTGAAGAAAAAAAATGTGCCGGGAGAGCGCGCGGTCAGCGACGACTATCTGGAAGAAGTGGTGAAGGCGTACGAGCACTTCTTTTTTCACTACACATCCTCGGACCTGCTGATCGTCAATACATCGGAGATTGACTTCGTCGATCGCAACGAGGATTTGCAGGAACTTCTGCGGAAAGTCTCGGAGCCGATCAAGGGCACGCAATATTTCCTGCCTCTGGGGGGGCAGGAAGCGGCTAGCGCGTAGAGAGGCGTCGTAGAAGGCCCTCTCAGGTGTAGGATTCTTTCCATTGAGGTGGCCTATGCGTCGCCAGACGGCTTTGCTGGCTGTACTTTTATGCGCGACCCGCCTTGCACTGTGCGATGAAGGTCATCCCCACTCTTTTACGGAACAGGAAGTCGGCTCGGTTCACTTCGCCACCTCCTGCCAATCTGCTCTCGCGAATAATTTCAACCGGGCTGTCGCGCTATTGCATTCGTTCCAGTACGAGCAGGCGCGCCAGGCTTTCACCGATATCGTCGGTAAAGATCCGCAGTGCGCCATGGCCCAATGGGGGGTGGCCATGTCGCACTATCACGGCATGTGGGGCAACGGAGACACGGCCGCCGGGGCCATTGCCTTGGGCAAGGCAGAACAGATCGCCGCCAGCAACTCGAAGACTACGGCTCGGGAAAGCGCCTACATCGATGCCTTGGCTGAAATTTATCGGGAAGACGGTAAAGATAGCGCTGCGCACGGTCAGGCGTTCGAAGGGAAAATGGGTGAAGTGCAGGCGGCCTTTCCGCAAGACACCGAGGCTGCGATCTTCCACGCTCTCACGCTGGCCATTACAGCTCCGAAGGCCGACAAAACCTTTGCCAATCAACGCAAGTGCGGAGAAATTCTGGAACCTACTTTTTGCCCGGCAGCCACACCATCCGGGTATCGCGCACTACATGATTCACTGCTGTGACAATCCAGTACTGGCGGAGAGAGGCTTGGGCGCGGCGCTAATGTACGCCAAGATCGCGCCCGCTTCGGCCCACGCCAATCACATGCCTTCGCACCTGTTCACGCGCGTGGGGTCTTGGGATGAGTCCATTGCTTCGAACACGAAGTCCGCGGGATTGGCGGCGGCGGAGGCCACTTCGGCGAACGGAGAGGCGCGCGATCAGCGGCTGCACGCCATGGATTATCAGGAATACGCGGACTTACAAAGCGGACGCATCAAACAGGCGAAGGCGGTGCTGGAAGAGATGAATGCGCTGCCACCAGTCACCGGCCTCACCTTGACGGGCGGTTACGCATTGGCGGCAATCCCTGCGCGGTATGCCACTGAGCTGGGCGATTGGGAACAGGCCAGTCACCTGAGCGTGCAAGAGGAGGGCGTGCTGTGGGCGCAGGCGATTACATGGGCGGCTATCGGTATCGGCAGCGCCCGCACCAAGAATCTAGATCGCGCCCGTCAGGCCGAGCAGAAGCTCGCCACCCTCCGCGATGCCATCACAAAGCAAGATAACTCCTACTGGTCGGATCAGGTTGAAGTGCAACGGCGCGAAGTGGCTGCGTGGATTGCAGAAGGGAACGGCAAGTCGGCCGATGCACTGCAACTGGCACGGTCCGCCGCGAAACTGGAAGAGAGCATGGACAAGGCCGCCGTTACGCCCAGTGCCATCACTCCCGCGCGGGAGATGTTGGCGGAGTTGCTGCTACTGGAGCATCGTCCGCAGGAGGCGCTGGCGGAATATCAGTATGTCCTCAAGATCACCCCGAACCGTTTCAATGCTTTGTATGGGGCGGCGAATGCGACCGAGGCGGCAGCGGACCCGGTTGCCGCCAGGCAATACTTTCGGAAGTTGACCGAGGTCGCGGTCGGAAATGAAAGGCCGGAGCTTGCGGCGGCTCGCAAGAAACTGGTTAGTGCTGAAAAAGCTACGGTTGAGCGGCCCTAGGGATTAGGAAAAGACGCGCGCCCGATACCCATCGCTGGCGAAAGGGGCCTAGGGCCTTTCAGGCTTGGTTGTCATGAACACGCAAACCCTAGATATGGAATGCTTTAAACGCTAAATGTGGTCCCCGGTGAAAGGTGAAAGACTTATACTCCCTAGTCGTTGAGCGGCCTTTGCGACTACAATAGCCATAGCATCATCCCAGGTCTGGCAAAGGGAAAGATGCGCACAGGCTCTATCCGCCTCGGCGGAGGGGCACTGGAGGAATGATGAGTGTCACCCCGATCGGCGGGCGTCCTCAGGGCGAATCTCGTCCTGACAAAGCTGGCCAGAAAGTCACTACCGCTACTCTGCGGCAACAGAAACAGCGACACGAACCAATCACCTGCCTCACCGCGTACGACTACTCCACGGCTCGCGTCGTGGAGGAAGCCGGCGTTGGCATGATCCTAGTGGGCGACTCGCTCGCCCAGACCATGCTCGGTTACGAGAACACGCTCTCGGTCACCGTAGATGAAATGCTGCACCACGTTCGCGCCGTGCGACGGGGCGTGAAAAATGCGCTGCTGCTGGCAGATATGCCCTTCGGCTCTTACCAAGCTGATACGAGCGACGCAATTCGCAATGCCGCGCGCTTTGTGAAAGAAGCCGGCGCGGAAGTGGTGAAGATCGAAGGCGGCGAGAAACGCGCCGACCTGATTCGCCGGATTATTGATGCCGAGATACCCGTGGCCGGACACATTGGGCTAACTCCGCAATCGGTGAACGTGATGGGTGGCTACAAGGTGCAGGGGAAGGATCTCGGCGCGATTGAGCAACTCATGCGCGACGCGGTGGCGCTTGATCGGGCAGGTGTGGCTTGCTTGTACCTGGAAGGCATTCCGCGCGAGGTAGCAGCCATGATCACGGCCGAAGTCAACACGCCGACCATCGGCATTGGCGCAGGGCCGGAATGCGATGGGCAGGTGCTGGTGTTGCATGACATTCTCAACCTGACCTTTGGGCAACCCGCCAAGTTTGTGCGCCGCTTCGGCGATGCGGCGGCGCTGATCACCCACGCAGTGCAGGCGTTTTGCGCGCAGGTGGTGTCGCGGCAGTATCCGTCGGATGCGGAGTCTTACCATTTGCCGAAGGAGACTCAGGCTGCGCTGGAAACCGTACTGGAGCGGAAACGCGCGATGCGGCGGTAAAACTCGGCGGGGAACCAAGGAGACTGGTGATTCGTAACACCCTGCATGACCATCGAATAATGTTAGATTGCACGTCAGGAGGTGATCCGCGTTCTTTCTGTTTCCGTTCTTTGGCTTGGGCTTCGTGATGTATTTTCTGCCCTCCATTGTTGCCTTCGCCCGCAGCCAGCGCGACACGGCTTCGATTGTGCTTCTGAACTTCTTCCTCGGGTGGACAATGATTGGCTGGGTCGTTGCCCTGGTCTGGGCATTCAAGACGGATGTCCCAGTAATGATGCGTTGAGGTCGGCTCTCGACCCTTTCTTGTTCTCTCAGCATCGGAGTGCCGGCCCCATGAGTGCCGCCCCTGAAGCGGCTGCCGTTTCGGTGTATTCATCCCCCAAAGCCTCCTCCTTCTCCGCAGCATGAGAATTCTCACGACCATTTCCGAAGTGCGGGCGGCTTGCCGCGGTGCGCGAAGCCCAGGAGAATGCCTGGGATTTGTGCCAACCATGGGAGCTCTTCACGATGGGCATCTGTCTCTGGTGCGCGCGGCCAAGGCTTCTTGCGGAATAGTGGCCGCTTCCATCTTCGTGAATCCAACCCAGTTTGGACCCAACGAGGACTTGGCGAAGTATCCGCGGAGCTTCGAACGTGATTGTGAGTTGCTAGAGCGAGAAGCAGTGGACCTGTTGTTCGCGCCTTCTGTGGAAGAGATGTATCCGCAGGGCGCGGTCACGTGGGTTACGGTCGAAGAGCTCAGCGGCAAGCTGGATGGGCGGTCGCGCCCCGGACATTTTCGTGGAGTGACGACGGTGGTGGCCATGTTGTGTCAGATCGTCGAACCAGATGCCGCTTTTTTCGGACAGAAAGATGCGGCACAGGTGGCGATCGTCCGCCGCATGGTGCGGGATTTGCGTATGCCGATCGAGATCGTGGCCTGTCCGATTGTGCGGCAGGCGGATGGGCTGGCGATGAGCTCGCGCAATAGCTATCTCGATGCGCAGCAACGGAAGCAGGCGCTGGTGCTGTACCGGTCTCTGACGCGGGTAAGTGAGTTATTTAACCGCGGCGAACGAAATGCGGCGCGGCTTATTGCCGCAGCGCGGAAGGAATTTGCCGCAGAGAGTTCGGTGCGGCTTGATTATTTCGAGATCGTAAATCCAGAGAATCTGGATGCCGTCGAAGACGTTTCGAGAGGCGCCCTGGTGGCGGTGGCTGCCTACGTGGACACGACGAGATTGATCGACAATATCTTGTTGGTACCCCGATAATCTTCCGCCGCCTGGAACAGAAGACTTGCCGGCGGCAGCTCTATTTCGAGGTTAGCAGTGCCGGCGAAGAATCGGCCGTCGTGTCGCGGCCGCTTGCCGAGGCCGACAGGCGGCTGCGAATGAGATTTTCCACCCCCGACCAGAGACGAGGGTCGCATTCGCTTTCCAGGTGGGTACGCTCGAAAAAGCCTATAAAACGCGGACAATCAGGGCACGGAACAGGATGCTTGCGGTAGTCGAAACGATAATTGCCTAAGATCTCAGTGCGAGCAGGGTCGGCAGCGCTGATCTTTTTGCGGCCATGAATCAGCCCGTTGGGTTGGTAGAGGTTGATGGCCTGCGCCACATTGGCAGGAATGACGGAATCGTTCTGGCCGATTTTGGCGACGCTATCCACTTGCACCGTCAACAGCACGGGGATGTTCTGCCGCTGCAAATCGCGCGCCAGAGCGACCGCTGCGGAGGCTCCCCAACTGTGCCCGAAAACGACGATTCGTGCATTCCTTCTTTCCCCGTCGGACAAAGCGCCGTCATGATTGCTATCGAGCAGCCGGACAATGGCACGGTAAGCACTCTTCCGGTGACGGTTTTCAAACGTCTCGATGGCGACGCCCGCAGGATAGGTTTCGCGGAGCCGCTGGGCCAGTTTGACTGGCCCGTGATGGGGATCATCGTGACGGACAAACCCACCGACAAAACCAATCACGATGTCGGGCGAGGAGGAAGCAGTCGAACTTATGAGAGGGACCTCGGAGGGATGAATGCCTGATGCGGAATAGCAGGGAGGCGCGGCTGCCCAGGCAAGTACGAGCAAAACGGCCAAAGCCGGTGTGGGACGCTGCGAAACGAGAACCACTGATCTCACGCCACCTATGATGCTCACAGACAAAAACGGATGCCGACGATCCGTAAAAAAGTATAGGCCGGCGGCCGTGTCTTGGGTAGGGGTCGAAATGCTCTGGTGGCCACGCCAAAGGCGCTGGCGGGCCTGGGAGACCCGCCGCCATTTAGGCTATAAGTGACGATGGAGCTGGCGAGACTCCAAATAGCTAACGCAAGGATTTTCTGCCGGAAATGAAGGCGTTTCCAGCAAGCAGATAGCGCAGCGGCTGGTCGGCGGCCTTGGTGATACCGACACGCGGCGTAATCCCTATCCTTTCGCGGGGGGAGCCTGCG
>WNGL01000839.1_pt1 | contig 36980 bp, 27 predicted proteins | sample 5400591 | NCBI WGS metagenome assembly WNGL01 (sample SAMN13153377, study PRJNA577476) | soil metagenome | isolation source: 80 cm soil or saprolite under Garry oak tree replicate 1 | place: USA:California | collected 2016-06-15
TTCCAAGCTTGATCGCGCATCTGCCGCCATTAAACTGGCTGCGGGTTTCCTCGAGTGAGGACAACTCAGTGTTTAAATGACACTTATTCATAGTGCGGGTGAGCTTAACCACTTGCCCGCACTCTTTACATGTCATCTATGCGATGCAGCGGCTCAATTAGACCAGTTCAGGTTTAGGTAGCTTTGCGATAATAGCCAAACACATCGTCACCAAACTGCTCGCAGACTCACTGACACAGGATCCCGAGCAGCTCTCGGATTTCATTACAGCCGGCAGAGCAGCTGCGGACGTGCAAGTGAAACCTTCTAATTTTCCAGCTCCCTTCGATGTGAATTGCGAACCTGCCGAGCAAAGCCCGCGCGCGTCGGCAATTAAAAAAGTCGCACCAAGGAAGCAGAAAGAAGCGCCGCGAAAAGCGACCAAGAACTCAGAGGCGCAAGCTTTTGCTAACAGGCAGCGCGACAATTCGCTATGCTGTGAAACCGTTGAAGTGTTCTATCGCGACCTTCGTGCCGACCGCTTGTCCTACTTGCCGCATCTCTTCAATGTGGTCCGTGGAATCCATTTGCTGGACGTGCACCGGATTGATGTGTTCAAGGCCAAGCGCATCCAAGCCTTCGCGGGAAAGCTCGGCATTGTAGCGGGCATAGGTGAACAGCTTCGGCACATCGGGAATACCTTGCCCGATGACGCTGCCAATCTCGCGGTCCAACAAATCTCCGGCCAGGCATTTCCCGAAAATGCGGCAGAGAAAATCCTGCTCGTGCAGCGCTGCCGCCATGAGCGCGGAAGGAATCGTGGCTGCATTGTAGAGCAGGTTCATCTCCTCTGGACTCAAATTGCTGTTCGCATTCGCGCTCGCGCCGGTGCCGACTGAAATAAGAAGCATTTTCTCCTCGCCAGTTGGCCAAAGCAAACGGTACGGCTCGCTCGTCGCCATCAGGAAAAGTTGAAAGGCTGGGTTATTATACATTGTTACTCCGCCATCCACGAAGATGAAGTCGCGGCCGACGTGGACAACCTCCGGCGGGAAATAAGTCGGCGCCGCAGTACTCGCACGCACAAGCTGCCACAGTGGTAGCTTCAGGTTGCAGTCGGCACGACCTGACTCGTTGTATTTTGCCGCTGGGTTATTGGATAATGGCCATGGTGAATCGGTGGTCGCGTTGCGAAGTACCATCATGAGTAACGTGCGCACCTTCTCGGAACCTAAGGTTGTATCCTCGCCAATCACATCGCGCAGCATCTCCGAGAGCTTGTCGTCTTCGAATTTCGTGCGAAAGCGCTCCCAGAGGCGCGCTTTGTGAAACATCTCCGCGCCGCTCCGAAGATAGAAATCCCGTGTCTCATCGGCGCTGTATCCGAGCGCGATCAGTGTCGCGATAATTGCTCCCGTGCTGGTGCCGCCGACGTAATCGAAGTAGTCGGCGAGGACGAGCTTTGGATTCCCGCTACCCTTGCGCAGCTCCGATTCTACCCGCGCGAGGATTTCGATGCTGATAATTCCGCGAATGCCGCCGCCATCGCACGCGAGCAGTTTCCGCGGGCCGATCTTATCCAATTTGTCGCGGTAGCTCATTGTTATCGATAGTGGGCTTTCTCATTGGTCTGGCAAGTTCAATTGGTCGATTTATCTTGAATCGACGACGTTTCGTACCATCATTGGATTGATGGGACAATAGCCGAAACAGCGGAGGCAAATGACTCATGATATTTTCTTGAGTCACTCCGTTAAAGAAGAACATGTGGCCGATTCGGTAGTGGCGAAGCTTGAGGCAGAATCGGTGAGCTGCTGGATAGCGCCACGTGATGTTGTGCCCGGCGCATGGAGCATCGGTTCTTCCGGACGGCGCCTTGGCGTTAATCCACGTTGACGAGCTGACGCCGGAGGCAGCGCGCCAGCTCGACCTGCCTGACGATGTGCGAGGCGTCGTCGTAACTAATGTCGATCCCGATCGTCGCGCGGATGAATTGCGAAAAGGCTACGTGATCGAGGAAATCAATCAGGAACCCGTCACGTCAGTCTCGGATTACAACAAAATCGCCGCTTCGCTTGATCCCAGCCAACCGCGGTCTTGTCTGTCCATCGGATACCGTCTTTTCTCGTTGTGCGGCGGCGCTAAGGGAGTCTTCCCAGTTGGTCGTTGCTGCTAGGTGGCCGTGTCATAAACGTGAATCACGTCCTTATGTTCGAGAATAAATAGTTGATAAGGTTCCGATTTAGGCAAGTGGAACTGCCGACTTGGCGTTGTTGACGCCGCGTTCCGTTTCCGGTATCGCGGACGACAGAAAAGGTCGTGGAAGTTCGCTCAATCATTTTCAGTGTCCGGATAGCCTCTTTAGGTTTGTAATCGCGGGTTGGTAACCTTGAGTAGCCGCTTTTCGGTAAAGTTCTGCTGCCTTCCTCAAATCCTTCGGCACGCCCTGCCCGGTTTCGTAGAGCACGCCGAGATTATCCTGCGCGTAAGCGTTTCCTTGATCGACCGGTTTTTGGTAAAATTCTGCTGCCTTGCCCAAATCCTTCGGCACGCCCTGCCCAGTTTCGTAGAGCCAGCCGAGACTAGTCTCCGCGTCAGCGATTCCTTGATCGGCCGCTTTTTGGAAAAGTTCTGCTGCCTTGCCCAAATCCTTCGGCACGCCGTCCCCGGTTTCGTAGAGCAGGCCGAGATTATGCTGCGCGCTAGCGTATCCTTGAGTAGCCGCTTTTTGGTAAAGTTCTGCTGCCTTGCCCAAATCCTTCGGCACGCCCTGCCCAGTTGCGTAGACCAGGCCGAGATGATACTGCGCGTTAGCGTATCCTTGATTTGCCGCTTTTTGGAAAAGTTCTGCTGCCTTCCTCAAATCCTTCGGGACGCCCTGCCCAGTTTCGTAGAGCAGGCCGAGATAATTCTGCGCGTCAGCGTTTCCTTGATCGGCCGCTTTTTGGTAAAGTTCTGCTGCCTTGCCCAAATCCTTCGGCACGCCGTCCCCAGTTTCGTATTGCCAGCCGAGATTAATCTGCGCGTCAGCGTTTCCTTGATCGGCCGCTTTTTGGAAAAGTTCTGCTGCCTTGCCCAAATCCTTCGGCACGCCCTGCCCAGTTTCGTAGAACACGGCGAGATTATTCTGCGCGTCAGCGTTTCCTTGATCGGCCGCTTTTTGGTAAAGTTCTGCCGCCTTGCCCAAATCCTTCGGCACGCCCTGCCCAGTTTCGTATTGCCAGCCGAGTTTAGTCTGCGCGACAGCGTATCCTTTATCAGCCACTTTTGGGTAAAGTTCTGCTGCCTTCCCGTGGTCGGCCGCTTTTTGGTAAAGTTCTGGTGCCTTGCGGACCGAAGGATGAGGCCTCGTGAGCAAAACGGTGATCGTAACCAGCAGCATCACCGTAGCTCCACCAGCGGTGACTATGATCAGGCGCTTTCTTCTCCAAACTGCGGGTTCCTTTGAAGCAGCGATCGCAGAGATCGATGCAACCGGAGAGATAGGCGGAGACTGGGTCGTTTGAGTCGATTTCACCGGCGTCGTCGGGTCCTTGGCGGTCGCGATGCTATCTTGTTGACTTCTCTCCGGCCTCGAATCCACGGAAGGCGCAACGGGCGTCATCGCACGCTTCGCCAGATCTTCGACGGCCATCTCGAGCAACGCTTTGACTGAGGTCCCCAAACGCTGGAGGTTGCTTTCCAGCGGCGGAGTCAGCGCGTCGAGCCAGTGCGGAGCGCTGAGATAGTATTCCAGATCCTCGTTGGGAAGTACATCCTCAATCCGAAACTGAACAATGTGCAGATGCGAATTAGCGGCCAGCTGCACTTCGCGCAGGATTTGCTCGGAAGTATTCGAATGCGCTGAGAAAATCAGCACCATCACTTTGCTGCGCTGGATCGCCCGCGTAATCTCGCCGGCAAAGGAGCGCCCCGGCTGCAAATCCCGTGGAGCAATCCAGCAGCGGATCGCGGTGTTTTCAAGTGCCGCGCAAACGGCATCAGCTACAGTTTTGTCCAGCGAAGAGTGCGAGATAAAAACTTCGTGCGCCATGCAATTCCAGGTGCCGTCATTTTCTACCTTCTTTGGATTCATCAGGCAAGAAACAAGAGTCCATGCCGAAGGATGGCCTTCGCGTGCTTCTTTTCTCCGATTCTTGTCACCGCACCGGCGAGCAGATCCGACTGGACGTTCTTGCATCGGAAGCCAACTCGTTGGACCGTCGCGCTGCTGCAATTTTTCAGTCTTTTGCTAAGGAAATCGCTCGGTGCGAACGGGCGAGCGACGAAGAGTTGATTGATCGTCCTCACCTTAGCCATCTCCGGGTTCGCGGCCGCGGATTATTGCCGGGATCGCAGCCTTACTTATCCTTATTATCCTTAGTGCTGCGGGATGGTATATCGGCCACCATCGAAACGGGTCGCCTACAGCCACTCAGACTAAGAAGGGAGTACTCCACCAACCAGTGGGAGATGGAAGGGACAAGGCACGGCCGGCGCCGATTGCAAAGCGGATTCCGGAAACCCAAACTGCGCACCCTTAGCCTAGCAGCCGGCGCAACTCGTCTCTTAATTTTTGAGCTGGGTCATCGACATGAAATAATGCAACGCGGCCGGAGCGCGCGATCTCACTTACTTCGACGGATTTCGCAGACTGACCATCGCGTACGGCCGCGCTTAGTTCATCAGCAAATCTTCCGCTGCCTTCAGCCACGAGGAGTTGCCATCCATTGCGCACGCTTTGCAGAGCTTCATCCGCCGCAATCGCGCCACCGTTGACGAGGATTGCAACAATCGGCGCGTTGAATGCGCGCGCCAGTTCCAACATTTTCCCGGTCTCGCCGCCCCATTCGGCGCTTTCCACCAAAACGAAATGCGAGTGATTTGGTTCGAGCGGAGCGCCGTCCGAGACGGCGGACGCACCCGCAATTTCGGGATGCGTGATTTTCCCTTTCGGTGCGATTCCGAGCAACTGAGCTGTCCCGGGATACCGCGCGACTGCTTCACCCATCATCGCCATGACGCCGGATTGTGTGCCTCCATCGATAATCAGCGCACCCAATTCAGCCGCTACCGGAGTAACTCCATCGGCAAACAAAGTCGCAAGATCAGCTTTGCGGGAATCATCGAGGCCGGCCGCGCCACCAAAAATCAGAATCACAGCACGAGGCGATGCGATTTCAAGAGCGTCTAAAATCGCCTGCGCGCTTTCATCACGCGATGCGGTGATAACGACGGCGCGATTTCCGTTCTCGAAAGTAATTGTATTTTTTTTCACCATTTTTTCGTCCCGGATTGAGCTTTTTCCTCGCCCCGCAACTCAATGTCGCGCGCTGAAAGTTCATGGAGGATGTCATCAAGTTCCGTGACTTCGCGCCCCGCTCGCTCGTGTGCTTGTTTCAGTAAACGCAAATTGCCAAGGGTCGTTGCCGTCTGAAACGAGGCCGTTGCTGTAAGCAACGTCCGCGGGAGCACTTGATGCGCGACTAGCCAATCCTCGAAGCTACAAGCAAGCTCGAGTACCGTGGCCAGAACCCAATAATTGCTCGAGCTCGCGCCGCCGCAACGCGCAACTGCGAAACTCACCAAAGGCCGCAGGCGCTCGGCCTCGTTCAACGCCTGCGCGTCGCCTTTCTGAATGAGCAGGCTGATCGCGTTTACGCCCGGATAATAATCGCGTGGATCGGATTCGAATCCTCTCGTGTACGCATTAATCGCGTCATCGAGCGCAGCGCCGGCGGTGATTTTCTTTGCTTGAGCCGCCTCCTGGTAGATGTCCTTGTGGATGCGCCCCTTGATCCCGAGTGTCTCTGAATCGGCCCCGCGATTTTTCAGCAGCTCGTCGAGAATCCCGAGCGCTTTGTCACGGTCGCCTGGCTTTTTTCTGCGGTTGAGCGCCAGTGCCAATTGCTGCTTAACGACGACGTAGTCCTTCAAACGATCCGCAAATGCGTTGTAAAGATTGACCACTTCTTCAAAGGCTTCAGCATCGCGAAACGATGACATCAACTCGATCAGCTCTGATGGCGGAGCAGTTTTCAGATTGCCCCTGCCGCGCTGAATTTTCAAGAGCGCATCGCGTTTTGCCTGGGGCGTTGGCTGCAACCGCGCGGTGGAAACCATCTCGTGAAATTCCTCAGCACGCTGGATACGATCCTTGAACGTTTTAGTTACCTCATCGGGCAAATCGATCTCCGGAAATTCTGGGAAGAGTTGAAAAAGCGGGCTGTCTTTGACTTCGTCCATTGCCGCACGCAAACGTTTTGTAAGGCCGGTCTTGAGTTCTTGCGCTGACGTTTCCGTCAGTTTCCCGTTTTCAAGCTGGTAGCTCACGGCACGAACAAGCGCGACATCGAAAGGCAACGCGCTCAGACTCGCAAAAATCGGAACGGTGGTAAATGGCTTCGCGGTGTGGCGGATTCCGAGTTCGTAAAAGACGTTTGCGTTGGCGAGTGTGAGATCGGCCACCACAAAGTCCGATAGCAGCAGCCGCGCAAACATCGCGCGGTGGATAATCCCGCCAGTGCGCTCTTCGTCCCCACGCAACACCTCTATCCCGCACTCCTCAATCGCCGGTTTGATCGCCTCGCGATAAATTTGATCGAAATCTACGACCACGCCGCTTTTGACATCCGGCTTTTGCCCAAACGGCATGTCCACGAAACAGATGGCGCGGTAATTCATGGTTCTTATTACAGTGACGAACTAATTCCTTCAACACCTGCTTCCTACCTTGACCTGTAAGATCCAGTTCCGCCTTGCCCGCTTTGAGGCCGATTTACTATGCAAAAAGAAGACGAGCAATTTCGGGTCAATTCGTCTTTAGTTCCAGCAATTTGACTACTTCGTTGCGCAACTTCTTAACTTCGTCGCTGTCGGGAGCAAGCTTCCGCGCACGGCTTGTTAGAAAATCAGCTTCTCCTCGAGCGCGCCGGGCTTCATCGGGGTCACTGCCTTGTTTGAGCGCTTGATCGGCAAGACGCCGGCCAAGATGTGCGGTTACGCGAGCATTCGCGGGATCGACCTGCATCGCGGCTCGCAGCGCTGAGACTGTTCCCTCTTTGATCCTGTTCTCCAGCCATTCGGAGACTGTCTCTGGTGAGAACGGAGAAATCGTCCGGCTTCTGCGGTCTGAGACGCTCCACTTCATGAATCGCTGTAACGGAGTCAGTCCAGAAGAGATTCCAGTATATTTCGCAGCGATCTTCTTCCAAGATACTATAACCTGTTCTGGAGGCAGTAACTTAACATTCTCTGCCTGACCGGCCGTTTCCCAAGTTACGCCGACGGTGGCTTCAGCTAGTTCAGCAAGTAGGAGAATATCTTTTCTCGTCTCGTTATCTGTCACGCTTACCGCATCCCACAGCCGCGCGGTGCCATCCTTTGACGCGGTTACGACCCGCTGGCCATCGGGGCTGAACCGCGCTGACAAAACTTCGCTTTCATGTTTCATGGGCTCGCCGATTGGTTTACCACTGGCCGCATCCCATAGCCGCGCCGTCATATCGGCTGAGGCGGTTACCACCCGCTGGCCATCGGGACTAAACCGCGCTGACAAAACTTCGCTTTCATGTTTCATGGGCTCGCCGATTGGTTTGCCACTGGCCGCATCCCATAGCCGCGCCGTCATATCGGCTGAGGCGGTTACCACCCGCTGACCATCGGGACTAAACTGCGCTGACAAAACTCCGTTTTCATGCTTCATAGGCTCGCCGATTGGTTTGCCGCTGGCGGCGTCCCAAACCCGTGCTGTCATATCCCATGAGGCGGTCACCACCCGTTGGCTATTCATACTAAACTGTGCTGAATTAACGAACGCTTCATGCTTCATGGACTCACCGATTGGTTTGCCGCTAGCGGCGTCCCAAACCCGTGCCGTCATATCCCATGAGGCGGTCACCACCCGTTGGCCATCAGGACTAAACTGCGCTGACCAAACCACCTGTTCGTGTTTCATGGGCTCACCAACCTGTTTGCCGCTGGCCGCATCCCACACCCGCGCCGTCTTATCCCATGAGGCGGTTACCACCCGCTGACCATCAGGACTAAACTGCGCTGACAAAAGCCCGTTTTCATGCTTCATAGGCTCACCAACCGGTTTGCCGCTGCCAGCATCCCACACCCGCGCTGTGCCATCGACTGAGGCGGTTACTACCCGTCGGCTATCCATTCTAAACTGCGCTGAATATTTGCTGCTGGCCATGTTCCACACTGACGCCATGTCCCCACTAAGCTGTGCTGAATTAACCGGTGGTCCATGTTTAATGGGGTCGCCCACGGATTTGCCGCTGGCAACATCCCAAACCCGCGCTGTATTATCCCGTGAGGCGGTTACCACCCGTTGACCATCGGGACTAAACTCCGCTGAAGTAACCCAGTCTTCATGCTTCATCGGAGACTCGCCGATTGCTCTGCCGCTGGCAGCATTCCACACTCGCGCCGTCTTATCATGTGAGGCGGTTACTACCCGCTGACCTTCGGGACTAAACTGCGCTGATAGAACCCAGTTTTCATGCTTCATGGGCTCGCCGATTGGTTTGCCGCTGGCAGCATCCCATAACCGCGCCGTGCCATCGGCTGAGGCGGTTACCACCCGCTGACCATCGGGACTGAACCGCGCTGAATTAACCCGCTCTTCATGCTTCATGGGTTCGCCAAGTGGTTTGCCGCTGGCCGCATTCCACACCCGCGCCGTCTTATCGGTTGAGGCGGTTACCACCCGCTGGCCATCGGGACTAAACTGCGCTGACAAAACTCCGCTTTCATGGTTCAGGGGCTCGCCGATTGGTTTGCCGCTGGCCGCATCCCATAGCCGCGCCGTCTTATCGGTTGAGGCGGTTACCACCCGCTGGCCATCGGGACTAAACTGCGCTGAATTAATGCCGTCATTGTGCCGCATCGGACCGGTTAATGGAATATGCCAACTTAGCTGCGTCAGCCCGGCTGCGGCGAAGCCGAAGGCTTCCCCATTTTCCGGGTTCTGTCGCAACGCCTGCGCAAGTTGGGCCAAGGCTTGGGAGTTGTTCCCGCCTTCTTTTGAGTAGCGCGCGAGCAAGACATTTCCCCGACTGGCGGCTTCGCTGGCCCTCTTTGTCGCAGCGACGGCAACTCTGGTTTGTTCTTTCGCCTTCGCTTCCTGCTTTACCGCCTCGTGCTTTTGACGATCCGCTTCATTAGCTTTTATCCAGGTAACAATCGCGAGCACAATAGCGACGACGAATCCCAAGGTTACGGCTCCTAGCGTGATTCGCTGCCGCCGCGCTGCGGCTTTGCGGCTGGCAATGATGTATTCTATTTGCAGCGCTGTGGGCTGGCGGTCTTTTTCGGCGCCGGCTTCCGCAAGCCATCGCTCAGCCGACCGCAGTTCATCACCACGCAAAACAAAGCTGTTGTTCTTGCCGTTTGTGTTCCACTGAATCGCACGGGTGAGCAGACGCGTGTGATCGTGAACCCAATCAAGGTCGGTGTCGAAGGCGCTGATTAGCGTGTCAATCGCCTTCTCAAAATCATCGCCGTCTCGGCAAAAAATCCAGTTTAACTTCGCTAGCGGTTCGGGCACAGTGTCGGCATTCACGTCCCGTGCGACGATCGGAACCATTCGTTTGTTATGCGCTGCCGCGTGCGCGATCTCATGACCGCAGGGGACTGAAGCAACCGAGTCCGGCGTTAGGACAAAAACGAAAGTGTCAGCGCCTTCAATCGCGCCATAAATGGCCTGCATGAATTCTTCGGTCGGCCGAATGTCCTCCCAGTCCGCCCACGCCTCGCGATCGCGCCGTTCCAGCGCCTCGTAAAGCCGGCGCACGAACTCCTTATCTTTGCGCGAATACGAGATGAAGACTTCTTGTGGCCGCGGCAGCTGTTGGTCGCCGGGCGCTGCTGGCATAAGATGATACCTTAAGTATGCGAACAACCCTTCAGTTCGCGGTTTCCCGGCGGAAAGAGGGTGAGGCGCTCGGGTTGAAGGCGCCTAACGAACTTGACGCAATCACAAATTTTCAAGTACGCAGACGAGGCGTCAAGACAATTCTCTCCAAATCTTTCGCGTTGGCGAGGGTGAGATGGGTCAGTTCGTCTTCAGTTCCAGCAATTTGACTACTTCGTCGCGCAGCTTTTTAACTTCGTCGCCGTCGGGCGCAAGCTTTTCCGCACGGCTTGTTAGAAAGTCAGCTTCTCCTCGAGCGCGGCGGGCTTCGTCGGGATCAACGCCTTGTTGGACAGCGAAATCGGCAAGGCGGCGGCCAAGATGTGCGGTTAAGCGGGCATTCACCGGATCGACCTCTAGCGCGGCACGGAGACCTTCGACTCTTCCCTCTTTGATCCTGTTTTCCAGCCATTCGGGAACTGTGACCTGCGAGAATGGAGAGATCGTACGGGTTCTGCGGTCCGCGACGCTCCAGTTCAGGAACCGTTGTCGTGGACTCAATTCAGAAGGCGCTCCTGGAAGTTTCGCGGTGATCTTCTCTCGAATTGTTCCGATAGGTTCAGATCTCAGCGTCGTGAAATTCTCTGCCTGCTCAGCACTTTCCAAAGTGACACCTCCCATAGTTTCAGACAGGGCAGACAGTAACAATATATCCTCCTTGGTGTCTTTCTTCGTGGCTGCCGGCAGATCCCACAGCCGCGCCGTCTTATCTCCTGAAGCAGTTACCACCCGCTGGCCATCGGGACTGAACTGCGCCGAATAAACGAGGCCTTCATGCTTCATCGGCTCGCCAATGGGTTTGCCACTGGCCCCGTCCCAAAGTCGCGCCGTGTTATCCTTTGAGGCAGTCACTACCCATTGGCTATCGGGACTGAACTGCGCCGAATCAATCGCGCCTTCATGCTTTATCGGCTCGCCAATGGGTTTGCCACTGGCCGCTTCCCACAGCCGCGCCGTGTTATCTGCTGAAACAGTCACCACCCGCTGGCCATCGGGACTGAACTGCGCTGAATCAACCGCGCCTTCATGCTTCATCGGCTCGCCAATGGCTTTGCCACTGGCCCCATCCCAAAGCCGCGCCGTGTTATCTACTGAAGCCGTTACCACCCGCCGGCCATCGGGACTGAACTGCGCCGAATAAACCCAGCCTTCATGCTTCATCGGCTCGCCAATGGCTTTGCCGCTGTCCCCATCCCACAGCCGCGCGGTATTATCCCATGACGCAGTTACTACCCGCTGGCTATCGGGACTAAACTGCGCCGACCTAACGGTCTTTTCATGCTTCATCGGCTCGCCAATGGGTTTGCCACTGGCCGCTTCCCACAGCCGCGCCGTGTTATCTACTGAAGCCGTTACCACCCGCTGGCCATCGGGACTGAACTGCGCCGACCTAACGGTCTTTTCATGCTTCATCGGCTCGCCAATGGCTTTGCCACCGGCCGCATCCCACAGCCGCGCCGTCTTATCTACTGAAGCCGGTACCACCCCTGAAGCCGTTACCACCCGCCGGCCATCGGGACTGAACTGCGCCGACCTAACGGTCTTTTCATGCTTCATCGGCTCGCCAATGGCTTTGCCACTGGCCCCATCCCACAGCCGCGCCGTCTTATCTGCTGAGGCCGTTACCACCCGCTGGCCATCGGGACTGAACTCCGCCGAATAAACGAGGCTTTCATGCTTCATCGGCTCGCCAATGGCTTTGCCACTGGCCCCATCCCACAGCCGCGCCGTCTTATCTGCTGAGGCAGTCACCACCCGTTGGCTATCGGGACTGAACTCCGCCGAATAAACGAGGCTTTCATGCTTCATCGGCTCGCCAATGGCTTTGCCACTGGCCGCGTCCCACAGCCACGCCGTCTTATCTCCTGAGACAGTCACCACCCGCTGGCTATCGGGACTGAACTGCACTGAATGAACCCCGGCATCGGACCGCATTGAACCGGTTAATGGAACATGCCAGGTTAGTTGAGTCAGCATAGCGGCCGTGGAACCAGAAGCTTCCCGATTTTCCGGATTTAAGCGTAGTGCCTGCGCAAGATGGGCCAAGGCTTGAGCGTTCTTGCCACTTTCTCTTGAGTACCGAGCGAGCGAAACATTTCCCCGACTGGCGACCTCGCTGATCTTCTTTCCCGCAGCGAGAGCTTCTTCGGCCCTCCTTCGTTCCGCTTCGGCGAGCTTTTGAGCAGCTTGAAGTTCGCGTTGCTGTTGCTCTCTTTCGCGCTGTTCCAGGCGCTGTTTCAACGCGATGCTCGCATTCAGAAATTCTCGCTCCAGCAGATTGAGTTCCACCTCGTGGCGCGCGCGCCATTCCTGTGCCTCAATCAATCTTGCGCCTCGATACAAAAGATCGTGATCCCGATTAGAGCGTTGCCATTCCCCGGCCGCCTCCGAAATTCGACGCTGGAGGCGCAAGCCGGCACGATCTTCATCGAGCCATCCTCGCAGCCGCGGCCAGCCGCGAATCAGGGCTTCATGGGAAACGTCGAGAAAACGTTCTGGCATCGAGTGAGGTCAGGTAGTTGTTAAGAGGCGAGCATCCGCCATCGCCTTAACGACGCGTTCAACGGCATCGGTCTCAGAGGGAGTAGTCACAATCTCATCTATCGTGGCGCGGCGTCGTGTGTCTTCGGTTCCTTCGCCAAGCTGGGTAAGTCGCAGCATGATCCGGCGGACGATTGCCTGTTCGTCGGGGGTGAAACTCTTAAAAATTTCTTCAGCAGTCTTCGCGATTGCGCCTTTAACACCGCCGCTCTCGCGATAACCGTCGAGCGTCAGCGTATGATCGCGCCGACGTTTCCACAGCTCAAGCAAGGCATGTTCGAGCAAAGGCAGCGCGCCCGGTTCGCTGGCAACGTCGCCCAGGATCGTGTCCACAAGACCCGGCTCAAAGCCGAGTCTCACATGCCGGGCCGGCTCTTCAATGGCTTGTCTCAACATATCTGCATCCATCGGACTAACGAGAAATTGTTGAGCTGCGACACGCGCCGCCAGATCGGGCGAGGCTGCGCATTTCGGCAAGAAATCCGCCCGCATCGTCAGCAACACTGTGGACTGGCCGTCGGGAATCGACGACGCATAGAGGAGATTGCCGAGGAAAGAAGCGCATTCTTTTTCGTCGCTGCAAAGCGTGAAGACTTCCTCGAATTGATCGATCACCCAGACGATCCGCCCAGCTGGTTTGTTCGCCAACGCAAAGGCAACAGCAAGGTGGAGAGTGCGCTCATCTTTCCCCATCTCATCCAGCGTTGTCTGCATCGAGTCTTTTCCCGGAGATAGATGGAGAAGCCGCGCGGTCAGCGTGGTGAGCGGCCGGCTACCCGGTTTGAACACGCAAATCGTCCACGTTTCGCTTCGCGGAAGAGCGCCAGCTCTAAGTGCGGGAATCAATCCGGCGCGCACCAGCGATGACTTTCCGCTGCCCGATGCGCCAAGCACGGCAAGGAAGCGAGTGCTTTTCAGCTTTTCCACGAGGCGCTGAACATCCCGCTCGCGGCCAAAGAAAAACTCGGCGTGCTCTTCATCAAACACCTCCAGCCCTTGATAGGGACGTGTGTCATCGGTTCGGCCATGCGCACTGTCTGGGCCGGGTGGCTTTCCTTTAATCGCGTTGACGAGCACGCGAAGCGGTTGTTCATCGTCAAGACCTTTGCGAAAGTCGACCCAGGTCCGCTGGATGAGGAAGGAAGGCAGTTTGCTGTAGTCGAAAGGATCAGGAACGCCGGGAAGCAGAATCGGGATCAACCTGTAACCCGCCTCCTTTGCCGCGCGATCCTGGGCGACAAGAACCTCTTCGCGCGCCCAATCGCCGACGCCCTTTGGCCCGATAAATACTGCGCAAGTCGGACAATTGCGGAGGGCATCGGCAAGGCCCGATTGAAAGGTTTTTCCGGGAACGAGGCACCACTTGTCCAACCAGGGTTCCACCCCGGCGTCTTTCAGCTTGTGCGCAATAACTTCGACCGCCGGTTTGTCGGCGCTGTTATGGGAGAGGAAAATATCGAAACCTTGCACAGCCGTGCTCCCCTCAGATGATGCGCATAGGGGTTCCCAAAGTCGAGACCAAAAAAGCGGCTAGCGTGCGCATGTTCCGGCGTGGATTTGCGCCAGATCGTCGGCATGACGAGCGCTGGCGAGCAAGTCATCTGGCAGCGAGTCAGTCCCCACCAGTGCCGCCGGTGGTTCCGGGCAACGTGATCGAGACACACGAATCAGCGGGAGATTTTCGCGAGTCGTGATACGCTAGACCGGTTGAGAGAGACCTTGCCGTGCTATGGCGCACGACGTTTTCATTTCGTATTCCTCAGAGGACAAACTAGCTGCCGACGCCCTTTGTGCCGCGCTGGAAGCAGCGCGCATCCGCTGCTGGATGGCCCCGCGAGACGTAATTCCTGCCTTGAGTTACAGCGGACAGATCACCCGCGCCATCAAAGCCAGTCGGGTAATGGTGCTCATCTTCTCAGAGCATTCAAATGTTTCCGCAGCGGTGCTGGCCGAGGTGGAGCTAGCAGCCAATGCGCGCATTCATATCCTAAATTTCCGCGTGGATGCCAGCCCTTTGGGCGACGACCTGCTCTTCTACCTGCAACATCGTCACTGGCTCGATGCGTTGACTCCGCCGATGGAGCGGCACCATGCGCGACTCGTGCAGACGATCCAGGGATTGCTAGCCCCCGCTTCCACGTCAGAGGAGGCAGAGTTGGCCACGCCGACGCTGGCATCGCCCATGGTGCTGCCTCGGAAAACGGGTGGCTCGAAAGCTAGAAAATTTCCGCTGCTCCGTATACTATTGCTCGTCGCCCTCGTCGTGGGCGGGACGACCGCCATTTTGAAGTGGATGGCCGGACACTCCTCCGCGCCGCAACCCGCGCCAACGCTCGCACCGACACCCACCGCGCTCATCGCTGGCAAGTCGAGCCCGATAGCCACCCCGGAGTCACCCCCCACAATACAGACGGCCGGTGTCCCATCGACAAACATAGACAAACCAACCCTACTCACTTCCAACGAGATTCTGGGTAACGGTGTTGGAGAAGACATTTCTTATTATTACACGTTTAACGCGGGGCCCGGCGTGGTGAAAGTAACAGTAGATGGCAAGAACAAGTCTGATGTCTGGGCCAACGCAATTCGCGTTAAAATATCGGATTTGGATGCGAAGGAGCTTCTTTCCATAAGTATGGGCAATACCACAATAGATCAGCGGAAAGTCGAGCGCTTCCAGCTTGGCCGCCGACAACAGGTAATAATGCGCATTTTGTTACATAAGAGCACAGTAGATTACATGGTGCGGTTAGAAGGCCCGATTGATTTCAGTCCAACCACAAAGGTGCCGGGCCCGCAATGACATATGCTCGCGTAACAATGCCTTGCTGCTGCCTGCTTCTTGCTGAGAGGCGCGAGAAAAAGTCGCGGCGACGAAGAGAAAGATTATGACACCTAACCCAATCGCTGCAGCCAACCCGCTAGCCGGCGCGATGACTAGCTCACAACACGTTTACGAAGTCCGCCCGCGCAAAGATCATCGCGGCGTCGATCTAATTTTCGATGTGCTTCCGTTTGGCAGGCTGTGGTACGGCGAGCCAAACGCAGTCAGCAATGCAATCGGTTACGTTAAGTTTTACAGCCGGTCGCACGACGCTGTAATTCGCGTTTAAGATGAATCTGGCGGCGAACGCGAAGCAAAGCTCCTGGGCCTGATTTCGGAATCTCAAGCACTCTTCTCTCCTTTAGGTGGTTTCATCATGGATTGTGCCCAATCAATGTTCTCCTGTGACAACAGAGCTTCAACACGCTGGACGAGAAGATGGAAGGCATTATCCTTATCGTAGGGCTCCGTCTGGGTCAGAAACAAAAATTTCTCCTTTCTGAGCGACTCCGCTGTAGCTCGATACTCAATCCAATGTTCCTGAAGTTGCAGCAATCCAAGGAGGGATGCGACCACGGCAACGACAACGCCCAAAGCCCCTGCGCGGCGTTTGCCGAGTTGATTTTAGCCTTGTCAGAGGTTTCGCGATTTCGATAAGATCGACCATGAGCTCGCCCTCAATGCGAACACGTAATTCAGTCTGGATCGCCCGCCGGGTATTTTCTTTGCTGGCGTTGCTGCCATTGCTTTTCGCGAGTTGCTCGGTGCTCTTCGTATCACCGTACGACGAAGTGACCGACCGCGCGGCCACCGACTTGGTTACAAAGACGGAGATATTTCTTGTCCGTTATGCCGCAACAACCGACGAGACGGGACAGATTGTAAGACGCGGAAAACCGTATGATGCCGAAGCGGCTAGCTTTTACAGCGAAGCGCGAGGCGCCGCGGCGGCGATGCTGCTTCGCTCTGAACAAAAAGACAAAAACGCCGAAGAAATTCAGATAGTCCGAAATCTAAGTACTCGTTACGATCAACTGGAGGCAAGTCATCGTCTCGGTCCGATTACAAAGACTTCCGCGGCTGGCCTTCATCGCACCCTGCGCGCGCTCGTGCAAGTGCAGCTAACCAAGAAACACATCGGGACGTCGAAGGAAGCGACCTCGGCGTCCGCCTCTAATTCTTAAACTGTTTGTAACCCATGGATTTCAAAAACACTCTCGAAAAAATGCTGGCCGCGGCGCGGATCGCCGCCGGCGCCCACTGGAACGTCGTAAGCGATTATTTGGAAAAGGAATTCGCGGAGGCGAAAAAGGAAGCCGAGGCCATTGCGTTAGAAGTGGCTGCCGGCACGAAAACTCCCGCACAAGCAAAGATTGAGCTGCAAAGCGTCAAAGACAGCCTGGAAGATGTCAGGCTTGCGTTGACCGTGGAGGCCAAAGCCGCCGCGCAAGAAGCCATCAACGCAGCGCTCGAGGTTCTGCGGAGCGCAGTCAATTCCGCCGCCAAAGTCGCGATTCTTTGAGTGTGAGGTGATTTCCTGCCATGTGACTCAAACGTTCCAGATTGCACAATTAGCCGCTAGCCACCGCATATGCTAAGCACACTTGATACAGTCATTGCTTTCGCGGTGATCATGACTGTTCTCAGTCTCCTGATCACGATTATCGTGCAGATGGTCTCGGCGGCGTTTTCGCTTCGTGGCAAAAATTTGGCCAACGCTCTCGCTCTCACGTTTCAAACGGTCGATCTGACCATTGGAGGGCACGCGTATTCGCTGGCCGCGCAGATTTTGCGCGATCCGATTTTCAGTGACTCTGTTTGGCGCAAAAAAAACCGGCCCGCTCCCGACCCGAAAGCGCAAGCTCTCATTGCCGCCGAGAGAAAATTCAAACAAGCGCAGCGGGAGTTGGACAAACATCCGGGCGACGCCGCCAGGGACCAGGCCGTGACCGAAGCACGAGCTGAGGTCGAGAAAGCAAGAGTAGATCTAGAAATTCCCTCCGTTAAGCCGAACCGAATGAAGCAGTGGGGGTTTTGGACGTGGCCGTGGGGTGGTGGAATGCAGCTCGGAAGCGCCATCCGCGCCGGCGAAATTTACCGCGTCCTGTATGAGCTCGACGACATGACCGAGATCGAAGCCGCGTTTCGCAACATTCCCCCGGAACTAGTCAGAAAGGCTGCGGGTCTGATCGCGGCGTTGCAGGAGCCGGATCGTCTCACCACAGAAGCGCAAGCTAAGCTTCAGGCGATCTCCCATGTTTCGCAGTCCTTCAAATCCGAGGCGCAACGGCAGGCGGCGGTGAATTCGTTGGTAAGCTTTGGCGTAATCGTGGACCGTGCCACCACCCAAGCGTATGATCGATTTCAGCGCTGGTTTGGCAGCGCTCAGGACCGTGCCGAACAATGGTTCCAGATGCACGTGCGCATCGTCACGATTATTTTTGCAATTCTAACGGCATTTCTGTTGCAGTTGGATACCGGGGACATCTATCGCCAGTTGCACGATCAACCGCAACTGGTCGAGGCGCTGGTCAAATCAGCGCCCGGCTTTGTGGAACAAGGCGGAAAGATACTCGATCCGAGCGATACGTCCGCCCATCGCGCTTATCTTTCCTGGTTGGAAAAGCATCCGTCTTTCGAATTGAAGCCGCTTCCGGCGAGCGGAACGGCAAAGGCGTATCATGATGCTATCGAGGCGCTGCTTAAAGAAAAGTCTGTCAAACCTGAAGACGCCGCGGCCTGGCTGGCTGAGTATGACGACCTTCAAACCAAAGGCGCGCAGGCGTTCCTGCAGTCGCGACAAAAAAGTGTTACTACCTTAAAGGATGACATTGAAAAAACTGGTTTTACGCTGGTGCCCGCGGGGTTCATGGCGCGCTGGGACGATCCGCAGCGGGCGAGCGGATTTTGTTCTCGGCTTGGCCAATTCTGGCCGCACTTATTCGGGGTTTTTGTTACCGCCGGTCTGCTGACCCTAGGCGCTCCATTCTGGTTCAACCTGCTGAAAAACCTGATGAGTCTGCGACCAGCGGTTGCCAACCTGATCGAGAAGCGCCCGACCAGTGCGCCTGCGTTGCCGACCAACCCGGCCACGCCGCCCTCTTCCAGTTAAAGTTGAAGTACGAAGGCGAGACCTCTCGGCATATCCTATTCGTCCGCCGATGACCTCGATGTAATCAATGGCTACTCCTCGCTGGCAGCGACTTCCCGGAGGGCCGTGAGGTGTTCATGCAGGAATCGCTGCGTCCGCTCATTGGCCCAATCCAGGCTGACACCTGACTCAACGACGAAATCTCGATGGCGATGATCGTCGATCTTTCCAACGCCGATAGCTACCGCAGCGAACCCCGATGCACCAATTATCGACTCCTGTACAACACGGCACAATCGCGGGCGGTGAACGCCAGGTTGCCAGTGGGCGCCGCTTCAAAGAGTCGCATCAGTTCCTCGTGCGAAATTTCTTCGCCGACATCGCGCGCGGCGACCAGCGATCGAGCAGAAGTGGGTCGATTTGATGATCTGCTTTTCGAAGTTCACTGCCCTCAATTATCTTAATTTTATCAGCCATTCTCGCGCACTTTCAACATCTGCCAGCGTTAGTTCGTGGCCCAGCTTCGCGCATCATGACATTTCCACGGGCGCTGCGTCATATCGGACGGGCACAATCTTTAAGCCGGTCGGCCACGGAATTGGGCAAAGAGGTGTAATGCAGCATCCCGGGCCACCTGTTGAGCGGTTCGCCTGGTTATTTTGTTAGGTGCGTCGGTTGTGCCCGGAAAAACGAGATGAACAATACCGGGCGGGATTTCGCCGGCGTCGATTCCGCCTCGGTTGGGGTCAGGATTAATTCCGAGAGAGCGCGCGCGACGCCCATAGCCCCTTCACCGAGCTTCAAGGCAGGACCGCGATCGCCGTAGACCACCGGCACGACTTTTCCATTTTTGTATAGCACCACGCCGAGGTCGCCTAACTGAGCTCCCATTTGGTTAAGTGTTCGGCCTGAAAGGCGGTGATCGCCCTGTCGGTTCAGTGGCAGGACGCATATAATCTCACCAGCTCGCTTCCCTTTACGTCTAGCGGCGAGCGTTTCATTTTTCCTTGATCGTCATCAAAGATTCTCAGGTTTGCGATTTTCTCCGCCAGATTGAGTGCGACGGTCGACGTATCGTCGCAGCCGACGCCGATCAAAATAAGGCCGGTCGTGATTTCTCCAATGACACACCGCCATCTACAGTTGCACGGGCACGACTTACATCCTGGTCAACGGCTCGCGTGTTTCAGCGTAGATAGGGCGAAACGTCCCAGGCGTCATATTAGGTCGACGGCTGTACAAGCGGCCGCTCATTGTTGGACGCGAAAATCTTAGGCGAACTTCGAAACGCCTGGTTGCAAAGCGTCGTCACTGTTAACCCGCGAAGTTTAGCAGGAATGAAAAATCTAGCCATAGTGATTCCTGAATGCGATGCAGTCCTGATGGTTTGCCGCGGCTGTAAGAAACGGCCGTGTGCCCGAGCGGACGCTCGACCGCCCAAAAGTTGTGGAGATGCGTCCCGGTCGTTATGTGTCGGCCCAATCAAGCAATCGAAAGCACTCCGATTGTCGACACTAAATCAATGCTGCGATCAGCAGGCTCTTGAGGAGCTTTGCCATGCAACAGTTCAAATTTTATTGCGATTGCCTTTTGCTAAGCCTTCTCTTAAAAATCGATTTGTGAGAAGTCGCCACGGCAATGCGGAATAAAGAGCAAAAAGGAGGTCTCAGTATGCAGGGGATTGCGGACCCCTCAGCGGTTGGCATGATTTCGACAAAGCTTTTCTCGGGACGGAACGTGCGGCTGCACGCGCAACGCGGGTATTTCATCATCCACGGCCGACAAGCCCACAAAGATGTAACTGCAGATATTTCACTACTGAACAACCAGCCTAGCATCACTGCCGCCGGGCGGAATGCCACGGTGAGTCGGGCCATGAGCCGGTAGAGAAGTAGAAATGTGAGCGCCGAACCAAACACAGCGAGGAAGAGCAGGCGGAATAACACCATGCCAGTCGAGTGAAAACACACCGGGTTCCCTTCGACGACCAATCCGAGAACTAATAGCGCCGCGATCCCGAAGATCATCTGCCACGCGGCGAACATGGCGGGCGCGTTGTTACATCACAACGTTCGCACGCCACGACAAAATCTTTAGGCTTCCTTTGAGCTATTCTCGTTAGTCAGTCCGTGTGGCATATGTGTATCGGCGATTCCCAATAGAAACGCGCTTGCGCGACATTCGCCGTTTCACCAACGTCTTTTGCTCATTGGCCCGAGCCCCGCCACCGTGGGCTTTTCGCTTTAATTCGGCACGGTGGGGCGGTGTGAATCGCTCCGGCGATCTGGTTAAATTGCCGTCGTATCACGGTCACGGTAGATAGCCGTGCGGCGAAAAATAACTCGACATAGTCCGGCGCCCCTCTCAGAATTGTGAGTTCAAAATCTAATAAAGCGTAACCTGCCATGAGCAAACTCAGCGACATCGTGCCCATTCCTCCGTTGGAGACATTCAACCTGGGACTCCACTCCGCATCAGAATCGACCATGATCAAGCTGCTCGGCATTCCGGGTCGAAAGACGGATGATTGCAGTGACCCGACGGGCGACTTTGCCCGACACATTGTCAACAATGTGGATGTCGGCCCCTTCCACGTAACAGGCCTTAACGCCGCGGTGGAGTCGCTCCGGCAAGTCTTTGCGGAACTAAAGCGTCAGGCTCCGCAGGTGCACGATGAGGTGAGCACGGAGGAACTCGGGATGCTTTGCGTGCGCCACATACGAAACCAGCCAAATGTTTTCTCCAACCACTCCTGGGGGACCGCCATCGATCTGAAATTTGGCCCGAAAGAAGTCGATCGGGGTGAGCACGTCACGCAGCGCGGATTCCTTAGCCTTTTCCCGATTTTCAACCGGTTTGGCTGGTTCTGGGGTGGGGGATTCTCCCGAACTGTCGATAGCATGCACTTCGAGGTCGCGGAAGAGACGATCGCCCGGATGGTCGTCGGCGGGCTGCACGAGCGCATCACCCGCGGGCAGGAAATCGCCCGAGCTGGACGCGGGCGATTGGTTAGCGATCCTGACCTTGTGGATGTGGTGGCGGGTCAGCGCATCCTCTTGAAGCGGCCCGTAAGGCAGCGCGGGGTGGGCGCAGTGCAGGACGCGCTCATCGAACTTGGCGAAAGTATCGATCTCGGTTCTGGTGGGGTTAACCGCGGAATCTTCGGACCGCGGACGGAGGCGGCGGTAAAGAGTTTCCAAGGCAGCGCGGGGATTGATGTGGACGGGCGGGTGGGTGGCGACACGATTAAGGCGCTCGACCTCGCGCTGGCGGAAAAGCGCAAGCCGAGCCGGGGCCGCATGCGGGCCGGTGAGAAACCTGCTGCCGGGGCGCCCATGCCGGCCGGAAAGTTCGCTAAGACGCTGAAGCAAGTATTCACCAGAGGGAGTCCGAAGCCGGAATTTCTGCAAGAACTCGTCGCTTGGGGGAAAACGGCGCCAGAAGCAATCTTTGCCGATCAACCAGGCAACGAAAAAGATATATACGCGAGCGTGACGGAGGAACTCGGTCCCTTCGGAGACATCCTTCACCGAAAGGCTTGCATGCTTGAGGTGATGCGCGTGCTCGCCGGATTCGAATCCTCGTGGAATTTCAATGAGGGGCGGGACACGACGAATGTAACATCGGTCACGCCTGACACCATCGAAGCTGGCGCATGGCAGGTGAGCGCGAACTCCATGAATTTCGGAGACGACCTCAAGGACCTTGTGCGCGCCAATGTAGGCACGCTTGATGGCAACGCTTTCCAAAAGGCAATGAAACAGAATCATCCGCTCGCGATGGAATATATTGCGCGGTTGATGCGCCGGACGAGGAAGGCAAACGGACCGCTCTTAAAAGGGAAGGAGCGCAGAATCTTCAAGCCGGCGTTTCAAGGGGAAAAACAATCCATTTACCCGTGGCTTTCGCGCGAAGCGGTCGCAGAGTTCCAAGCATTCCTCAGGCCAAGGCGACTTATTCGCCGCGGGATAAGGAGGACACCACAGAGAATGAAAAGAAGCGGCCGTTCTTCCGGCGCATTGGCGAAAAGACCCCGCGGCAGTCGCAAATAAGGAAGGCGGCAAGAGTCTCGACTACCTGACTTCACGCGGTGGACTACCGATGGCTTTCGAATGCACTATCAGTGGAATCGTTCCGAAGCCGATCTGACGTGACGAATTGCCGATAAACCTGAGGCCGCACTTGGAATTGCTATCACCTGCAGCAAAGGCGCGTAGTTGAACACACGTGCCGAGGCGCAGCCCTCACGTCGTGCGGCGACCACAAACTGTTCATGGCAGCGGTTGCCACGTTGCCAATCGGCAAGGCGCTTGGCACTAGCGCCTCTACAACGGCTAACACTCAACAGCCAACAAAACGTGTCAGTTCTGACTTTCGTCGCCAGCACACCGGCGGAAATTACACGCCTCGTGCATGTTCACGAATTCAACAGTGAACTTTGGGTGGCTCGGCCAATTGAAGAGGTGTTCGCCTTTTTTCGGATGCAGCAAATCTCGACTCAATCACGCCACGGTGGCTGAGTTTTCGGAATGGTTACGCCCGGGCCGATTGAGATGCGCGTTGGCACATTGCTTGATTACGCTGCGCTCCGCGGTTTTCGCGTTCGCAGCGTGCTTGCTTGCAACGACTGCGCCTCTGTGGATAGGTGATTGCAAATTCCTGACCATTAACGACTGCCTCCGCGCCCCGATAGGGTCCGATCCCCGACCACGGTTGCGATTTTTGCACCCAAGCCTGCTGCAATGTGCATCATTGTCCGGTCTACACCAGAATGGTCAGCCTCTGACGCGATTCCCTTTCTACACATTTTCAAGCCCGCGGATGGTCCAGAAGTCCTCTGCCAGGTTGTCGTCCGAGATGTAGTCGTACGGCATGGTGAAGTAACCCTTGATGCCCCAGTTCCTGCCCCAAGAGTTACGGACAAGCGCACGTTTGGCTGAGTCGTCGTAACCCACGGCCATCACGGCGTGGCCGCCAAGTTGTTTTTCACTTCGCTTAGGTAGGTCCAACTTGCCGGTGCTGGCAACCTCCTCGGACTCGAATGCCTCATAAACAGAGAAACCGAAAACAAACGGATAACCTTCAGCGAGGCATTGACGCATCTGCTGCAAACTGATGATCCGATGATAAGAGGTAACCTGATGATCGGCCGCCTGCTTGTAGCACGAGGGCGACGGTTTCTCGGTGAACCTGGCAATGTTGTAAGGCCATTTCCTTTCACTGCACACGCCAAGTTTGACGAGCGATTTGACGCCGTCGCGAATCATGGCGCCCGCATTGTCGTTGATCGTGCCTTCCATCGCGTGTTCGTTGTAGTAAATGAATAGCCGGCTCAGATTGGTGACCCTGCGACCGGCTTTCTTTCTGAGGAATTCCAGGTTGCCAACCAACGCGTTGGCCATGCAACTGCCGAGCTGTCCTTGGTCTTCCACTCGCGAACAGCCCTCCCTCAAATCCACCTTTGGTGGCAGTTTCTTCGGTGGCGCAGCGATGGCGCTATAGAGTTTGTCCCGATAATCCGGACGGTCGGGCACCCACCCGTACCCAGGCATTCACTTTTGATCTTCGCATATTATCTCCTTTAATTGCTGGTTTGTGTTGAAGCCGATATCCGTTGAATTGTTGACTGCAATCCAGTTCCGCGGGGAACCAAGAACCGTTATTGCCGCGAGAGTCTTTCCACTAACGGACTCGCGTGCTTTGGTTCGGAGTTCCAGTTGGAATTGGAGATCGCGCTAAGCGGCGTTTCCAGCGAACGTCCAGCACCCTCGCGCTTCTCAGCACGACCCGACACGCATTGGAACGTCGGCTGACGTAATCAGCGAAATCTTTGCGTCCCTGTAAACTTGTCGAGCTTTTTCTGTGTAGGTTATTGGTCGTGGAACAGAAATGGTCGAGCTGATCGGTGTACGGCATCGAACCAAGATAGCTCGCGCTCTCGGCCATCCTTTCGTGATTGCGATGCAGATATCCGAAAACCGGCTTGAGCTTGCGCACGATCTCACCTTCGATTCACACGATGGCGTTTGGTCATACATCGGCACGGATTGCAGAAGCATTCCACTGAACGAAGCGACCATAAATCTTGGCTTTCTCGACGGCGGCACCGCGGCCCATGAATTCGGCCATGCCATCGGGCTTGCACACGAGCATCAAAACCCGGCGGGCGGCATTCAGTGGAATGAAGAGGTCGTCATCCGTGAGTGCGCGAAATCGCCGAACTTCTGGGACGAGGAGACGACAGTAGCTCAGAACACCGCTTGTGTGTTCTGGTGACCGCAGTAAACCGCGTTCGATTGCGGTATTTTCGTCGGCAATAGGCGAAAAGTCTAGAATCGCACGAAGCGAAGTCTGGCGCGTCTGTGCTAGAATTTGTGCTAGAACGAGGCGCATTCTACGCACCATTCGCGACCGCAGCGATTTCGTACGAAAAACCTGTTTTCCATTCGTAGAACGCGTTCGCTTTGAAATGAAAAGCGACGCTCTGAAATCGATGATTTCGCAATCCTAAGTCTGGCGCGTCTGCCAATTTCGCCACCCTGGCTCACTCGGTAGCGGCACCGAAGATCGGCGTCGTGCTAGGATTTGTACCAGAGCCCGATCCAGCCGCGGAGCAAACGCCAGACTTACAATCGTGCGCGGCCACATTCCACATTGCGGTCGAGAGTGGTGCTTTTTTGCGCGATCTGCAGCTTTGGCATCGATATTTCTCAAGCGATCGTAACTTCTCTCGCGAGATAAACATCTTGAATGGCATTGAGCAGTTCGATGCCTTCCTTCATTGGACGTTGAAATGCCTTTCGCCCGGAGATTAAGCCTGTTCCACCGGCTCTCTTATTAATGACCGCGGTGATAACCGCTTCGCCCATATCATTCTGCCCCGAGGCGCCGCCGCTATTGATCAAGCCGGCGCGACCCATGTAGCAGTTGGCCACCTGGTACCGGCAAAGATCGATCGGATGATCGCTCGCCAGCTCAGAGTAAATCCGATCATCGAATTTGCCGTAACTCACGCCGCCCGAGTTCAACGCAACGTAGCCACCATTATTTTCGGGAAGCTTCTGTTTGATGATGTCAGCTTCAATCGTCACTCCCAAGTGGTTGGCTTGACCGGTCAGGTCTGCCGAGACGTGATAATCTTTGTCTTTTTTGAATTCACTGTTGCGCAGGTAACACCAGAGCACCGTCGCTAAACCCATCTCGTGGGCGAGCGCGAATGCCTGGCTGATTTCAACGATCTGGCGCGTGCTCTGCTCGGATCCAAAGTAGATAGTTGCTCCTATCGCAGCCGCGCCTAGCTCGAGCGCTTCTTTGACGGTTCCGAAGAGAATTTGATCGAATTTGTTCGGATAAGTAAGCAGCTCATTGTGATTGATCTTAACAATGAACGGAATCCTATGAGCATATTTGCGCGAGACAGCTCCCAGCACTCCAAAAGTCGAAGCCACCGCGTTGCACCCGCCTTCAAGCGCCAGCCGTACGATATTCTCCGGGTCAAAGTAATCAGGATTCTTTGCGAAGCTCGCACCCGCAGAATGCTCAATCCCCTGATCAACCGGCAGGATCGAAACGTAACCGCTGCCGCCAAGCCGCCCATGCTGGTAAATGCGTTGAAGATTGACCAGCACACGGTTGTTGCGATCGGATAACGAGATGACGCGATCAACAAAATCGGGTCCGGGCAAGTGAAGGCGGTCCTTTGAAATCTTCGCATTACTGAAGCTTAAGAGTAACTCGGCCTTGTCGCCGAGATGCTGTTCGATAGTCGACATCAATTATCCTTTCTCAGTTAGATCTTTAGACGCCCAAGGGCGGTTTTCATGGAATGTATTGTCGTCCCGATGATTTAAAGGCCCTGTTTCATCTTGACCGCTGGTGGACGCTCGACGTGGCCACCGAATCCTTTGCGCATGGCAGAAAGAATTTTTTCGGCAAAGGAATGCTCCTGACGCGAACGGAAACGCGTATAGAGTGCAGTGGAAAGCACTTCGGCCGACACACCCTCTTCGAGGGCGGCAGCAATCGTCCAACGGCCTTCGCCGGAGTCCTCCACGAAGCCGGAGTAAGCGTCGAGTTTGCTATCACTCGCCAGAGCGATCGCAGTCAGATCAAGCAGCCATGAGGAGATCACGCTGCCGCGCCGCCAGACTTCCGCGATGTCGGCGACGTTAAGATCATAAGAAAGTCCGACCGGAAGGTTTTCCGAGTTGGCTCCCCGCAGAATATCGAACCCCTCGGCATAGGCCTGCATGAGACCGTATTCTATTCCATTATGGATCATCTTCACGAAGTGCCCCGCGCCGGCAGGACCGCAATAGAGATAACCTTGATCAGCGGTGCTTTTCATTTGCTCCCGGCCAACTGTTTTCGGGATTTCCCCTGGGCCCGGCGCCAAGGTCGCGAAGATGGGGTCAAGTCGTTCGGCGCTCGATTGATCGCCGCCGATCATCATGCAATAACCGCGCTCCAAACCCCAGATACCGCCGCTTGTTCCGACGTCAAGATAATGAATGCCGCTCGGCTTGAGTAACGCGCTGCGGCGTACATCATCTTTGTAGAATGAATTGCCGCCGTCGATGATCGCGTCGCCCGCGGCCAGTAGTTTGGAGAGCGCCACGACCGTTTCTTCCGTGGGCGTACCCGATGGAAGCATGATCCAAACAGCTCGCGGCGCCCCGAGTTTTTTGGCCACTTCTTCGAGCGACCGAGCGGCCACCGCGCCTTCCTGGACAAGCACGTCTACGGTCTTCGCGTTGCGATCGTAAACCACGCATTCATGCCCGCCCTTCATCAAACGGCGCGCCATGTTTGCGCCCATTCTCCCAAGACCAATCATTCCAATTTGCATAGTTAATCTCCAAAGTTTGTTTGCTTCATTATCACAACGTTCGCGTTTGCTGCTTTCCCATAAGGGTCAGACCCCGCCAGTCGTCCGCCTCGGGCGCCCGCATGAGGTGCCAACATTCTCTGGCGATCGCCCAGTCTTCCTGCGCTCGAATTATCAGAACGCGAACCGACGAATCCAGCGCAGCAATATCTCTGTCAGCAGGATGTTGCGCGTTGGCGGCGTCATCGAGTTTGAGGCCGAGAAACACCAGCCGCTTGCAAGCCGCATCGCGCACCTCGGCCGAGTTCTCTCCGACCCCAGCAGAGAATACCAGAACGTCAATGCCTCCCAACACGGCAACCATCGCGCCAATGCCGGCCTGCAGACGGTGCACGTAGATGTCGAATGCCAATTTTGCTCGTGAATGGCCTTGGTTCATGGACGCGAGAATCTCGCGCATGTCTCCCGTAATACCGGAGATTCCCAGCAGGCCTGATTCCTTGTTGAGGATATCATCGATCTCCTGGGCCTGGAGCCGACCTTGACGCATCAGGTAGGTGAGAATTCCCGGGTCAACCGAACCAGAGCGAGTACCCATCATAAGACCTTCTAACGGAGTAAACCCCATCGTGGTGTCAATGCTGTGGCCTTCTTGAATCGCAGCCAGGGAACAACCGTTGCCTAAATGGCAAGTAACCAATTTGAGCGAGCTCAAGTCTCGCCGTAGAAGCTGCGCTGCACGCGCGGCACAATATTGATGGTTGATGCCGTGGAATCCGTAGCGGTGAATACCGCTTTCGAACCATCGATAGGGCCCTGGATACACAACCGCGGCCTGCGGCATGCTGCGATGAAATCCGGTGTCGAAAACCGCGACTTGCGGAACCGGGCCTAGCACCTTTTCAATGACCTCAATACCTTCGAGTTCAGCGCGATTGTGAAGGGGAGCAAACGCAGAGACCCTGGCAATTCCCGATTTCACTTCGGAAGTGAGCAGGACCGGTTCTTCGTATTTCGGGCCGCCATGCACCACGCGGTGTCCGACAACATCAATCTCAGCACGCGACGTGACGGCACGCGTCTTGCCCTGCCACAAAGTGCCCAGTAAATGCTCAACGGCCTCCGCACGCGACGAGACTTTCACCTCATCTTTTTGTACAACTCCGCGCCCGCCTTTGACCTCGGCTTCCGCGACCTCGTCGTGCCACTCAACCTTGCCTTCCCAGAGTGGAGTAGGCGGATCGTCAGGAAGAGTCTCGTCAATCTCGTACAGGGAGCTCTTCTGGCTGCTGGAACCCGAATTGAGCACAAGGATTTTCATTCTTCAGTAAGGCCACTTCCAGTTCTTCACCTCCGGCATATCGTCGCCGTGCTCACGGGTGTAATGTTTGTGCTCCACCAGTTTGTTTCGCAGGAACTGCTGGAAGTGGGAACCGACGCGCTGCAATTTCGGAACACGGTCCACGGCATCACCCGCCAGGTGAAAGCGATCCAGGTCGTTCATGACGGTCATATCGAAAGGAGTGGTGGTCGTGCCCTCTTCTTTATAGCCGCGCACATGGAAATTGTCGTGACCATGTCGGCGATAGCACAGCCGATGAATGAGCCACGGATAACCGTGATAGGCGAAGATCACCGGTTTGTCGGTAGTGAACATGGAATCAAATTCGGAATCAGAGAGTCCGTGGGGATGTTCGCTGTGCGGCTGTAGGGTCATCAAGTCCACGACGTTAACGACGCGAATCTTGAGATCGGGAAAATGCTGCCGCAGAAGGTCAACCGCAGCCAGCGTTTCCAGAGTCGGCACATCGCCGGCGCAGGCCATCACGACGTCCGGCTCACTGCCCTCATCCGTGCTGGCCCAGGACCAGATGCCGATGCCAGTCGTGCAGTGCGCGATGGCGGCGTCCATGTCGAGCCACTGCAACTCCGGCTGTTTGCCAGCGACAATCACGTTCACATAGTGGCGGCTGCGCAAACAGTGATCAGCCACAGAAAGCAACGTGTTAGCATCTGGCGGCAAATACACCCGGATAATGTCGGCCTTCTTGTTCATCACGAAATCAATGAAGCCCGGGTCTTGATGCGTGAAGCCGTTATGATCCTGGCGCCAGACGTGCGAAGTCAGAAGATAATTCAGCGAAGAAATGGGACGCCGCCACGGGATGTCACGTGTAGTCTTGAGCCATTTGGCATGCTGATTGAACATCGAATCCACGATGTGGATAAAGCCCTCGTAGCAGGAGAAGAACCCATGGCGGCCGGTGAGCAAATAACCTTCCAGCCAGCCCTGACACATGTGCTCACTCAGGACCTCCATCACCCGTCCCTCTGGCGACAAGTGCTCATCAACCGGAAGAACCGGTTCCATCCACATCTTATCTGTGGCCTGATACACAGCATCGAGGCGGTTGGAAGCGGTTTCATCAGGGCCGAATACGCGGAAGTTTGCGTGCTCCAGATTCAGTTTCATCACATCGCGCAGGAAAGTGCCTAATACTTTCGTGGATTCTGCCGTCTTCTTGCCCGGCTTGGGGACTGAAACTGCGTATTGGCGGAAGTCCGGCACCAGCAGATCTTTTAGGAGCAGCCCGCCGTTAGCATGCGGGTTCGAACCCATGCGGCGCTCACCTTTAGGAGCGAGCTCCGAAAGTTCTTCAATTAGCTTACCGTTATCATCGAACAACTGTTCCGGGCGATAACTCTTCATCCAATCTTCGAGAACTGCCAAGTGCTCCGGCTTAGTATCCAGATCGGCTACCGGCACTTGATGCGCACGCCACGTTCCCTCGACTGGCTTGCCGTCCACAAATTTCGGTCCGGTCCAGCCTTTCGGAGTACGCAAGACGATCATGGGCCAGACTGGAAGCCCGGACGATCCCTTGCTGCGGGCCTCACGCTGGATAGCATGGATTTCTTCGATCACCGTGTCGAGCGTGGCCGCCATGAGCTGATGCATCGGTTCCGGGTCGTGCCCTTCCACAAAGTGGGGTTTATAGCCGTAGCCTGTGAAGAGCTCAGTTAGCTCTTCGTCTTTGAGACGGCCAAGCACGGTTGGGTTCGCGATCTTGTAACCGTTCAGGTGCAGGATGGGAAGCACGGCCCCGTCGCGCACCGGATTGAGAAACTTGTTGGAATGCCAACTGGTGGCGAGCGGTCCGGTTTCGGCTTCGCCATCGCCCACGACGCAGCAAGCCACAAGATCAGGATTGTCGAAGACCGCGCCATAAGCATGTGCGAGAGAGTAACCCAGTTCTCCGCCTTCGTGTATCGAGCCAGGCGTCTCAGGCGCGTCGTGGCTAGGTATGCCGCCGGGGAAGGAAAACTGCTTGAACAATTTCCTCATTCCCTCTTCGTTTTGTTGAATGCTCGAATAAAGCTCCGTGTAAGTGCCTTCAAGATAGGTGTTCGCCACCATGCCGGGTCCGCCATGTCCCGGACCGCAAACGTAAATAACGTTGCGATCGTACTTCTTGATCAGGCGGTTGAAGTGCACGTAGATAAAGTTCAGTCCGGGCGTCGTACCCCAGTGACCGAGCAACCGAGGCTTCACGTGCTCAAGTTTTAGAGGTTCACGCAGCAACGGGTTAGCGTACAGGTAGATTTGCCCGACCGAGAGGTAATTGGCCGCGCGCCAGTAGGCATTCATCTTGCGCAGCTCTTCTGGGGAAAGTGGCTGGTTAGAGACGGAAAGAGTAGCACGATCGTCAGTTGGCACGGGAGTCATAGAAATTCCTTTTCATGGTTACTTGTTTGTTTGGATTCGGCGATGTTGAGAAACGTGTCCTATTTATTCTTGCGCTTATTCAATCCTTTTCTGTTATTTAGCCTGTCCGCTTGGAGTCAACGGTTCCGGACCGGAAGTTGGGTTGTGCCAGCCTCCAGGCGGACTCACGCGCTCGACTTCGTCAGGGCCCCATGTGTTGGGCGCATACTGATAAATCGGCGTGCTCTTTTTCAGTACTGGATCTACGATTCGCCACGCTTCTTCCACGTAGTCCTCGCGGGCAAACAGCGTACTTTCTCCTGTCATCGCCGCTCCCAACACACGTTCATAAGCGTCCATTTCATCGGCGCGCGGCGAGCGGCTGGCCACCATTTCGCCGGTTTGGAGCGAGAGTCCTTCGCCCGGAGCCAGCGACATCATTCCCATGGCGATCGTCACCTCGGGACTCAGGCGGAGGCGGAGATGGTTCTCTGTCAAGACGCTGTCGGGAATCAGTGTAGGAGGCTTGCGAAACTTGCCGATAATTTCGGTGCAGGTTACTGGCAAACATTTGCCGGCCCGGATGTAGAAAGGGACTCCTCTCCAGCGCCAGGAATTGATCTCCAACCTCAGGGCCGCGAAGGTTTCCGTCTGCGAGTCCTTGGCGACGCCGTTTTCATCTCGGTAACCGCGGAACTGGCCGCGTACCAGGTTCTTCTCCTCGATGGACGGAATCGCTTTCAGTACTTTCACTTTCTCGTCGCGCACAGACTCGCTGTCGGACCGAACCGGCGGCTCCATCGCCAGATTCGATAACACCTGAAATAAATGGTTCTGGATCACATCGCGAATCGCTCCAGTCTGGTTGTAGAACCCTCCTCGGCCTTGCACTCCGAAGTCCTCCGCCATGGTAATCTGCACGCTCTCAATGTAAGTGCGATTCCAAAAGGCTTCGGCGAACGCGTTCGCGAAGCGGAAAACCAGCATGTTGTTCACTGGCCGCTTACCGAGGTAGTGGTCAATGCGGAAGACGTCTGCTTCGTTGAAGACCCCAAGCAAGACTTTATTCAGGTCCTGAGCTGAGGCCAGGTCATGCCCGAAGGGTTTTTCGACGATGACCCGCGCACCTTTGGCGCAATTCGACTCCGCTAGCTGTTTCACGACGGTTTCAAACAAAACAGGCGGGATTGCCAGGTAATGCGCCGGACGATGCGCGTCCTTGAGCTCTTTGCGGAGCGCCGCGAAAGTCGCCGGGTCTTGGTAGTCACCATCCACGTAGCGCAGCAAGCGGGTCAACTTTTCGAAAGCCGCAGGATCGACGCCGCCGTGTTTCTCCAGGCTGTCGTAAGCCCGCGCGCGAAGTTGATCCAGATTCCATCCGGCTTTGGCCACACCGACCACCGGGACATCAAGATGTCCGCGCTTCACCATCGCTTGCAGCGCCGGGAAAATTTTCTTGTAGGCCAGGTCGCCGGTTGCACCGAAGAAGACCAGAGCGTCGGAATGCGGATTGCTCATACGCTATTCCTTCCAAGCCTTGCGCTGAGTGAGTGGTTTAGTGGTCGCTTTCATACTTGTGACGCCTTGCTTTGCTTTCTGGGGCTGGATCGGGTTCGTATGCCTTGATGTGACCGCTTTTTTGCGGAAGCGGAATTTTTCTCGGCGGCGGCTTTTCCCACAGGCGAAATCCACCAAGAAATGCGTTAGCATTATCTCCTGCGCGGCAACCTGCGGGCAGCTTTTTAAGCTTCCGGACGTTACCTCCGCCGAGCACCACGTCGTCGGGTTCGAGGGCAGAAATCAGGCGCTTCACGGCATCGGTGACATAATACCGCCATTTTTTCTTGCCATGCTTCTCCAATCCGCGAATTCCAACGTAGTCCTCAAAGGTGCTCTTCTTGTAAGGCAAGTGTCCCAGCTCCATCGGCTCGACGATGCCATCCGCAATCATCGCAGACCCAAGGCCAGTCCCCAGTCCTAGAAACAGCATCTTGCCGCCGTTGTAACTCCCAAGCGCCTGCATAGCGGCATCGTTCAACACCTTGACCGGGCATTTGAATGCCACTTCGAAGTTGAACCCGCCCCATCCTTTTCCAAGATTCCACGGTTCCGAAACGGGCCGGTTCCGGAGGACCGGTCCGGGATAACCGATGGATACGACGTCATATTTCCAGTCCGCCACAAGTTTCCGAACTCCAGAGACCATCCTTTTCGGTGTCAGCGCCGGCCCAGAATCAAACTCGCGATGAGCGTCCTGGCCCGTAGCCAGGACCTTGACGTGAGTTCCACCGATATCAATAACCAGCACGTTCATGATAAGTTCACCAGTCCGCATTTGCCATTATCATTCATATTTTTGATCGCCGGATCGATTCAGTCAGCCACATGACGGGTATCGTTCCACAACCGGATCACCGGCTGGGATAGGCTGTGTTCGTAGCCGAGCACACTTACGCTTGCTGTGTTCAACATGAAAAATCTCCCAACGGCGGGTTCGAGCCCAAGCCAGCGCGCGGCGAGCACTCGCAGAAAATGCCCGCTCGAAAAAATCAGCACATCGCCCTTGATTGCGCGCACCCGACTCACAACATGATCGGCCCGCGCGCCAACATGATCCGGCAATTCTCCACCGGGACAGCCATCGCGGAACAATTGCCAGTCGGGACGCTCCTTATGGATCTCGATCGTTCGGAGACCTTCGTAATCCCCGTAGTTCCATTCGACCAGATCGCGGTCCAGTTCGGCTTCGGCTCCGAAACCGGCCAGTTCGCACGTGCGAGCAGCCCGCTGCAAGGGACTCGCGAGGACCTTCGCAAAGGTGAGTCCTATCAACCGTTCGCCAAGACGGCGGGCGTTTTGTTCGCCACGCTCCGTCAGTGGCAGATCGGTAAGTCCCGTATGCTGCCCCGTAAGGCTCCAGGCAGTTTCGCCGTGCCGCGCCAGATAAATCGCTGGTAGAACTGTTGATTTCATTGAACGCTCACCTGCCAGTTTCGACCTTCCCACCGCTGATCGCGCTTCCAAAAGCTGGTGAACGTAAACACCGAGCCTGCCGGCCACTCCGCCGTAGGAAAATCCGCAAACCAGAGGTTCAGTCCACTCTCATGGGTGGTGTCCGACCGGTTGGTGCGCGCCCAATCATCCGTTGACCAAACGATGGTAGCCTCCGCAGCGAGGATAATTCGCAGTATTTTTCCGCGAGATACACGCTGCAAGCGATGGCGGAGACTCCAGATCTCATGCCGGCTCTGCACTGGATTCACCACATAGCGTTGGAATGCGGGTTCGACTCGATCAAAGCAGACGCCGTCATGACGGCTGCGCACGAGTGAAATATATTCGGCGTGTGACCAACAAAGTGGCATAGCCGCGCCCGTTGCGGAACCGCGTTTCATATTGCCGTCCTGCAAGTCCTCAACATCCCAAAGCTGTTCGCTGATCATTCCTCCCTGGTTGGCAAAGTTTTCCAGCGACTTGATAAACGGCAGCGGATCGCGTCTAGCAGCCAGTTCGTAATGGCCGCGTTCTCCTGTCAAAATCGGCCAGCAGCGGCCCACGCCCGTCCCATCGAAAGCACTGCCGTCTTTCTGTCCATAACCATCATGATTGTAGCGACGCCAGCCCGGGCCTTGCGGCAGGTCGTGTTTGAGCACGCGGTCGATCACTTCAATTGAATCGCGCACGATCGAATCGCTCGCACTGCGAATGCCGAGCCGCACAAGGTGAAGAAAATCGCCGCCGACTACGTTCCGCGCGGGATGAAGGCCGCCGCCGTTGGCGAGTTGGATCATCGTTGTATTCGGATCGGCGTGGGAGTCCGGCGCGTCAGGATCGGTCGGATTGATGCGGATGTAGTGACGCGGGAAACCCTCGACCAGATCGCCTTGTCTTGTGACCGTCCATTCTTCGACGTGGGCGGCCAACCAGTCAGCGTACACTAGAATGAAATCTGCAAGTTTCGTGTTGCGCTCCTCGTTGCAGGCCTCGGCGACGCAGACGAGGCCGGCGATTACCGTGGCGAGCGTCGAAGGCGAGTAGCCGGCGTTCTCCTCCCACCGGTCCTGGCCGGTGACTGGTCCTTGCAGGATGAGATATGCGGCGGCACGCTGAATCATCACGCGCGGATCGAACAGACCGATCGCCACGCCCTGCTTGTACAAACGCGACGCCAACAGGATCGGAGCGGCAATTTGGTCAAGCTGCAAGCCAGACCAATATGCAGTGCCGTTGAGCCAACTGTTTTGCGGAAAGCTGCCGTCTCTCCGCTGAATGGCAGCGAGCCAGATCAAAGCGCGCAGCGGCGTGCCGGTTTGGCCGGTTGCGAGAAGTGCGGTCGCGCTCTGCACCAGGTCTCGGGTCCAAACGAGATGATAACCGCCGCGATCGTTATCGGCCTTGGTCTCACCCCAGGGGATGCTCAGGGAAGCGACCAGCGCGCCTTGAAAAATTTTGTCTTCATGGGCCAGCAACACGCAACGGCTCAGCCGGTACATTCCGCCGCCATCCGAAGTGTTATCGCTAAAGTCGAACTTGGGATTCACCACCGCGCGCTGCCACTGCCGGACATAACCCTGGCGGTGCGACTCAAACGATTCCGCCAGCGAGAGGAGCAACTTGGCCGCGGTACTCTGGTAGCTGCCACCACACGCAATGGCGATTGTGAATTCACCGCTGCTGGGTAATTCGATTTCTCCAGTCAGCGCGATGTTGCCCCTGTCGGCAGTGCGGAACTCCCAATCCATTTTGAAATTGCTCATCAAATCCTGCCAGCCATCGCTAGTGCCAACGTAACCGACGGACCGCCGAGCGAATCCGGAGCTGGAGCCGACGATTAGGTGAACGTCTTCGCGCTGCGCGTGGATCAGCGTGCTGGCGCCGATTTCACAACAACGCCCGGAGTTACCTGCCCCGTGGGGTGCCACCAGTGCGTAAAGGCGCAACTTCCCGCGCAGCGATTCATCGAGTATTTCGACCTTGGTGTGCACGAGCAGGACCGACCGATGCGGATCCGTGAGGACGTGTTTTATGAGCCGGTAGCGACCGTTGGGCTCCGAATTCGTCAGACGATAAAGGAGGCAATCGCGCTCCGGGTATTCGACCAGGTGATTCAGGTCGCGCTTTTCCTCGTGGCAAAACGTTTCGCCATCACTGATGAGAAACTCAAAGTCGCGCGTGTTCGGTTGATCGACGCGTGGATAGTAGATCTCGTTGACGATGCCGTGACTAAGCGTGAACCAGAGGCGGCAACTGGTGTGATAGGCCGTGCCGACTACTTCTTTCGCGCTCGAAGTCCAGCGCGGCTCGATTCCAGGCGCACCAAACGCCACTGAATTCTCAGACGGATTCATCTTTCAAAGCGACCTCAATCCTGGATTACTCGCGCGGCTTCGCAAAGATCGCGACCGAGGCGATGGTGAAAATAACAGGGAAGATTACGCGGCAGTACCGATCAATTTTCTTGGCGCGTTCCGTTTGCTGATTGTTATCGAGGATCGTCGTCACCAAAACTTCGATCAGGGAAAAGAAAACCAGCAGTGTGCTGACGAGGAAAAAAAGGTCGATTCGCGTCATGTAAGGCAGCCGCGGCAGCTGGCTATCAACGGCATAGCGATAAGCGATCAGCGTCAGCATCGATGTGACGGCGACGCTGATTTGTGAGTTGGCGTTGACCGGATCGATCCAGAAACCGGCCCACGACATGATCACGATGAGAACGAGGGGCAGAATTACTTTCAAAATGTAGTACTGCACGTTGCGGGAAGCGGTGAATTCAAAGGCGTAACTCGAATACTGATGGTGCGGCGCCAGCGCGTACACGAGCGGCTTGAGCTCCCATTTCTCTATGGTCCAATCCGGCAGGGTAACAGATGGCGAGATCCCGCCAGCCCCTTTAAGCCCGTCCTGAATCCAAACCTGATCTGGTACGAACATTACTTCGTTGGACTGATACCGAACCGCGACCAGCTGGACGCGAAAAGTTTGCCGATCGAACGGGAATGATTGCAATCGCAGCGGTTGCGTGAAGGCTCCGGCGTAACGTTGCCGATAAGTCACCGTGCCATCGGGATCGACTTCGACAGAGTCCGGGAACTTGCGGCTTACGGAATT
>WNGL01001394.1_pt1 | contig 36950 bp, 26 predicted proteins | sample 5400591 | NCBI WGS metagenome assembly WNGL01 (sample SAMN13153377, study PRJNA577476) | soil metagenome | isolation source: 80 cm soil or saprolite under Garry oak tree replicate 1 | place: USA:California | collected 2016-06-15
GGCGACACCTGATCCCAATCAGATTCTTAATCAGGCCAATCAGGCCACATCCGAAGCTCAAGGCACACTGAACGTTATAACCAGTATCCTAAATCTCGCTTCCGTCGTTGTCGGGATATCAGCCATCGCGGTTGGATTAATTACTACTTTTGGTTTAACTTTATTAAACAGGTATCGCAAACAATTAAGTGAGGAGCGAGAGGAAGCAATCAAGAGGAGAACTGCCATGGACAATACGCTAAAAGCGGTTGTGTATCTTGGTTTAGGTGACCAACTTTACAATCACGACAGGAAACAAGAAGCAGTCGCTTTCTATCGTAAGGTCGGAAGTCTTCTCCCAGAAGACAGCGAGATTAATAATAGTTTGGGCCGCATCTATAGCGGAACTGGCTATTATGACGACGCTATCACAGCGTTTAAAGCAGCCCTTTCCGTTACTTCCAATTTTGCTGAGGCCGAAATGGAATTAGGATTGGCCTACCGCCGTCGTGGAGAAGCACAGAAAGGACCAGATGCAGAGACTCTGCGTAATGCCGATTACGACGAAGCGCTAGTGCATCTAAAGCGCGCCATTGATCTGCGCCCCAATTATGAAGACGCTCTCGCGGGACTCGGTGCAGTCTACCGCCGCATGGGAGATATTGAGAGAGATGCACAGCATGACTCCAAAGCCAGGGAATATTATGAGCAAGCCAGAAAATATTATGCACAGGCCCAAATCGCTGATCCTTCTTCTTCTTACGCACTGGGAAATGTTGCCAGTCTCTCCTGGTATTTGGGCGAGAAGAATGACGCCAAAAGATACTTCATCCTTGCTGAGGCTGCTGCAAAGGTACGCATTTTGAACGCGGGACGCACGCCGGAAATTTACTGGGACTACTATGATCAGGCACTGGCTCAACTGGTGTTAGGAGAGATCAATAACAGCAAAGCGATGAAAGACGAGGCTTTACAAACCTACGCAGCTGCAACTCGCCTTACTCCTGGCATAATACAACTCAATAGTGTCTTGAATAACCTCAACCTGCTACAAAAAGCGCAAGAGCACATAGACAGATTGGATACTGCCATCGCTATGCTGGAAGAGGCAAAAACGCAGTGAGACAAGTAGCAAATTGGCTGATTAATGGCTCATATGGCTGGTATCCCCCAGATTCATTGGCTGTAGCAGCGTAAACTCCCCATATGATAGAATCGTGACATACATATGATACATCCATGCAATCCATGTAATGGGACAATCAATCAGGGCAGGAGACACACAGTCATGCAAAAGCAGACAGGAACCATACAAGTAAAACGAACATTTCCAGAAATGCTCAAGGGCGGCGTCATTTGTGATGTGGTAAACGCGGAACAGGCGCGCATCGCAGAAGAGGCCGGGGCTTGTGCAGTGATGGCACTCGAGCGCGTGCCAGCCGATATTCGCGCTCACGGCGGCGTTGCCCGTATGAGCGACCCCGAGCTTATTATCCAGATCAAAGCGGCAGTCACCATTCCGGTCATGGCCAAGTGCCGCATCGGGCATTTTGTCGAAGCCGAGATTCTCCAGGCGATTGGCGTGGATTGTATCGACGAATCAGAGGTATTAACGCCAGCAGACGAACATTTCCATGTCAATAAGCACCTCTTCTCCGTGCCATTCGTCTGTGGAGCACGCAACCTTGGCGAAGCATTGCGCCGCATTGGCGAGGGAGCAGCGATGATGCGCACCAAGGGTGAAGCAGGCTCGGGCAATGTCGTAGAGGCCGTCCGCCATATGAGAGCCATTATGGATGGTATCCGCCGCTTGCAAATGCTCCCTGAAGAGGAATGGATGACCGAGGCTAAAAATCTTGGCGCACCCTACGAGTTGGTCACTGAAGTAGCTCGTACAGGAAAACTCCCGGTGGTCAATTTCTCGGCGGGCGGCATAGCCACACCCGCCGATGCTGCTCTGATGATGCGTTTAGGCGCCGAAGGTATCTTCGTCGGCTCCGGTATCTTCAAGTCAGGTGATCCAATGAAACGCGCCAAAGCCATCGTGCGAGCCACCACCCATTTTGAAGACCCCGCCATAATCGCGGAGGTATCGAGAAACATTGGCGAACCAATGGTGGGCATTAACCTCGATACCTTGCCCGAGGAACAATTAATGGCCCGGCGTGGCTGGTAATGTACTTTTGAACGAGACATACCCGCACTCTAAAAAAACTGCCGTAGGGCCTGGTGAGTCGCAATCCAAACAGAAAAATATATGGAATCTAAAAACTACAACTCAAAACTACGTATAGGCGTATTAGCATTACAGGGCGATTTTGAAGCTCATTGTAAAGCATTGCAAAAAGCTGCGACCGAATTGGGCATTGAAGTCGAGGGAAAAGCGATCAAATTACCCGCGCAATTAGACGGATTAGATGGTATAATAATACCAGGTGGTGAGAGTACCACCATTGGCAAACTAATGGTGTTGTATGGCTTACAGGAGCCATTACAACAGAAGATTCGCGAAGGCCTCCCCATTTGGGGAACATGTGCGGGATTGATACTATTAGCAAAAGAGACGGATAACGCGCTGGAAGGTCAACCATTATTGGCCTCGATGAACATTCGCGTCCGTCGTAACGCATTTGGCAGTCAGCGGGAAAGTTTTGAGACTGATCTGTCTGTGCCAGTACTAGGAGAAGCGCCATTCCACGCGTTCTTCATTCGGGGACCCGTCATTGAGTCGGTAGGACCTGAAGTGGAGACACTGGCAACGCTCGACGATGGAACCATCGTTGCTGTCCGCGAAGGAAGGTTACTTGGCACTGCATTTCACCCGGAGGTTTCAGGAGACCCACGCTTTCATCACTACTTTCTCCGCATAGTACAGAGCGTCAAAGGGTAATATCCATTCGGAGACCCCAGACGCGGGAGTAATGGATGATACGACCGGTACTATACGTCGATTTGCCGGGAATCATCTACTCGATTGATCGCCGTGCTCGTAGTAGACAGCACGAGTTTGCAAACTTTGTGTGCTGGCTCGAGCCGGAGGAGAAACGTCTCCCATTGCCACCTTTTCTGCGTAATATCTTTCCGCTCAATCCGGCCTCGCGCACCTGGATTTGTGAAGACCATTGGCGCATTCTCGGGTTCGCCCAGATACAGGAGAGGCCGTCCCATAACATGTGGGAGGTTTCCTACCTGGCCTCGATGGTACAGCGCAATGTCTCCAGCGACGATGTTCTGACAGCACTCCTTGAATATATGTTAGAGATGGCTGCAGGACACGGCATCCTCCGTATTTTCGCTAAGGTTGAGGACGAAATACCAGAACAGGAACTGTTCCAACGAGCAGGCTTTCAACGTTACGCCCGCGAGTTGACCTATGTCTATGATCCTGCTGGGGCCAAATCTTTTACTTCTGACCCCACTCCCAACCTTCCCTCACTGCGGCGTTGGAACCGCCACCATGTGTGGGGTTTGCATCAACTCTACCGCTCTGTTACTCCACAACGGGTACAGATGGCAGAGATGCTGGAGAACAGCGAAGAATTTGCTAAGCTACACGTCGGATCACTACGGCCGTTGCCTGCTCCCTTCTCGCGGGGGCAGGAAAACTATGTGTGTGATCTAGGCGTTCGTTTAGGAGCATGGCTGCGTCTTTGCCCGGGCCACGGTTCGGCGCCGCACCAGCTCTCTCTTATTGTCCATCCTGAACATTCTGAACTTGCTGAACCGCTTTTGCGCTTTGGAATCAGAAAGTTACAGGACCAGGGTGTAACGACGAGAAGCATCTATTGTCAGGTGCGAGAGTACGAGTCGTTTGTAATCGCCGCTCTGCGCAACAGTGGATTCGAGCAAACCACCATCAGGGCTCTGCTCGTGCGACACATAGCGCTCTTGGCTATGCGTCAGCGCACAGTCCCCGCACTTGAGCAACGAGTGGTCTATGGTGTGAAGGGCCTGGGGACGGTCAATTCCCGCCAACAATGAGGTGATAGAACTGCCTATGCAACATGTGATCACTGACGATCTGGAGGCTCTGCTAGCGACACTTCCGCCTGGCATCCACGACGCGGTCAATCGGCTAGAAAACCGAAGCGAACTGCTGGAGATCGTAATGGACCTTGGGCGTTTCGCCGAAGGCCGGTTCCCAGAAGGGGAGGTGATCCTTAGTACAGAGCCAATTACCACTGCAGACCTCGAATACGTGGTCGAACGCATCGGTGAATTTGGCGACGATAACCGTGCTGGTATTGAGCGCACGCTCCATCGTATTAGCGCCCTACGCAATCGCAAAGGAAAAGTTGTCGGCTTGACCTGCCGTATTGGTCGAGCGGTACTCGGCAGTATTGCCCTGATCCGTGATATTGTCGAACAGGGTCAATCCATCTTGATTCTCGGTCGTCCAGGTGTGGGGAAAACCACTCTGCTACGTGAAATAGCTCGCGTCCTCGCGGACGAAGCCAATAAACGGGTAGTGGTCGTCGATACCTCCAATGAAATCGCAGGTGATGGGGATATTCCGCATCACGGCATTGGTCGTGCCCGCCGCATGCAGGTGGCACGCACCGCAGAACAGCACGCGGTGATGATTGAGGCCGTCGAAAACCATATGCCCCAGGTAATCGTCATAGATGAAATCGGTACAGAGCTGGAAGCCGCCGCCGCGCGCACAATTGCTGAACGCGGTGTACAGCTTGTGGCAACTGCCCATGGTAACTCACTGGGTAATCTGCTGGTCAACCCTACGCTCTCTGATCTTGTCGGCGGAATCCAGACCGTGACCCTCGGTGACGAGGAGGCGCGGCGACGTCATACGCAGAAGAGTATCCTGGAACGTAAAGCGCCACCGACCTTCGATGTGGTGGTTGAACAGCAGAGCTGGCAAGAACTCATCGTGCATCGCGATGTCGCTGAAACGGTGGACAGTATGCTGCGAGGGCACGCCGTCACTGCCGAGGAACGCACGCGCGATGAAGAGAGTGGGCGTGTCACCATGCGCCGTATCTCCGCAGGTGGTATGGAGGTACCGACCTGGGGCGTTGGCGGCCTTGGTGGACCTGTCGATCCTCGCCTGGCAGGTCCAGGTGGAAACTATGAGCGTTCCAGCCGTGGCAATAATAGCAACGAGGACTGGGGACAGTTTCGCCAGGTTGGACAGGGACAAGGTTTTCGTAACGGTGGGAGCGCTGGAGGCGGTGGCAATGAGCGCGCACGCGGTCGAAGCCAGAGCCAGCCGCAAACGCAATTTCGAGCTTTAGCGCCGACCGGGACGTCTCCAGCGGACGTGGAACACCAGCGCCCCACGGCATTGCTGGCCACTCAACGTGCTCCTCAGGCCGAAGGGGTTTACAAACCTGAAGAGATGGAGGAACCGGTGCCGATCATGAAGACGCTGCGCGTCTATCCGTTCGGCGTGAACCGCGACCGCCTGGCAGAGTCAGCACGCCAACTGCGTGTACCCATCATTGTCACGAACAACCAGAGTGATGCCGATGCTGTCATAACTTTGAAAAATTACTATCGCCGCCAACCTGAGCGGTTGCAGCAAGCGGAACAGGACCGCAAGTTGATTATCATCCTGAAAAACAATACCGTCGCCCAAATGCAGCATGCACTTGCGCACGTCTTCGACATTCCTACGGCGGACGCGCCGCCTGATGACGAAGACGAGGCAGAGGGTGAAGGGAAAGATACAGTTGATTCAACGACGCGAGCCTTGCTGGAGACAGAGGACGCCATTCATCAGGTCCTGAACAAAGGCTTGACGACGGCAGAATTGGCTCCAGCCAATGCCTACATCCGCAGATTGCAGCACCAGATGGCAACGCGCTATAACCTGATCTCGCGCAGTAGAGGAAAAGAACCCTATCGAAGGGTGAAGATCTTTCGGTCGAGAGATTAGGAAAGGAAAGTAAAAATCACTTTGCCACCCGCGCGGGTGGCAAAGTGATTTTTACTTTAGCGGCAGTTATTGAATATCATACCTTTTTCTAGGCTATTGTCAATCCTACCTGCCTCCCCAAGGTCGCGATAGACCCCTGCTCGCCGGTTTCGTGCCCTGCGCTACTGGCTGCGGCACATTAGCATGAGTCATTTCCCAGGTTGTGGATAAGAAGAGTATCCATCCCCAGGCGAGGAGTGGAAAACCTATCGTCACCAGAGCCTGGCCTGTCCAGGGAGGCTGCCAGAGCCAGAAGTAACAACTGAGCAGGGCCCCCATCGTGAGCAGTAGAGCCAGCAACATAGTGCGACGGCTGGCTGAAGACAGCGCCAGAGCCACTGGCAATAGGGCATACCAGGGCCAGTAGGTGGGCATCAAGACAAGTAGCGCCAGGGCGATCCAGCTACTGAACAACACGACTAGTTCGACGGTGTCGGCTAACCAGCAGCCAAGCAGCAGCAGAGCGCCAACCGTCACAGTGACGAAAATCGTCCAGTGGTGAGGAGCAACCAGCCAGGACAGCACCGGGGGCAATGTCACGGGCAGGTTGATGAGCGCAGCATCAAGCGAATTGATCGCCTTGTCTTGTAAAAAGACTTGTTGCGTATAGGTAAGCAAACCTGCTAAGCCCCAGCCCGACCAGTAAGGCGCGTATGCCAGTATGACAACCAGGGCAGAGACACCGGCAGCCGACATCCACCAGAACACACGCCATCTAGAGGGTATTGTTTGAGCTTCTTTCAGCAAAAGGCGGAAAAAGAGCGGCAGTAGCAGGATCGTTAACATGTTGATAAGCATCGCCAGAAGCATCAATACCCAGCCTAAAATGGGCGATTTGCGTTGAAAGAAGAAAATCGCCAGTAAAATGAAGAGGACGACCACTACATCCAGGTGCATTCCATTGATGCTCAGCAGCAGAACCAGCGGATTCCAGCCATAGAGTATGGTGGCAGATATCCGCATCTCTGGTTTCAGTTTCGCCAGCATAACCCAGATGAGCACAGTATTGATGAGATGTGATGCCAGGCCAATACCACGGAACAGCAGGAGGACATTCGCGACGCTATCGCGCGCCAGCAGTACCACGGGAATACATATATCTATCCAGACTGGACCGGGGGCTGTCACACTTTGTGTGCCGTTGACAATACCTCTTTGTAATAGTTCATGCGGGAAAGCCGTAAGAGAGACCGCGTATGGGTTCACATGATAAATGGTAACCAGGTGTCCATATATGCCATAGAGAAACATCCCCTGCGACAGGATAGCAGGAGCAAAGTAACAGGTCACGCCAAAGACGCCTGTCAGGATGATGATTGTGCTGAACAACGCGCGGGTATCGTTGAGCGAGAGCCGTTCTCGTAGCACACGATCTCCTACACGTCCTGCGAGGAACGTGATTACAAAAGCCAGTCCGAGCAAGAATAAAAGCAAGTTGGCGTTTCCACCATCCGTACCCAAACCTTCATGAGCGAGGACGAAGAGTGGGACATGCGAAAGCGCTGTTACAACGAAGGGCACTGGATGTAGCTGCAGCGAGCAGAGGATAGACTGCCAGTAAGAGCAATTCCAGGAGCGCTCCCAGGCCCAAAAGCGTTAACAGGGCGCGCCGTCCATAATTCGGACAGTTTTTTGCAGGAGTTTGCAGCTCATTGGGATAGGACTGCGAACGCGTAGCAATGGGCGCCGTTGGCAAGGTAGCGCCGGGTAGCGCCGGCTGTGTTCTGCCCGAGCGCACTGGATATAAGCTTTTGTCTCTACCGCCTGGACGCCACTGCATATGTTTCACCAACCCTGGGAGTGCAAGGGAGCAAAGGCCACTTCCCTTGGTGGGTATCCCCTCATACCCTTCCTTTTGCGCTATCGATCACCATACATAGTATCGGGCATAGAGCAATTGCTGTCAATGAGTAGTTCTGCTACAAAAAGCGCTCAATTGTTTCCGCTTTTCCGTTTTTCTAGTGTATAGAAGGAATAGGAAGTTGGAATTCTTAGTAAACCTTAGCTCTATTGTCAGACATAGCGAAGAATGCTATAATGGCGAGGTGTTTTGAGCACCCCGCTACCATCGCGGGACAATACATGCTGAGGCCGCGCAGTTTTAGCGGCATCTGTCTTCTTATGCACCGGCATAAAGTCGGTGTTCCACCTGCTCTGGCAGTCCCTGAGTGAAGGGAAAGAGTTCTACCAGCAGATGTAGGTAGGTACTCATCTCAACCGGCACTTCAGAGGTAAATCTGACCAGGTGCAAACCCAAAGGAAGGAGGTGACTTCGTGAGACGAGATTACGAACTTGGATTCATTCTCAGCCCCGAAGTCAGTGAAGAGCAAACACGGGCAATTTTAGACCGTGTCGAACAGGTCGTCGCGAATTATAACGGCGAGGTCGTCAGAGTTAACCAATGGGGGCGTCGTCGCCTGGGATACCCCATTCAACACCACCGCGACGGATTTTATGTATTCATAGACATGATTCTGACCCCTGAGACGGTAATTGAACTCGATCGTACACTCAAGGTTTCGGAAGAGGTCTTGCGGCATCTCATCAAGCGGCGCGATCCAAAGACTGTACAGAAGGAACGCGAGGCTCGTGCCGCTGCCGCGGCAGCTTCTGCTGCTCCAACTGCAGCAGTGGAAGAGCAAGAGTTGGAGGAAGTAGCTCCCGACGAGAATCTGGTCGGTGAAGAGGCAGAACTCCCCTCTGGCTTGTCCGCTGAGGACATCGAAGATGTCCCACCTGCAATAGAGGAAGTAGAAGAAGAAACCATCGAAGCCTGAGTAGTTAAATACGTTTGGGTCGGTTCGTCTGATCTCCGCGGTAGAGAAGAGTTGAGGAAGTGATTATCACATCGAAAGGATCTTGAACCATGATCAAAATTATGCTAATTGGACGTCTCGGAAGAGACCCCGAGATGAACTACACACCTAGCGGTGTCGCTGTAACGAGATTTTCCCTCGCTGTCAGTCGTTATTCCAAGTCAAGTACAGGTGAAAAACAGGAAGAGACCGAGTGGTTCAACATCGTTGCCTTTCGCCAACTTGCAGAGACATGTAATTCATACCTGCATAAAGGTGACAAAGCCTATATTGAGGGACGTTTGGCATCACGCAAGTATAACGACAGGAATGGTGTTGAGCGTTTCTCTTTAGATGTCACTGTCAGTGATGTGGAGTTTCTCACCCCTAAGTCGGCGCAGAGTGGCAGTAGTTCAGAATTTTTAGCAGGTAGTCCAGACGAAACCGACCCTCTTGGAGATTTAGAAGATCATCCCTTCTAAATTTTATTGAGGAGAACATCCGTGCAAAGAAGACCGGAAGGCGCCCCACGCCGCGAACGGCGCGAGGGCGGGCGAGGCGAGCGCATTTCTCGCCGCAAAATTTGCCAGTTTTGCCACGATCATGTACGCGAAATCGATTATAAAGATGCCAGCCGTTTCTTGAAACGCTACATCTCCGACCGCGGAAAAATCGAGCCGCGCCGGAAGACCGGGACATGCGCCAAGCATCAACGCCGTTTGAGTGTGGCACTGAAAGAAGCAAGACATATGGCGTTGCTCCCCTACACCGCAGAGCATATGCGTGGTATGCACTCGTAGAAGTAGGCAAGCAAACATGACAGTCCGAGATGAATACGTGAACTTTTTGAGAGAAGAAACGTATTCATCTTAGCTGTATGTGTTGACTTTGTTGACGCAAGCCAGCGCATCAAACGGGAGGGAGCTGTATTACTAATGACCAGTCAAACAGTGCGTCGCCAAGAAAACAAGCGACCAGCACGTTCTCAAAAACCAAAGCAATATCACAAGCAGACAGCACGTTTCGAGGGAAAACGCGACGGGAAGCCCCTCATATTTGGCTGGGGGAAACACCTTTCACACAACCAGAAAGTACAAATTCAGCGTCGTGCCACCTGGACTGCCGCCATCGGCGTCGTCGTGCTTATCGTCGTCGTAATTGTTGGCTTCTGGGTCAATATGAATGTGATCACTCCGAGCTTACCCATTACCAGCGTCAACGGCCAACCAATTCCGCAAGCGCTCTACCGTAAGATGGTCGCTTTCAAAACACAGCTTGCGCAAAATAGCGTCAACGGGCCAAATGGAGAGATTGCACAGCGCGATAGTTTGAAGAAGCAGATTTCAGCGCTGCAAGCAGCCGGCCAGAACACTGCTAAACAGATTGATGCATTGAACAAACAGATAGCTGCGCTTAAGCCTGGCCCCAGCCCCGAACGCACCAACCTGGAGAAGCAACTGAAAGACGCGCAAACGACGGAGTACAACGAGCAGGCTACATATGCTACTCTCAGCCAGCAGTATTCGAATCTGACTAAAACTACCATTCCGCAAGACCAGGCAAATATCAACCAGTCGCAAATTGGTAACGAAAGCGTTACCTGGCTACAGAACGATGAGCTTTTCCGTCAATGGCTAGCTACACAAAGCAGCCATGTTCAATCGCAGGTGAATCCATCGACTCAGGCGGTCAGTCAAGCTATGACTGCCTTTAAGGCCAACATTCCTAAGACAAGTAGGTACAGTGCTTTCCTGAGCAGGGATGGTGTGTCCGACAGCGACATGCAGGCAATGATGACGGTCGGTCTGCGTCGCGACGGTATGCAGACATATCTGGCTTCCCAGGTAGTATCGCCAGCATACCAGGTGCTGGCCCGTATGATGACGCTTGATACGCTGCAGAAGGCCGAGCAAATACTGAATGAGCTCAAGCACGGTGGAGACTTTGGAAAACTGGCAAAAGCTAAATCGGTCGACAACCAGACCGCCGTCAGCGGTGGTTCCCTGGGTTGGTTGGCGCATGGTCAGTATGCACAAAACTACACGGCGGCCAACGTAGAAATGTGGCTTTTCAATCCTACGCGTTCAATTAACGAGCTTAGTCCTATTATCAAAGAAAATGGGACCTTCCGCATTGTCCAATTGCTGAGCATTGACCCTTCCCGTGTTGTAGATACGTCCACCTTGCAAACGTTGAAGAGTAGTGCGCTTACGAATTGGTTAACAGAACAACAGGCTCTTCCCGGTACGGTAATTACACCTGTTGACCAGAATAAGCTGCTCGATACCATGAATATGCCGCCAGACCTGCCGTTAGGCCAACCGAGTAGTGGGTCTAACGCGCTTCCTGGTAGTGGCACCCCCTGACAATCCTGACATCGTAGGAACGCAGTGGCAACTTGCTGTAAAAGCAACGTTCGTCACTGCATTCTTACCAAGGAACTGCTTTATTCATGACCAGCATCGCACCCGTTACAACTTATAGAGAGATAAAAGAACCTCTTGAGCAGCTCTTAGAGACCGCTTCCCTTTATCTCCACATCCCTTTTTGCCATACACGTTGTCACTACTGCGATTTCAATACCTACGCCGGTATTCTTCCCCTACGAGAACCATATGTACGTGCCCTGCTCACTGAAATAGCGATGGCAGGCACATTCGCACAGTTGCCGGATGGAAGTCCGCGCCGCTCCCGCACTATCTTTTTTGGCGGCGGGACACCCAGCCTGCTCAGCGTCTCACAAATTAGCCGCATTCTGGATGCCTGTTTTAAGAACTTCGCGGTAGATGAAGATGCCGAGATTACGCTGGAGGCCAACCCCGGTACGCTGAACCAGGACCAACTGGCGGGACTACGTGCTGCCGGCATCAATCGCCTCAGTATGGGCGCGCAGAGTTTTGACGCCGAACTGCTGAAAACCCTGGGGCGCATTCACTCGCCGAAAGATATTACGCAAGCGGTGCGCTATGCACGTACTGCGGGCTTCACTTCCATCAATGTCGATTTCATGTTTGGCTTGCCCGGACAAACTATGCGTCACTGGCGCGAGACTCTTGACCGTGCACTGGATATGCATATCGAACATCTTTCGCTCTACTCCTTGATCATTGAAGAAGGCACACCTTTTTACAGTTGGACACGCGAAGGGCGCATTACGCCGGGCGACGAAGATCTGTGCGCGGATATGTATGAATACGCTGATGAGCGCCTGCTGGCGGCAGGGTATGTAAACTATGAGATCTCAAACTGGTCGCTGCCCGGACATCAATCCCGTCATAACCTGACCTATTGGCACAACCTCCCATATCTTGGCATGGGAGCAGGAGCCTGCTCAAGCTTTGGTGGGAGGCGTTTTTCGGATGTCCGCGACCCGGTTGAATATGTGCGCCTGCTCAATGCCCATCAATCGCCAGAGGCTGAGAGCGAGACCATAGACAAGCAGCAGGCGATGTCCGAGACAGCCTTTCTGGCTCTGCGCACAGCTCAAGGGCTGCACTTGCCTACATTCGCAAAACGTTTCTCTGTACCATTTGCAGAGTTTGTTGGTGACCGGTTACTCCCAGTAGAAGATGCAGGACTGCTAGAGCGCGATCACGATTGGATACGCCTGAGTAAGCGAGGACGCCTGCTTGGGAACGAAGTATTTCATCGATTACTTCCCGATTAATGGACATAAAGGATAGATATGTGGAGTCAACATCTCAAATAACAACACCCTGGAATGTCTATGACATGCTCACGGATGTACAATTTCAGCAGTACGCAACAGCAGGTATTGAAGCCATTCATGCGCAGTTACTCCACAATCGAGGAATTATCACGCCCGAGGCCATGCGTTCTTTCCTCGCTGCCAGCTATGATCAGACGCCGGACCCACTCACGTTGATCGATATGGGCCGGGCAGTTGAACGCATACAGCACGCGCTGGCTCAACGGGAACATATTACCGTTTATGGCGATTACGATGCTGACGGCGTCACATCTTCTGCGCTACTCACTCGCGCCTTGCGCACGCTCAAACACCCTGAAGCGATTCTCGACTTCCATATACCCAGCCGTCTACACGATGGTTGTGGACTGAATCTCAAAGCCATTGACCTGCTGAAAAGCAGGGGAACATCACTGATTATCACCACAGATTGTGGAAGCTCTGATGTTGAACAGGTAGCATACGCAAAGACACTGGGCATCGATGTTATCATTACAGATCACCACCATCCCCCAGAACAGCGGCCCGACGCGCTTGCAATGGTCAATCCCTGGCGACCCGACTGTACGTACAGTGAGCGCTATCTTTGTGGTGTGGGCATTGCCTTTAAGCTAACACAGGCGCTCTACCGTGCCTATCAGCGATCCTCAGCGGAAGAATTGGCTCTCCTGGATCTGGTCGCAGTAGGCACTATTGCCGATGTTGCACCACTGCTTGGCGAAAACCATACTCTCGTACACCTTGGCTTGCAAAAACTCAATGAAACGCAGAATCCAGGCTTGTTGGCCCTGGTACGGAAAGCCGGATTGCAGTCCGGCAAAATTCGCGAGCGAGATGTCGCCTATGTACTGGCCCCGCGCATCAACGCCGCAGGGCGGATGAAAGATGCCGGCATTGCTTTCAAACTCTTGACGACTGATGACCCGGCAGAAGCCACGTATTATGTCGAAGAACTGGAACAACTCAACCTGTCGCGGCAGCGTCAAACCGAGGAGTTGATGAACCACGTGCGTATGGAGGCACAGCTTCGACCAAATGATAAGGTTGTCCTGGTCAGCGGTGATAACTGGCCCGAAGGTATTATTGGCCTGGTAGCAGGAAAATTGTCCGAAGAAATCAATCGTCCCGTGCTGGTGCTCAGTAGAGGCCCGGAGTTCAGCCGTGGCTCTGCACGTAGCCAGAAAGGACTGAACATTATCGATGCACTGGGTGGCTGCGCTGACATCCTGGTGCGTTACGGTGGACATGCACAGGCGGCAGGCTTCACCATCGCAAATAACCACATTGAAAAACTACGTGAGCATTTTCTCAATTGGAATGGACAGCAGATAGCTTCTAGAACGGCAAAAGTGACAGGAGAGACAGAGGTAGAGATAGCCGACGAAACCGGCGTTGTGATTGAGCAAGAAACAATCAGTGCTCGTATGGTTGACCTGGTGTTCAAGCGCCTGGACCGTATCAATTACAGCATGTATACTAAAATACGTGAACTCGCTCCTTTTGGCGCGGCCAATCCAGAACCCGTCTTTATGATTGAAGGCCTGGGCATTCTCAGTAGCTGGTCAAGCGGCTTTGATGGGCGCAACTTGCGGCTTCTTCTGGGAAATGGGCATGTTCAGTTCAAAGGCACGTTGATTCGCGGGGGCGCACAGCGGTCGTCATTTCCGGTTGGTCAGGTTGTTAACGTGGTCTTCAGCCTTGAGCCAGCCTGGAATTCGACAGAGGACGCCAGCAAGCAGGAGATCTGGTTGAAAATACTGCACCTTGAGCCGACGAATACATGAGACACCCTGATATTTTTTCGACTAGCTTGAGAAGAGTATTCGTACCGTAGGGGCGGGAGAGGGGTTGCGTGGGGTGGGGACGCTTGCGTCGCCCTCCGTCCTGTTCTCCTGCCGCTTCGCATCTGCCCCCCATGGGCGACGCAAGCGTCCCCACCTCCCTTCCTCACCTCTCCCGCCCCTACGGGTGTGACAATCCTTTCTTCTGAGAAGCCCCGGCATTAGCCATGGGGAATTGTCACGGATAGACACCCCGAATTTCGGTCGCCTCAGCGACACGAGTCACCGCAAGCAGGTACGCACCCATGCGCAGATTCGTCTCTTGCTGCAAAGCTTTCTCACAAATAGCCCGGTAGGCACGCGTCATAATAGACTCCAGGCGGTTGTTTATCTCATGCTCAGCCCAGAAAAAGCGCTGCAAATCCTGTACCCATTCAAAGTAGCTGACCGTTACACCACCAGCATTTGCCAGGATATCAGGCACAATGGTAACACCGCGATCATTGAGGATCACGTCTGCCTCTGGCGTGGTGGGGCCGTTGGCCGCCTCAATAATCAATCGAGCCTTGACATGCGTGGCATTATGCCTCGTCAACTGATTCTCCAGAGCGGCAGGAACCAGGATATCACATGGCAGCGTCAGCAATTCCCAGTTTGAAACAGCCTCTGTATTGGGCAGTCCAGCCAGATTACCGTGTTCCTTAGAGTAATGCAGGGCCTGGTGTATATCGATCCCATGAGGATTATAGACACCGCCTCGGATGTCGCTTATGCCAACAACCTTGCACCCCAGTTCTTGCAAAAGGCGAGCCGAGTTACTGCCAACATTACCAAAGCCCTGTATTACAACTGTACATTCTTCTGGATTCATACCCAGATCAATCATCGCGTCGCGTGTGACAAATTGTACTCCCATCGCCGTTGCCTCGAGACGGCCTTCACTGCCACCGATAGCGAGAGGCTTCCCGGTAATCACAGCCGGTATCGAATACCCATGGTGCATCGAAAATGTGTCCATCATCCAGGCCATGACCTGCGGGTTCGTATTCATGTCGGGAGCGGGAATATCGCTATTCGGGCCAATTAAAATAGAAATTTCCGTTGCATAGCGACGTGACAGGCGCTCAAGCTCAGCCCGAGAGAGCTTATGCGGATCACAAAGAACGCCTCCTTTGGCTCCCCCAAAAGGAATGTTAACAACCGCACATTTCCATGTCATCCACATTGCCAGTGCACGCACCTCATCGAGCGAGACTTCGGGACTAAAACGGATACCACCTTTGGCTGGGCCGCGATTGATGTTGTGCTGCACGCGATATCCTGTGAACATCTCCACGTCACCATTATCCATACGCACTGGAAAATTAACGATCAGTTCACGCTTCGGCTTACGTAAAATAGCTCGCATAGCCTGCGAAAGTCCGAGACGGTCTGCCGCTTCATCGAACTGCGAAACCGCGACATCATAGGGGTTAACAATTTCAATAGCCACTGCTGAAGAACCTCCTTACTGTTTGACCTATCTTAGGTCTTGTATGCAACATTGCATTGCGAAGCGCCAGTGCTTCCATGGCGTTTCGCGCAGGCGTATCATAGACATCCTGGTGGAACACTGAGCGATGCGATATAGGGGAAAGCCCGCCAGCATTCAAGCGGGCCAATGCCAAGCTATGTTTCCCAAAGTATATCATCTAAAATGAGGGGCTTTCAAGCTTCCTTGTGTATTACTGCAAGATGTCTATAGCATAGACACCTCAATGTTGCAGTAGATAGACTTTTGACCAATCACCAAAGTAAAGGTCATTGGCATTGACGCTCACTCCCTGGACCCACGACGGGAAAATAGCCGCCAACGTCTGATGATCAAGCGGCAGCCAGCCCACATCTTGAATTGCAATTTGTTCCGCCTGGCTATACAGCAACATACGCATGTCATTTGAGGGAGCTTGATCAGCCTGTGTCACCGCATGGTCAAAGGCCGGATTATTCCACTCACCATAATTATTGGCCGCCGTTGAGAACAGATTTAAAGTCAGGCAATCATAAGGATCGGGAAAATCCGCGTTCCAGGAAATAAAGCCAAACTGTACCAGGTGCTTGTTCAACTCATCGTTATATGCCGTCGTCTCTACAGAATGGAGTGTCACTGGAATACCTAATGCGTCCTGCCACATTCCTTGTAGAGCTGAGGCTTCTTGAGGACTGACCTCGGAGCTTGAATAGGAGAAAGTGATTGGTGGTACCGTCGTGAGATCAGGATAGACAGATTCCAGCAGTGATTTTGCCATATTCTTATCGTAAGGCATAGCAGTTGTAGCAGCATTGTTTTGCGGGTAGCCAGGTATACCCGGTGGAATAATTGTAGGCGCCGGGATGACAGAGTCGAAAAAGACAGTATGTGCCAGTGTTACTTTGTCGGTCGCATAGGCAAAAGCCTGACGAACGGCCGGTTTATCAAAAGGCGGCTTAGTATTATCGAAGAAAAGCGCATCCGTTTGTAATTGAGGGCTTCTCACAAAGCCAGGCAGGCCTTTTGCGGCAACCTGGTCAGCTGTCGCAATATTCCAAACAAAATCATATTGACCTGCGCGATAAGTGGTCAATGCCGTAGTAGCATCATTGGCAAAGATCATATTTACTTTCGTTAACCTGGTCTTGTTCCCATAGTAGTGAGGGTTGGGAACAAAGATCATTTTGACGCTGCGATCCCACTCTTGAATCATGAATGGCCCGGTACCCACACCGCTGCCAGCAACATGATTTGCCCAATCAGCCTGCCCGTACTCATCGATGATCTGTTTGTTTAACGGGAAGAAAATAGCGTTCGTGAGCATCTGCAAGAAATACGGTGTGGGTCGTGACAAGGTGATGCGCAATGTCAGGTTGTCGATAGCTTTGACGCCCTGCAAGGTCTTCGTCTTGCCCTTCATCACATTGTCTGCTCCAACGATGACGCCCTCATACAAAACAGCCTGGCTCGATTGCACTTCTGGCAGTAAGGCACGAGTCAGCGTGTAGACATACGTCTGGGCGGTGACAGGCGTTCCATCAGAGAAGGCAATATTTGGCTTTAAGTGAAAGGTATAGCTTCTATTGTCGGCGGAAATATCCCAGGTCGCCTGGTCAGGAATGACGTTTAGGTTGATATCGGATGTAACAAGGCCGCTATAGATCATGTTTACAACCAGGCCCGTATTTTGATCACTCACCAGCGCGGGATCGGGCGGATTGCTATCGTCGATACCAACATTGGGGAAAGTCAATATTTGTTTTGCCGCCAACCTGGGTATTCTAGTTGCGATAGAAGTTGTGCCACCACCGCCCCCATTACCCCCATTACCATTACCACAAGCAGCAAGTATGAGCAGCATGGCTACCAACAAAGTAGCATACATTTTATGACTCAATTCATGATGCCCACACATTTTTCTTATCCTAACATGCGAATGGGCGACCTGTACGGCCGCCCTTGTACCCTCAAAGCACCGGGTGACGTAGGGACCCGATACTTCCTTTCATCCCTGCTGACTAAAAGTAGAAGCGATAGCTTCGTTGCAGGGATGGCTTTCTAGGTACTTCCTTTCATCCCCGCTGACCTCCCATCAGCCGCGCGTGCGATGCACAGCATCGCGCCGAGTATAGTAGGGTTGACCCTTGCGGTCAACCTGGCGGCTTGCGGTCAACCTAGCTTCGTTGCAGGGATGGCTTTCAAGTTTATCGGGTCCCGCGTCATTTAATGTTGCAAAATGTAGATGCCGGACCAATCTCCGAAGTAGAGCCCGTTGCCATTCAGATACACTCCATGCACCCACGATTGAATAACCGCCGCTAATGCCTGGTGGTCGATGGGCAGCCAGCCAACATCCTGAATAGCGATCTGCTCAGCCTTGTTATACAGGCTGATGCGCTGATTACCAGTCGCTTGTTCCGCGTGGGCAATTGTCTGATCGAATGTGGGATTATTCCACATACCATTGTTATTTGCCGCGTTCGACGTCAAGTTCAATGCCAGCCAGTCATACGGATCTGGGAAGTCGGCTCCCCACTGCGTGAAGCCAAATTGCACCGCGTGCTGGCTTGTTTCAGTATTAAACGCTACGAGATCCACAGAACGCAGGTTGACATGGACCCCCAGAGCCGTCTGCCACATCTGCTGCAAAGCAGCCGCCTCAGATGGGGTAACCTGCCCATTCGGGTAGGAAAAGGTGATTGGCGGCACTTTGCTGACATCAGGATAAACCGATTGCAGCAGCGCCCGGGCTTTGTCCCTATCATAGGGTATACCGGCGTAGCCTGGTTGATAACCAGGCATTCCTGGCGGAATAATCGTCGGCGCGGCCACCACAGCATCTTTGAAAATCGCGTGAACCAGCGTTGTTTTGTCTATAGCGTAGGCAAAGGCCTGTCGCACCGCTACATTGTTAAAGGGAGGCGTCGTATTAAGAAAGAAAAGCAGATCCGATTGCAGGAGCGATTTTCTGACGAAACCGGGCAAGGTCTTGGCGATTAGCTGGTCATCCGGAGTAATGTTCCAGACGAAATCGTACTGCCCGGCCTGGTATGACTTGAAAGCCGTCGAAGGGTCGCTCACAAAGTACATATCTACTTCCGACAACCTGGTCTTTGCGCCATAATAATGGGGATTGGGTACCAGAACCATCTTTACTTTGTGGTCCCACTCCTTCACCATAAATGGTCCCGTCCCAACTCCCAGGCCTGCCACGTGATTCGGCCAATCGCCCTGCCCATACTGGTCGATTATTGACTTGTTCAATGGGAAATAGAGAGAATTCGTCAGTACTTCGAGGAAGTACGGCGTCGGATGTGTCAACGTGATTTGTAGCGTGGTATCATCAAGAGCCTTGACGCCTGTCAGGATTTTCGTCTTACCAGAGCTGACCGCATCCACGCCAACAACAGCGCTCTCAAAGAACGAGGCTATCCCTGATTTAACTTCAGGTAGAAGCGCTCGCGTCAGGGTGTATACGTATGTCTGCGCAGTAACAGGCGTTCCATCTGAGAAGGTAATATTTGGCTTGAGGTGAAATGTAAAGACTTTATTATCAGGCGAAACGTCCCACGTGGCCTGGTCAGGAATGACGTTTAAATTGATATCGGATTTGACGAGTCCGCTATATATCATACTCACGATCTGGCCTGTGTTGGCGTCCGGCCCCAACGCCGGGTCAAGCGAAGCGCTGTCGGAGATGCCCACGTTAGGAAAACGCAATACTTGCTGGGACGATAGTGCAGGTGTCCCATTCCCAGTCGTTGGCGGAGTTGTTGTACTTCCGCCGCAAGCAGCAAGCAACGCGAGCAGCGCACTGAGAAGTAGGAAGGTAGCAGGTATATTCCACGTACGATGATACACGTATCGCCTCGCTTTCAGAAGCTCCCTGGTGAAAACCACAAGGGAGATGAACCTTGCAGATAATTGTACAACTTCTACATCCTGGGAGACAAGCAGCATTACTCCTTGCATGGCTTTAATGCCTTACTGCCTTACTGGCAAAGATGGACAAACAGGTTCGCTACCGACTATAATTAAGGCAGATTGTCGTACTGTTCAGCGGCGAGCAGGAGGGAAAACGTGCGCATACGTGTGATTGGTGCACCTATGGACTTAGGTGCTGATCGACGCGGCGTTGACATTGGCACAAGTGCCATTCGTTACGCGGACCTTAACCATCGTTTACGTAGCCTCGGACATCACGTCCAGGATATGGGCAACCTTCTCGTGCCCCAGCCTGAAAGCCAACCTCTAGGCAACCCCAAGTTAAAGTATCTTGACCAAATTGTGCGCGTTTCTGAAGAATTGGCGGGTATCGTTACCACCATCCTTCAGGAAGGCGATTTTCCCCTCGTTCTCGGAGGAGATCACAGCATCGGGCTCGGCTCAATCAACGGAGTAGCGAACGTCCACAAAAACGTTGGAGTCTTATGGATTGATGCTCACGCTGATTTCAATACAGACCAGTCAACTCCTTCCGGCAATATCCATGGGATGATCCTGGCCTCACTGGCAGGCTTAGGCAATAGCAGCCTGACCAACATTGGCGGCTGGTCGCCCAAAATTCATAAAGAAACAATCGTCATTGTGGGCGCGCGCGACCTTGATCCTGGTGAACAAGAACTGCTCCGTACTAACTCCATTCATGTGTTCACCATGTCGGAAATTGATCAGCTTGGCATCACCGAAGTGATGCAGCAGGCACTGGCAATCGCGGGACAAAATAACGATGGCATCCATCTTAGCCTTGATATGGATGCATTGGATCCAACAGAAGCTCCTGGCGTTGGTACTCCTGTGCGTGGTGGTTTGACCTATCGCGAAGCCCACCTGGCAATGGAACTCATAGCAGATTCGCATAAGCTCGTTTCGATGGATGTGGTAGAAGTGAATCCCATCCTCGACCGTGAAAATGCAACGGCGTTACTCGCGGTCGAATTAGTACTTTCGGCCCTTGGCAAGAAGATCCTTTAGGAGCAATGTCGTTCCATACCGTGTTTCTACGCCTCAAATGTTGTAACATAGAGGCAAACTAGAAACATATAAGGAGGGTAGGTAGGTGGCAAAGACGCTGCTTGCCGCATACACAACATGGACGCGAAAGAACTATTCATGAATGGCGAGTTCGTGCCCGCCTCACATGGCATGATCTCCATACGTACCCACGGCTTTGCTTATGGTACCGGGTGTTTCGAGGGCATCCGAGGATATTGGAACGAATCAGATCAACAGGTCTACCTTTTCCGCCTGCGCGAACACTTCGAGAGACTGTTATGTTCCTGCAAGATTCTGCAAATATCGCTCCCCTACACGGTTGACCAACTGATAGATATCTGCGTTGAACTCGTTCAACGCAACGGACAGCGGCAGGATGTCTACCTCCGTCCCGTTGCTTACAAAGCTGCTCAGACTATCGGCGTGCGCCTGCATGGCCTCCCGGATGATTTCATTATCACCTCGGAACCACAAGGGGACTACGTTGCTACAACTGGAATGCGCTGTGGTGTTTCATCATGGCGACGTATCGACGACAACGCTATTCCTGCCCGCGCGAAGATTTGTGGCGCCTACGTCAATTCTGCTTTCGCGAAAAGCGAAGCTATGCAGAACGGCTTCGATGAAGCCATCATGCTAACCCACGAAGGCCATGTCTCGGAAGGCAGCGCGGAAAATATCTTCCTGGTAATGCATGGCGAGCTTGTAACACCTGCCCCAACCGAGAATATCCTGCTTGGTATCACCCGCGATTCGGTGATGGAACTGGCGAGCCGCGAGTTAGGCCACATCACCCGAGAGCGGCAAATCGATCGCACCGAGTTGTACGTAGCTGACGAAATCTTCATGTGTGGGACAGGAGCACAGGTCGCGCCTGTCATCAGCGTAGATCATCGTCCCGTTGGCAATGGTCAAGTTGGGCCTATCACCAGCGCCATCAAACAACTCTACTCTGATGCCACGCATGGCCGCCTGCCCGGTTATCACACCCAATGGTGTACACCCGTTTACGCTCGCGAGAGAGTATCATAGCCAGTTTCCACATCATGTATACCCCTGTGCCATAAACGCATAGTGTGCTATAATAAACTACAACACAAAGAGAAACGGACTGAACAAAGGGGCACCCGTTATAAATGGGTGCCCCGTTTATGCTATAGGGTGGGGAGGCTCACAGTATGAAACCACTTGTTGCCATTGTAGGCCGGCCAAATGTCGGCAAATCCACATTTTTTAATCGCATGCTCGGCGAGCGCGTGGCCGTTGTTGAAGATTTGCCTGGAACGACTCGTGATCGCCTTTACGGAGATACTGACTGGAACGGGCGCGAATTTACACTCATTGATACGGGCGGACTTGATTTGGGCGACGATATTCCTGTTGGGCAGGTCGGACTGACCGGACAACCTGGTAATATTATGAAACTTGTCCAGGCGCAGGCCGAACTTGCTATCGAGGAAGCCGATGTCATCGTCTTTATGGTTGACGCCCGCGCTGGCATAACGGCGGCAGATGAAGAAGTCGCGGATTTATTACGCCGCACGCGAAAACCCGTGATCCTGGCAGCCAACAAAGCGGATAACGCAGCACGTCGCCTGGATGCTGTCGAATTTTATAGCCTTGGCCTCGGCGAACCTATTGTGATCTCCTCTATTCAAGGCACAGGCACTGGAGACCTGCTCGACCTGATCGTGGAGGCGCTGCCGCCCGAGGAAGAGGAGACGGAAGAAGAGGACGAGGATGTTATTCGCATTGCCATCATTGGACGCCCGAACGTCGGCAAATCATCCTTACTCAATGCGATTCTGGGAGTCGAACGCGCGATTGTCAGCGATATCCCTGGCACGACGCGCGATGCGTTTGACACCGAGATCCAGTTTAAAGGGAAAAAACTCGTACTGATTGATACGGCAGGTATCCGCCGGCGAGGCAAGGTCGGCCCGGGCATTGAGAAATTCAGCGTGCTGCGCTCTACCCGCGCCATCGAGCGTTGTGATGTCGCGCTGCTGCTGATCGATGCCAGCGAGGGCCTGGCAGCACAGGATACCCATATTGCCGGCGAAATCCAAGAGAAGGCCAAAGGGGTCATTATCGTCGTCAACAAATGGGACCTGGCGCAAGCACAGCATCGTGCGGAACGCGAAGGCGAATATGTGCATCCTAAAGACGAGATTGAGAGCGCCGAGGCCTATCGCCGCATCATCGCCGAGGGCCTGAAGTTCATTCCCTATGCTTCCATTGTCTTTACCTCTGCCAAAACAGGCTATCATGTGCAATCATTGCTGGATATGGCCTTGAATATTGCCGAGATGCGCTACCTGCGTATCCCCACCGCTCGCCTGAACGAGGTCGTACAGGAGGCTGTACGCCGCCACAATCCCACCGTTGTGCGGAACAAAATACTGAAGATCTACTATGCCACGCAAACGCAAGTAAATCCTCCTACATTTGTGTTTTTTGTCAACGATACTGAGGCGGTACACTTTACATACGAGCGCTACCTGGAGAATAAATTGCGCGAAGCCTTCAGCTTTAAAGGAACAGCTTTTCGCATGTTCTTTAAGCCACGCTCCAAAGTCGAGCTAAAATAACAACCTTTCCTATCCCTGGTACGTACATTCTATAAGTCTGCATTCAACCCAAACGACAGATATATGTTTTACGAAACTGCTTATGCCTTGTGAACTGGCAAGAGAAGCCGAACAAGGCAGTTTCATTTGTCATAAATAACACAATTATGTTATAGTAAGTGCGCATGGAAACACGTAATTAAAATATGTTTTATGAGGATATACCAATGCATCTGAAATTGACTGCTGCTGATAAAACTGACGTGGGGAAGCAACGTGAGCAAAACGAAGATTGTGCCTATAAACGTATTGAATCTCTAGACGAGGGGGATCATGGTCTCTTTATCGTTGCGGATGGTATGGGCGGTTACCAGGCTGGAGAGGTAGCGAGCAAACTGGCCGTGGAAACAATCAGTCAAGCCATGGACAGCTTCTTCAAATCCATCTCAGACCAACCCACAATCAGGCTTTCACCATCGGAGTCCGTGGAATCGCAAGCGACTATTACCTATCCCACAACCGCTTCAGCTGAAGCGGAAGCAAAAAGAAACAAGACTGTCAAACTACCTGAGACGGCAATAACACAATCTGTAGAAGAACAGTTTACAGCCGCCATTCAGCAAGCAAACAAAGCCATCCTACGCTACGGCGAGCAAAAAACTTCTGCTCGCGGACTGGGCTGCACCGTTACTGCTGCCTTAATTCAGAATGACCATGCCTATATCGCCAATGTTGGAGATAGCCGCACATATCTCTTGCGCGATGGGAAACTCAACCCTATTACCAGAGATCATTCGCTAGTTGCAAGGTTGGTTGAGGCAAAGCAGATTGAGCCGGATGAGATTTACTCGCATCCACAGCGCAACCTGATCTACCGCTCCCTTGGGGCTGGACATAAAACGGTCGAGGTAGACATTTTCAACCTGACCTTACGCCCTGGTGATACACTGCTCCTTTGTTCTGATGGCCTCTGGGAAATGGTGCGCAGCGAAGATTTGCTCAAAGAACTCAGTGAGAAAAGTAGCCTGCAGACAATTTGCAACAACCTGATTGATCTCGCGAACACCAATGGCGGTGAAGATAATATCACTGCTGTGGTTGTTCATTTCAGTGCTCTTTAAGAAACTTTGGAGAAAACTGGCGTATGGCTCTCCCTTTAGGCGAAATCCTTGATAGAAAATTCAAGATCGTGAAGGTGCTTGGCGAAGGCGGAATGGGCACTGTCTATAAAGTTGAACTGTTGGATCGGCCAGGCAATTATTGTGCTGTTAAAGAATTATTGATCAATCCCAGCACCAGTGAAGAAGAGCGCAAAACTGCCATTGAACGTTTCAATAAAGAGATAGACCTGCTGTTCGGCCTCAAGCATCCACGTATCCCTTCGTTTATGCTGAGTTTTCAAGAGCGTGGGAACTATTACTTCGTAATGGAGTTTGTGCCAGGGAAAAGCCTGGACAAAATACTCGAAGAGAACAAAGGGCCGTTGAACGAAGAGGATGTAATCAAATGGATGATGCAGGTTTGTGAAGCTCTGACCTATATTCATTCTCGCAATCCACCCATCATCCTGCGTGATCTCAAGCCGGGCAATGTCATGCTCACCGATAGTGGTGACGTTCAATTGATCGACTTTGGCATCGCGCGTCGCTTTGACCCAAACAAACGCACCAACACCGAGAACCTGGGGACCATTTCATACGCGTCCCCTGAGCATCTCGGCTCAATTACAGACCGTGGGCAGCGGCGCAGTGCGCAGAATCCCGGGAAATTGGTACAGACCGATGCCCGTTCAGACATTTACTCTCTGGGGGCAACCATGTATCACCTGCTCACCAATTATGAGCCAGACCCGATTCAGACGCCTGCGACAGGGAGTATTCTTGCGAAGAATCCTCGCTTACGTACAGTGCGAGTAAATAATACGGTGATCTGCCCTATAGAGCAGGTTATTATCAAAGCAATGCAGCAAAATCCAGCACAGCGCTTTCAAAGCGCCGAGGCAATGCGAACCGCGTTGCAGCACTGCTTACCCAATTTTGCACCTCCAACTACCGTGCAGATCCCAGCTGTGGCTTCATCAAATGCAACTGTTCTGGTGCAGAGCAGCGGCCTGATCTGTCCCAAGTGTGGCTTTCAAAACCGACCTGGTGCGAAATTTTGCAAGCGCGATGGGCAACCATTGCTCCATGGGGCAACAACTGTACCCCCACAGCCGCGCGTGCCATTACCTGCTCCTCGTCAACCAATTCAGGCCCAACCGGCTCAGCCGCGCCCTATTGTTCCACAACCAATTCGCGCCAGGCCGGTAGCCGTCAGCACACCGCCTGCCGGTGATCCTGCTGCTGCCTATCGACTGGGCCTGCAATATCTGAACAACAAAAACTTTGCCGAATCGGTCAATCAATTCAAGCGGGCTCTGGCGTTTGGCAACCCCTCTTATGATGTCTTATACAACCTGGGCCGGGCATATCGCCAGTATGGACAATCTGCTAGAGAGAAAGACAGAAAGCTCTTCACCGACAACTTGAGGCTGGCCGCTGAACAGTTCGAAGAGGCGATTCGTCTCAAACCGGATGCCTTGGACGCCTTGTTTCAGCTCGGCATGTGCTATCGGGACATGGACCTTTATCCTCAATCGGCAGCAACGTTCAAGAAGGCGCAGCAACTGGCGCCGCGAGATCCAGCTATCTACTATCAATTAGGCATGGTGGCTGTAGAGCAAGGTTCCCGAGGAGAGGCAGAAAAGTACTTTCTGGAAGGTCTCAAAATTACCCCTGATCACGCGCTTATCCTGACTTCACTTGGCCATCTCTATGTTGAATTGGAACAGCTCAACTCAGCTATTGAGGTACTCTCACAGGCGACTAGGCGAGAACCAAATTTACCCGACGGTTGGTACGAGCTAGGTCGAGCGTACATGAAGGTACGGAACTGGAAATCAGCGCTCAATGCTTTGGACATGGCCAGGCAACTCAATCCAGACGCTTCAACCATCTACAGCGCTATGGCAGCCTGCTACCAGAAGATGAACAAGAAAACTGAAGCAAAAAAGAAGACAAACGAGGCGCTTCAGCTCGACCCAAACAATAGCGAAGCCATCCGATTACAAAGACAATTATAGCAGTTACGAGAAAGGCAGGGAAAGTATGCTCTGTCCGTCATGTAATACACCAAATCGCGACGATGCCAAATTTTGTAAAAAGTGTGGACAATCGTTGCACATAGAAGCACCGCAAGTACCCGAGGTGGCCGTGGTCAGTCAAGTCTCCACTCCTGTACAGGAGCACATGGACGCCGAGGATCCGAGCGTTACACCAACGCAGATCATATCCCCACAAAAGATGTTGGAATTCCATAACCGCCGCTGGCAGCAAGAGTTGGAACGCGAGCAAACTACAGCAACGCCAAAAAGCCAGATTGCCGCTAGCGACGAAGAAGATAGACCGGCGCAGTTGTCCACATCCCCGCCAGGAGCATTGCCTGTTGGAGATGAAGCGGAACCTGATATCGCAGACATGCCGACTCTGTTGATCAACTCATCAATGGACTCGGAGCATATTTCTATTCCACCACCGCCACCCCCGACTTCGACAGATGCAGCTACCCCTGCTCAAATGCTAGAAGCTTCAACTGACGAGTCAACGCCTATTCCACCGCCGCCACCTGAGGTTGCTGAGGTAGCATCCACACCTGTCGAAATGCCAGAGACGGAGACGGTTGAGGCAGTCGGGGCTGTCGGGGCAGATGAGACAAACCAGGAGCAACCTGCGGGGGCAGCAAAAGAGGAAATAATGCAGGATCAGACTGTAACAACACAGAAAGAAGAAGACGGAGTGACACAAACGCCATCCGATCAGCTAGACCAGGCGCCTGACCAGCCGCCAGCCACAGATTTTCCCGTGCTGGCAGTTGGCGCCATCGTTCATGAACGCTACGAGGTTACCCAAGTCATCAGCGAAAGCGCGGAGGAACACATCTATAGCGTGACCGACCACCAGGGCTACCAGCATTGCTGGAATTGTAACTCCGAGCAGAATAGGGAGGGAGATGAGTTTTGTATCGATTGTGGCGCCGAATTGTTGAATGCCGTTTATATGATGCATGAATACACGGCTTCAAAGAAAAATGATGCGGACGCCAACACCTTCCACGGCAATATCGTCAACACCTTTGTTGAGGAGGAACGCACCTACGCTGTTGAGCAGGTTCAGGCAGCCGAAAATGCTTTCCCTACAGGTGTCCACCTGCTAGCAGCGTCTGATTCAGATGCCGGCGATGTGCGGCGCAGTGAACCAAACGAAGATAGCACATTGGTTCTGATGCTTCAGCGGGTTCACGAATCCCAGGCAGCCCCTGTCGGCGTGTTCATTGTCGCTGATGGCCTGGGAGGCCACGATAACGGACAAGAAGCCAGCCGCATGACCATCAACATCATCGCGGAACGCATGGTACGTGAGCTGCTGGCGACGCCGCTGGTCTCCGAAAAGGCCGGTGAAACTGTCGCGCCAGCAGATGAAGATAGCCTGGTCTCGCTCTTGCAGGGCACAATTGAAGATGCTAACGCCGCCATCTGCCAGGTAAATCAGCGCGATAAGACCGATATGGGCTCAACGATTACGGGCTTTATGGCGGTAGGAGACCATGTCTATATCCTCAACGTAGGGGACAGCCGCACCTACATGGTCCGTGGCCAGCAAATTTATCAACTCACTACCGACCATTCGCTGGTAGCACAGCTTGTAGCGGGCGGCTTGATTGAGCCAGACGATGTCTATACTCATCCTCAACGCAGTCAGATCTTCCGTAGCCTGGGCGATAAACCCAATGTATCGGTCGATATCTTCAAACAGCAGGTGCACCCTGGAGATATCCTGCTCAGTTGCTCAGATGGCCTGTGGGAGATGGTGCGTAACCCTCAGATTGAGAGCATCCTAAATAATGCCCCCGACCCGCAAACAGCTTGTACACATTTACTCGAAGCCGCTAACACAAATGGTGGAGAAGATAACGTCAGCGCGGTCGTGGTTTTTGTGCGTTAATGAATATGATATACTACATCAAGCCAAGTATGAAAGGAGCTATACATTATGCCCGGTGAGGTAACATTGGCACATCAGGTCGGAAAGGATTTTATGCCGGTCACTGGTGGAAGCCAGCTGGCATATGTTTTAATAGAAGCTAAACCTACTGAACTGATGGCTCAGGTTCGTATGCCACTCAATTTTGCCCTGGTGCTCGACCATTCTGGCTCTATGAAAGGGGCAAAACTCAAGAATGTGAAAGAAGCTGTCAAGATGGTCATCGAACGATTAGAGCCAACCGATTATATCTCGGTGGTCATCTTCGATGATACCTGTCAAGTCATTATCCCATCCATGCCAGCGCGCGATCCCGTCGGTATGAAAGCCGCCATTGACCGTATTCGCGATGCCGGCGGCACAACCATGTCGCTGGGTATGATCCAGGGTCTCAACGAGCTACGGCGCTGGAATATTCCTAATGCCGTCAATCGCATGATTCTCCTGACGGATGGCGTAACCTATGGTGACTCCGACCGCTGTCGTCAACTGGCAAGAGATGCCAGGGCGGCAGGCGTTTCGATCTATCCCCTGGGCATTGGCCAGGACTGGGACGAGAACCTGCTGGACACCATCGGTGAAATGAGCGGTGGTATGCCCGCCGAGTTTATCAGAAATCCGGCCGATGCTATGACCGTCTTTGAGCAGCAGTTCCAGAGCGCGGTGGCCGTGGCTGTCCGCAATGCCACGCTGACACTGCGCCTACCGTCAGGCGTGACGCCGAAAAAAGCCGTGAAAGTTTTGCCCATCATCAGCGATTTTGGTCAATCTGTTCTCTCTGACCGGCAGGTCATCCTGCAACTCGGTGACCTCGAGAAAGATAATGCGCAGTCCGTGCTGGTGGAGTTGATGATCGACCCCCGACCAGCAGGTCTCTTCCGCATCGCCCAGACGGAACTCGCTTATGACGTTCCCATTGCCAATCTCATCGGCGAAAGGGTGCACGACGACATTAAAGTGACTTTCACCACCGACCCCAATGAAGCAGCCCAGGTCAACGCTCTTGTAATGAACTTTGCTGAAAAGGCCAATGCTCATCGCCTGGTAACCAAAGTATTGGATGAATATAAGCGCACTGGCAAAGCCACAACACGCCTGGCGCCAAATGTCACCCGCGTTCTTGACGAGGAGACCCAGGCGGCCCTTGAACAGATTAACCAGGGCCAGCAAATTTCACAAGACCAGGTTAAATCCATCGGGAATAAGACGCGCAAACTGACACAGCGCCTGGATGACCTGGTCTAACATGCGTGTTTAAGAGACCCATTCGGGAATGGGAGTGCGGCGGGCAATGCCCTTTGCCGAAAACGGGAGTGTCTCTCGTTCAACTCCCCCTCTTTATAGATGAGGATGTCGATATGATACACGGACACGTTCAACTAACAAGCAACTTAATCGTATAATCGTTAAGGAGGATAGAGTAAAATGGCAGTATATTGTTCTTTACACCATGAAAATCCTGATGGTTCAGCCTTTTGTGATGAGTGCGGTGAGCCACTGGCAAGCGTTGCACCCGATGCTAGCGCAGCAGCGGTGAGCCAGCCAGCGCCGGCTGCAGCAGGTAATACCCAACAATGCCCATCATGTGGAGCAGAGAATCCCGCTGGCGAGGCTTTTTGTTCGAACTGTGGAGTCAGTTTGCTCGGCGCACCTGCCGCAAATCCCGTGCCCGAAGCTGTCCCGGCTCCCGCACCTGAACCAGCAGTAGCTCCTGCTGCTGAACCTGTCGCAGCTGTCACAGCGGCTCCAGCAGCCTTAGCAGCACGGTTGATCGTTGAAGCGGACAACCAGGAATTTGATCTAAGCGGTAAAGATAGCATCATCATTGGACGCGAGGACGCTGTAAGCAATATCTTCCCCGATGTGGATCTGACACCACACGGTGGAGAAGAGGGCGGCGTTTCACGCTTACACGCCCGCATCTTTGTCGACAACGGCCAGTATATGCTGGAAGATGAGAACAGCACAAATTTCACGTTCCTCAATCGCCAGAGACTTGCCGGCAAGACACCGACACAGCTGAACGATAACGACGAGATCAAACTTGGTCGCGTGCTTCTGCGCTTCAAAATAGCGTAATAATTAAGAGCGCAGCCAATCAAGTCACTACGGGTGTGGTACTTACCTTCTTTGAAACATTTGACAGTATGTACCTCTAGCCGCTATAATCTACAGGACATCTCAAGTGGAGGAAAGAGAAGGAAGACATGAAACGTACATGGCAACCCAAGCGCATTCCGCGCTTACGCGAACATGGTTTTATGAAACGCATGTCGACTCGCAATGGCCGTCGCATTCTGAAAGCTCGCCGCGCCAAAGGGCGTTGGAAGCTTACCGTCTAGTACTATATATAGTTGTGGCACTTAATCGTGCGTTACGCCTGCGCAAAAGTAGTGAGTTTCAGCGGGTAAGGCAGCAGGGACGTAGCATAACGTCTCGGCTGCTTATACTTGCGTGGGTACCAAACGAAGTAGGAAGACTGCGTATTGGTTTCGTGGTCAGCAAGCGTATCTCGAAGCTGGCAGTAAAGCGTAATCGCGTCAAACGACTACTCAGTGAAGCGATACGGCGCCATCTCTCCGAGCTACCCGCCGGATGGGATATTGTGCTTAGTGCGAGAAATTACATTACAGCAGCTGATCTACCTGCGCTTGAAGTGGAAATTGTCAATTTATTGCATCGGGCGCGACTTCTCGGACCCGAAACAGAACAAACAAACGTATAATACGTATAAGTATAAAGGGATACGAGCCGTCAAATAGGCACAAAGGTCACAGCAGTGAAATATATCGCACTCTTTTTAATCCGTGTATATCAGCACACGCTGTCGGTAGTCCTGCCCTCATCGTGTCGATTCACGCCCTCATGTTCGCAGTATGGATATGAGGCAATTCAACGTTTTGGCTTTTTCCGTGGAGGATGGATGGCGGCTAAACGCATCGGGCGTTGTCATCCTTTTTATCATGGTAATCTTTATGATCCAGTCCCAGAACGCCTGGCTGACTAGATCGAGGAAGGCAGGATAGGCCCGTGGGTCAAATAGGTTACTTGTTTAATATTATCTTTACTTATCCCATCTTTAATCTACTGATGGTGCTGGACCGCCTTGTTGGAGATTTTGGCCTGGCAATCATCATCCTGACACTGATCGTCAGACTGATTCTCTTCCCGCTCACACTGAAGCAATTGAAGTCAATGAAGGCTACGCAAGCGCTGCAGCCGCAGTTGGCAGAAATCAAGAAGAAATATGCCAAAGATCAGCGAGCGCAGATGGACGCCACGCAGGCCCTTTACAAAGAGTACGGCATGAACCCCGTAGCAGGCAGCTGTCTCCCCTTGTTGATCCAGATGCCTGTCCTCTTCGGCCTTTTCTACGCACTGAGCGCCGTCTTGACTCATGCTAATACTGTATACGATATCAATAAACTTCTTTATCCATTCATACAACCATTTCTAACGATGCCAAGTCTCACCTCGGTCTTCCTTTACCCGCTCTATCACATCTCGCTCGGCGCTCCAGACCCCACGCATATACTACCAATCCTGGCGGCCCTGGCCACTTTTGTTCAGTTGCGCATGTCGCAGCCAAAACCTCAGCCAGGAGCAGCGTCAGACATGACACAGCAGCAGATGAAGATCATGCAGTACATTTCGCCACTGATGGTTGGCTTCTTCGCATGGAACTATGCTGCCGGTCTCGCGCTCTATTGGACAGTATCATCGCTTTTCGCTATAATCCAGCAATACTTTGTCACCGGCTGGGGTTCTCTGCTGGTTACCCCCAACCTGATCAGTAGGAATAGCAACAACAATGGCGCCAGCAATAAGAGCAATACAAGCGACCGCTCAAAAGAGACGAAACACGTGGCAAAAGCTAACGAACCTGAGAAGGCTAAAGTAGTAGAGAGCGGCCCCGTTGGTAGCCAGTTGCAGACAAGTTCGCATAATGGCTCATCGTCTGCACGCCGTCGCAGCGCATCTGCTCGCCGCCGCAGTAGCAACAATACTCCAAAGAGGAATGCATCGCGTAGCTAGTTTTCAGCAATGGTTCTCCATCCTTCCGGAGAAATACCCGTAGGGGCGGGGGCGGAGAAGACGCGGGGTGGGGACCCTTGGGTCGCCCTCGTAGCTGTGGATAGAGAACTTCTGAAATGAGTATAAAGGGAGGCAATCAAAAAGTGGAAAGTATAGAGGTCAGTGGCAAAAGTGTTGATGAGGCAGTCATACAAGCTCTATCACGTTTGGGAAAACGTCGGGATGAGGTAGAGATCACAGTTTTACAAATGCCATCTCGCGGAGCATTCGGAATAGGGAGCAAAGAAGCCCGCGTGCGCGTCTCAGTGCGAACGGGCAATCTCAGCGCTGTAATTACCCCCGAGATGGCCGATGCCATCCTTGGTCCAGATGAAACCTTCCCAGAAGAGGAACTCTACATGGAAGAAGAAGAAGAAGGGGAATTTGAAGACGAAGACGAAGAAGAGCTTGAGGAAGGTGAGTTAGAAGAGGAAGAACAATTTATCTCATCCACAAATTATATCCCTGAGTTGTCCTCGGATCTTGGATTGGGTGATGTGAGTGTTGCTGAAGGGGAAATGCAAGAGGTCGAGGTAGCAACTCGTGAGGACGTCGAAATTACCGTTGACGTTTTACAGCATATCTTGCGTTACATGAATATTCATGCCACCGTTCAGGTGCGTTCCAACAACCCTCTCACACTCAACATTCACGGTATCCACGAGAACCTGGGCTTATTGATAGGTCGTCGAGGTGAAACCCTGGCCGCGCTCCAACTGCTGGTCAGCTTGATCGTCGGACATCGCACCAAGCACCGCATGAGAATCGTGGTGGATGCTGAGAATTACCGCGAGCGCCGTGAAGAGAATTTGCGCTCGTTGGCCTTGCGCGTCGCACAGCAGGTGCGCAACTATCGCCGTTCCATCGCTTTAGAGGCAATGCCTCCTCATGAGCGCCGCATCGTTCACATTGCCCTTTCTGATAGTAAAGACATCAGTACTGAAAGTATTGGCGAGGGTGAAGCACGACGGGTCGTTATTTCGCTCAAACGTCCTGGCCGCTAATCTTTTGCTAAAATGCATCGCGGTGCGACATGGTGCACCGCGACGCATTTTCATGTGTGATCATGTCTATTATCCAACCCATACAAGATAACCGTACCCCCGAATTTTTGGCCATCGGACATGTGACACGCGACGTGCACCCCGATGGCTCGTATTCACTTGGAGGCACCGTTACTTTTGCCGCCGTCACTGCCCACCGCCTGGGATTAGCAGCCGCCATCGTCACCTGTGCGGACGAGGAATTACTCAAAGAACTTCCTGCACGTCTCCCCCCTATCGGCATAGCTGCTCGCCTCTCACCTGCCACAACGACCTTCATCAACCAATATCACGCGGCGGGCTTTCGCACACAATACCTGCGTGCCAGGGCGGAGTCGCAACAACGCGAAGATGTACCTGCTGCATGGCTCAACGCCCCCGTTGTGCTACTCGGACCACTGGCCCAGGAATTAGATCCGGAATTTGTGACGCTCTTTCCCCGCCGTCCAGGTGCGATCATCGCGGCCACACCCCAGGGTTGGCTGCGCCACTGGGATGCCGCTGGACGTATCTGGCCAACACCCTGGTCTGCCGCGGAAAAGGTATTGCCCCAACTCGATGTCGTCATCCTCAGCCATGACGATCTCCTGCCCATTGCTAACGGCAACCGTAGCGAGGCTGACGCCATCCTCTCTCGCTGGAGCTTACAAGTCCCCTTGCTCGTTGCCACCGATGGGCGACATGGTGCGACCCTATTCCAACACGGTAAGACTGTGCACTTCAAAGCTTATCCAGTGCACGAGGTGGACCCGACCGGCGCCGGAGATGTCTTCGCCGCCGCGTTTCTCTGCCACTTATACAAACATGAGAATACCCGCGAGGCGGTGAACTTTGCGAATTGCGCAGCCTCTTTCTCGGTTGAGCAGGTAGGGGTGCAGGGGATTCCGACGATGGAGATGGTAATGAAGAGATTGGTGTAGATAATGAAAGGCTGACCAGCTCCCCTTGTATCTCCATACCGTTATTTTGCCGAGATCCACCGTTGCCTCAAGGCAAAGTGGGATCAGTATTAGTGAGAGTGCTTATTCCTCTTATTACGATCATGGGTACCAGTTTTCCCACTTCCCCCAAAGCCTTGAGAATTTTGGTCCTCCCCCTTAGTAACCCTCCATGTTCCCCTTCCACCTGCTTGATCACTACATTGATTATTAGCCCCAAGACTACAGTAGTTCCCCGAGAGACTGCCATCAGCATGTATCGTTCCGTCGAAGAAAAGTGGTGCGTTTCCAATATAGCTCTGAACGGTGAATTGAATACGCTCAGTAGTATCGACAGAGCCCGTGAAATCATTGCTGCCGACGAGCGGCGAACCTACGGTGAAGTGACCATTGATGGTCGCTTTGTTCTGCTGGATAGAGAGAGCCATGCTGGCTGTAATATCCGCAGCGGTATTAATAATTGTGCCCTGGTATGCCCCTGCTACATTCGGATATACCTGGCCGATCGAAGTCGAAGTCGGATTCGCTGTCGGAGACACATTTCCAGAGCTACGAGGAATAGCGAACCAGAAGATACTTCCAGCAAGGAGAACCAGGAGAGCAATCAGTAGCAAAACAATTGGCAAGGCTCTCCTTTGACGAGGATTGACTCTCCCCTGATGGGCATATGGCGCACTAGCTGGATCGAAGCGCGGAGATGGCCTCGATACTCCTATAGTAGATGGTAGAGGCGCAGCAACGTGAGGAACCTGGGATGTTGTGGTATCCATTGACAAAGGAGACGGTTTCACCGCGGGAAATACTACAGGTACAGACGGAGGATTTAAAACCGGCTCGCCTACTCTATTTGCAGAGCGAGGTATGGCCGGTGCTACCGCTACCGTCGGATCATTGTAAAACGACATATCGACCTGGCTGGCCTGCTCCAGGGCTTCGGCGAAGTCTCGCACGCGCGGGTAACGCTGGTGATAATCCTTGGAGAGGGCCTTCATGATCACCTGTTCTACCTGAGGCGCAATAGTTGGCACTTTCTCGCGCAGAGGAGGTGGCGGATTCATTGAATGTTGGATAGCGATTTCGGTACCCGTGCCGCGAAATGGCTGTTCTCCGCTTAACCACTCGTAGACAACAACCGCGAGCGCGTACTGATCGCTGGCAGGCCGCGCCTTCCCCTGGAACTGCTCAGGAGCCATATAAGTGACCGTGCCTACAACTTCCTGTAATGTGCTTTGATACCCTGTAGACTGTACTACCAGGGCCGTCCCAAAGTCGCTGAGTAAAACCTCATTGTTGCGCCCCAACAACATATTTTCTGGCTTGATATCACGGTGAATAAAGTGCCGGTCATGAGCGTATTGTAATGCTTCTGCCACCTGTTTGACATAGGGTAGAACAGTTGCCAGGTTGATACGCGTGCCTTTGGGATGTCGCATGCGTAGATTGCCATTTAGCGCGTAGTCCATCACCATGAAGGGGATGTCTTTTTCTACATCAAAATCGAAGACGCGCACGATATGAGGATGAATGAGACCAGCGATAATGCGCCCCTCGTTCTGAAAGATTTCCACTTCTTCGCTGCTTACCAACCGCGCACGTAAAACCTTTATAGCCGCCTGGCTATTAAGCCGTATATGTTCGCCCAGGTACACTTCGGCATAACCGCCACTTCCAAGAAAATGGGTGAGCCGGTAGTTCCCAAGCTGTTGTCCTACAAGTTCAGGCATACTTTTTCCTTCTACTTTTTCCCTCACGTTTAAAACGTATGAATGAGCTATTATGGTGACACGTCTATTGTGAGTTGCGCGTGAGTTTCCGTATGCTCCCCTTGATATCAATGTGGCTGTATCAATGGGCGCAATGACGCCGGATTGTTGTGCCACGACCGCAAGTTGTGTGTTGTAGATATTCATTTGCCCCCGACGCAGAAGACGCAATTCATCCTCTGACATCAAAGCCAGCTCGTCGGTTATCTTCAAAGGCTCTCATGGCGGATTGCATCAAACGGCGATATATGCGGTGTTTGGCTCATTGTCGCTCCAATCGTGTATAATCTTTTCAGAAGTCAAGGCGCTATGGTGTGTATGGTGTGGCAGCTGGTTACACTGTAGCGCCGGGCTACACATTCACCTCTTCTTTTTTGCCTGTGCCCTTGCCCTGATCGCGCCTCTGCACAACATACCCTTCAACATCACTGAGCCTGTACTCATTGGTACGGCCATCAACCTTGCGAGCTTCTACCTCACCCTCGCGTACAAGCGTTCTGATGTAAGTATCTGGAATATCATCTCTGCCGCTGTTTTTCCTGAGGATAGCGGTCGCCTCTCGTGCGCTGACCCATCGGTCTATTTTTTTTCAACAAAACCCCTCGCAAGGTATATCTCCTATTCAGCGACTTTGGTAAATCGAAAGATACGAGGATCGACGAACTGGTCAAACTCGTCAGAGCTAGGACTCGAAAATTCAGAGACGATGGCTCCTTCCTCTCCCGATTGGAACCAGTGCCAGGTGTTCGGCGGGATCGTGTACTGGTCTCCAGGATGCA
>WNGL01006811.1_pt1 | contig 36928 bp, 29 predicted proteins | sample 5400591 | NCBI WGS metagenome assembly WNGL01 (sample SAMN13153377, study PRJNA577476) | soil metagenome | isolation source: 80 cm soil or saprolite under Garry oak tree replicate 1 | place: USA:California | collected 2016-06-15
CGCCGTCGATGGCGCGCATCGCACGGGTTACGTCCCCGCCGAAGTCGACGTGGCCCGGGGTGTCGATCAGGTTGATCAGGTACTGGCCGCCTTCGAAGTCGTGGACCATCGATGCGATCGCCGCGTTGATCGTGATGCCCCGCGCCTGCTCCTGCTCGTCGTAGTCCATGAAGAGCTGCGTGCCCGCGAGCTCTTCGCTGATCATCCCCGCGCCTGCGATGAGCGAGTCGGAGAGGGTGGTGTTGTGGATGAAGAGGCCCTCGGCCACGAAATTCTGCGGGCCGGGGACCGAGAAGTCGTAAACCCACTCCGCGGTAGAGCTCCCGACAGACTTGACTTCGACGAAGGCAATGTCGTCGTTGAGAAGGGGCTCCACCGAAGAGATGTCTAGCCCAGCCATGGTCAGCAGCGACGCGGTCGAAGGTCGTTGGTGCGCTGAAGCATACGTACGGCTCTTCCAATCCCCCTGCCCAAGGCGTTTCCAATCGACCGGAAGCAGGTCCACGACGTAGGAGGTTCCAGCCTTTCTCTCCAATTCTTTCTGTAGTGTGGCCTTTTCGGGATCGCTGAATTGCGGCATGCAGGCCAGGTTCTTTTTCCCCGATATGTACAGGGTCGACTTGCCGTACCGTCGCAATAGAATCGCGCGGACACCGAAACGGAGGAGCAGCAATTGCAGCTCATCCACGAACTCCTCGGACACAGACGTCGCCGACACGGCCGACCGGGCCTTTTCTACTGTACCATCGGCGTCGAAGTAACCTTGGATGAAAGCAGCTGCGACAGGCAGCGGAGCGACATGGAGGAGGTCCGGTAGCCGGATGCTCCACGCTTTCCGTTTCGTGGGATAGCCGAACACCACCCGCAGAAGGCGAACGAGGGTCGACGACCCCGGATTCAAATATGGAGCTCGTTGCGGGTGGCGACTGATCGAAGCTCGGTGGGTAAGTTGACCCATGACTTGGCGGGCGCGATCGAGGAGGTCCTCATCCGTCATGTGGATGCTGGCGTTCGCATCCCCGTCTCCGTAAAGGAGCCCAACGAGCCAGAAGAAACGCTCCAGGTCCGCTCGCTTTGGCAAACGCACCCTCTGCGATACCCGACCGCGGTGGCCGGGAAATCGGACCGAAATGAATTCAATCATGGAGTAGACGGCAGACAAGGATATGCGAAATGTGCTCGCAAGCTGAAGCAAACCCGGACCATCGAGGGCTTCCGTGATTCCTAAACGATCTTGCGATTCGGACGAGACGTGGAATCGGAATGGCGGATCGGAAGCTAATCTTCGCAATATCGTCGCCTCCAGTCCAGCCCAGTCTTCTTCATGATCAGTCTTGGACGGAAGACGCCTCGGAACGGTCAAGACGTCGCCTTTCTTGAGCGAGCGCGCTTCGCAGTACTCCATTCCGCCACGCGAAGCGATGACGAACGGATGCTCAGGAGTTGTCCGGATTCGCCTGCCATCTCGGCTCTCAATCTCCACGAGGGGCTCGGTGGTACGGAGGCGCCAAACATGGGTTATCTGAGCGAACCGGGTGCTACCAGATTCGACGTCAAGGGAGCGAGTCCACAACGAGTCGGACCGCACATCGCGCACATCCGCTCCATGTTCATTGGATACATGAGGCCGAGTAGCAAACTGCGTCCACAAGTCGTCAGCTCGAATCCATTGACCGTTCACCCAAACTCGAGACTCCGGCGCCAGGCACTTCCCGTGATCAATATGTGCCGCAGTCCCGATGTTGCGGATGCGGTCCTTCAGATGCAGCAACGCCTGTGCTTTCTTGATATTTTCTTCCTTACGTCCCATCGCTCGGGCTCCTTGATCTGAACAAGGAATGTCGCAGAAGACCGAACCTAATTAAGGCTTCGGTCCGGAGGGGAGCGAATCATCGCGCGGAGGATGCGACCCGCTCGAGCTCCTCTTTCTTTGCGATCGCGGAGCTCTGCATGTCGCCTTTCGCCGCCATGAGGATCTCGTCGGCGAGACACTCTTCGACCGGCTTGCGGTTCTTGAACGTCGCGGACACCGCGCCGGTCGTGATGCTGCGGAGCGCGAGGTCGAGCCGTCGAGAAGGGGCGACGTCGACGGCGCGGGGCACGCTGATGCCGCCGAACCGGAGGCGCGTGATCTCCTCGCGGGGCGCGGCCTTCTCGAGCGCATCGACGAGGATTTGCACCGGGTTCTTCCCGGTCTTCTGGGCGATGATCTCGAACGCCGTGCGCACGACCCGGTAGGACTTCGCCTTCTTCCCGGTGTAGTTCTCGGTGCGCATCATGCCGTTGATTAGCCGCTCCACGAGGTTCGATTTGGCCTTGCCGAACGGCTTGTTCGCGTACCGCCCACCCGTGTGCGGGATGACGATCGGCGAGAGATTCATGTACTTCGCGAGTCCCGCGTCGTGCACGACGACCTCGTTCAGGTCGTACTTCTCGAAGAGCTTCATTTGGCTCGCCTTCCGCGGCGGTTTCCGGAGGACCTTCCGTCGTCGCCGCGGGTTCCATGGCCGGCGCGGCCTCGGGCGGCGGAGGCGGGGCCTCGGGAGGCGGCGGTGGCGGTGTCTCCGGAGGAGGCGTCGGCTCGGGTTCCAACCCCTCACCTCACGGGCTTCTCTTTCCGGCCGCGCACGAGTTCGTCGAGCGATACCCCGTTGACTTGGATCACCTTGTAACGCACCCCCGGGATGTCCCCGTACGATCGGCCCATGCGTCCGCCGATCCCTTCGACGAGGACCTCATCATGCTCGTCGATGAAGTTGATCGCGCCGTCGCCGACCGCGAAGGCTGTGATCTGCCGGCCGTTCTTGATCACTCCTTGAGGTGCTGCACGCGCCTCTTGTAGTACCGGTCGGACCAGCGTCTCGTCTGTCGTTCGTTCTTGAGCTTGCGCGCTGCGAAGAGGCCGCGGGCCAAGGAGGTTCCTCGGAAGGTGCGCTCTAAAATCCATGTGCTATATAAGGGTGGCGACCTGCGACCTCACGCGTTCGCGGGGACGGAGATCGCGCGTTGGCAATACGGGCAGGTGACGCGTTCCTCCGGGAAGTACCATGTGTCCACGTTCCCGCCGCAATGGGGACACTGCCCGACGAAATGCTCCTGTTTCACCGCCTCTTCGAGGACGAACTCGTCGGTCGTGCGGTCGATCGCGCCTTTCACGAACCCCTTCGCGAGCGCCTTGCCGAGCAGCCTTTCCGTCTCGTAGCGCGTCTTGCCGATCCGTTGCGCCATGAGATCCATCTTGACGCGGCGCTGGGACTTGACCCACTCCGCGAACTCGAGGACCGCTCGCTCGCGCCGCCACTGGTGGACCCCGATCGTGAGCGCGATGACGCCCGGGATGAACGTGATCGGCCCGCAGAGGTACAGGAAGAGCGGGATGTCCCAGAGGAACACGAGGAAGAAGAGGCCGAAGAACAGCGCGAATCCGCCCATCGCGAAGTAGGCGATCGGGTCGAGGTCCAGGAGGCTCGAGGTGCTCGACGCCACGTCCGTGCGACGAGGCCGTGGGTACTTCAATCCGGCGACGTCAGAATCACGCGAATACGCGCGCAGACCGGGTCAGCGTTTCTCCGGTGGCACGACGGTCTCCGGGCCCATGGGCGTCCGCGGGAATTTTAGCGGCTCGCGGATGAACAGCACGCCGACGCCGGAGATGCCGATGAGGCCGAGGGCGATCACCGCGAACGCGAGCGGTCCGAGCGCCTGCGTCAGCGCGCCGCCGAGGACGGGTCCGACGATGAGCCCGGATCCGAAGATGACCGAGTAGATCCCGAACGCCGTGCCCGTGACGGAATGGCCGACGACGTCTCCGAGGTACGCGAGCGCGGCGGGAGGGAACGTCCCGGCGCCCGCCGCGAGGATCGCGATCAGAGGCCACCTCGATACGAGCTGCGCGGTGTCCGCGCCGCCACCGGGCCGGGCCGCGAGCGCCAGGAGGATCGCGAGGCCGCCGAAGCACGCGAGGCCGAGCCCCATGAACGGTACAGGGCGACCACGGGGACGTAGACCGGAAGGAGCCGCTGGATGTCCCGGTTCCGGAGGACCGTCCGCAGGAGCTCGAGGGTCCCGCGCTGCGTCTCCGGCGTGAAGGGGGTCTCCCGGACGAGGAACTGGACCATGACGACGCTCACCGTGACGCCGATGCCGCCGACCGCGAGGACGGTCGCATCCGATATCCCGAACGAAGGCCGCGCCGAAGCCCCCGACGAGGCCGCCGAACGTCACGAGGTCGAAGAACGCCATCAGCTGGGCGCGGTTCGCGCGACTCGAGTGGTCGTTGATCATCGCGAGCGTCGACGCGACTTTCGCCGCGGCTCCGACTCCGAACATCACGAAGCACACCGCGACGAGAAACGGCTGCACCCCCGTGGGGACGACCGGACTGATGCTCGGGATGAACAGGAACACGGCCGCGGCGGTCACGAGATGCGCGAAGACGAGAATCCGCTTCCTCCCGACCCGGTCGCACAGCGTGCCGAGATAGCCGACCGTCGCGATTTCCGCGAGCGGGTACACGGCGAAGAGGAGGCCCCGCCCCAACGCGTCGAGGGTCCGGGCGCTCACGTCTTGCATTACCGCGACGCCCGCGAACGCGGCGGCCCGCATGATGAACGTCGCGAAGTAGAGAAAGGCGAGATTTCGAACGTCCGCGGGACCGAGGCCGAAGAACCTCGCCAAGTTGCGGCTCAGGAAACCCGCCACGGCGTCCTCACGATTCCGTCGACGCAGACGCCTCCTTGCGTTATAGGTTTACGGTCCCCTCGGATGTAGGGGAAGGCCCGCGGTCCGCCGGGATGAACTATGCGGAACGAGATTCAGGGAGAAATTCTTAAGTAAGGCGAGGTCGCCTTGGCTGCCGAATAGGAGGCATCTCCCTGTTCTGCAATCAGTGCGGCGGACGTCTCGCGGACGGATCGGTATTCTGCAACTTGTGCGGCGCCAAGCAGGGCGTCGTCGCCCCGGCTCAGGCAGCCCCCGGCGTGCCCCCGGCACCCGTGGCCCCCGGCTACCCGGGCGGCCCGGCTCCGATGGGCCAGGCCTACAACCCGAACGTCGCCGTCCAGCCGACGGTGGCCCCCCCGATGCCGCAGAGCCTGAAATGCAGTTCGTGCGGCGGACCGATGAAGCCGTCCGGTGGCCTGGCCCTCGTCGTGTGCGAGTACTGTGGTGCCGTGACGACGATGGGCGCAGGCGGCGCGGCGGAGATCATCCAGAAACACTTCATGCTCGACAGCCGCATCTCGAACGAGCAGGCGCTCGACGCGGGCGGCAAGTGGCTGAACAAGGGCGTCTTCCGCCGCAAGGTGGCGGAGCGCTCCGAGCTCGGCACCGTCACGCTGAAGTACGTGCCCTACTGGGTCGTCCCGACGTCGGTCGCGGGTTCGCAGAACCGCAACCAGCCGGTCAACACGCAGCCGCAGGTCGTCCGCGTCCGGGACCGGATCCAGATGCAGTACAACATCCCGGTCGTCGCGGTCCGGGGGTACTCGAAGTACCAGCCCGACGAAGGCTTCCAGTTCCAGCTGCAGAACAAGCTGAACTTCGACAAGCGCTCGACCGGTGGCGTGGACGTCCAAGGCGGAGACGTCGGCGAGCCGGAGGCGAAGGCCCAGGCGCAGGCGCTCGCGCACAAGTTCATCGAGAAGGAGGCGAAGAAGCGCGTCGACACGCTCGAGTCGATCCAGGTCTACCCGACGACGTACGACGGCGAGCTGCTACACGCCCCCGTCTGGTTCATGGAGTACGCCCACAAGGGCAAGGCGATGTTCATCCTCATCGACGGGCACTCCGGCCAGGTGATGGACGGCGAGCGGCCGACCTTCGCGCTCTGGTGAGTCGCGGGAGACCCGCGGAGTTCCATCCATACCCCTAAATACATACGCAAGAACCTATACGCAAGGACGTATTGCGCGAAACCGCCGGGAGAACCACACCATGCCCGACATCCGTGACCGCGTCGAACAAGACCGAGGACTCCTGAAGAAGATCCAGCTCGTCATCCCGGGCTACGCCGGGTACCGACGCCGCGAGGACATCCGCGCCGCGGACAACCTGCTGCGCATCCAGCTCGCGAACCAGCTCAAGGGCGTCCGCGGGGACCTCGAGGATATCCGCGACGGCATGGCGATGGACGGCAAGGTCCAAGGCCTGCAGTCGATCGGGAACGCGATCTTCACGATCGAGGGCCTCGAGGCGAAGATCCGCCACGCGGAAGGCGGGTACTCCGGCCTCAGCTCGACGATCCGGATCGAGGAGACGGAGCTCGACCGGCTGTACGAATACGACTACGCGATGCTCGATTCCCTCGACAAGGCCGCGGCGGTCGTCCCGATGATCCGGGACGCGAGCGACCCGAAGAGCTTCGAGGCGGCCGTGAAAGGCCTCCGCGAGGCGGTCGCCGGGTTCGAGTCGGCGTGGAAGACCCGGACCAACGCGGTCACGGGCATCCAGGTGCGGTGAGACGATGATCCCGATTGCGTTCTTCTTCGGCGGCGGGCGGCGAACGGACCAGACGGCGGGCCGGGGGGAAGGCCTCTCCGGCAGCATGACGATCGCCTGGGACGACCAGTTCAAGCGCCAGAACATCATGTGGAAGGTCCCCCGCAACATCCGCATGAACGACAACATCGTCGTGCGGGAGGACGAGATCGCGGTCTTCTACCGCGACGGCAAGGTCCTCGCCTACCTCGACCGGCCGGACCGGTACGCGCTGACGTCGCAGAACGCGCCGATCCTCGGCAACCTGATCAAGGCCCTCTCCGGCGTCGTCCAGCAGGCGGAGGTGTACTACCTCCAGAAGCGCATCTTCGACGGCAAGTTCGGCACGCAGGACGCGTTCCTGTTCCAGGACCCGGACTTCGACATGGTCCAGCTCCGGGCGTTCGGCGACTTCCGGTACCGGATCAAGGATCCGGAGACGTTCATCAACCAGTTCGTCGGGACGTTCGGATCCGAGAGCTCGGCGGACGTCGAGGAGCGCATCAAGCAGGAACTCGTCAAGCAGCTGAACGTGACCCTGGGCAAGATGAAGGCGAACGGCCTGAAGGTCGTCGACTTCGCGGCGAGCCTGAACGACATCGAGCAAGGCACGCTCGCGAACTCGAAGCCGCACTTCGTGACCCTCGGCATGGAGATCATCCAGATCAGCGGCCTGAATATCCCGCTCCCGGACACGATCAAGGAGGCCCTCGAGAAGATGGCCTCGGCGAAGGTCCTCGGGCGGACGAGCGCCCAGGCGTACCAGCAGTTCGCGTTCGCGGATTCGATGAAGGCCGCGGCCGCGAACCCCTCCGGCACCGCCGGGACCGGCGTCGGCCTCGGCGCCGGCATCGGGATGGGGTACGCGATGGGGTCGCAGATGGGTGGGATGATCGCCCAAGGGCCCCAGCAGCAGCAGACGAGGGCGTGCCCCAAGTGCGGAACCATGAATCCCGCGAACGTGAAGTTCTGCGGGAACTGCGGAGCCGACACGACCGTCGCCGCAGGCAGCAAGCCGTGCATCAAGTGCGGGAAGCCCGTGCCGCCGGGACTGAAGTTCTGCGGGGAGTGCGGCGCGTCGCAGGTCGTCCGCTGTCCGGACGGCCACGAGGTGCCGGGGAACATGAAGTTCTGCCCGGAGTGCGGCAAGCCGGTCACGGGCTGATTCACGATGGAACCGGTTCCACCCCCCGCACCGGGCGGGCCTGCGGTGCCGAAGTTGTCGACGACGGTCCTCCTCGCGATCGCGGGAATCGGCGCGGTCGTCCTCGCGAGCATCTTCGGGTACATCCTGTTCATCGCGACGCTCCGGCTGGACGAGCGCCTCTGGTGGATCGGCTTCTGCTCGATCCTCTTCGCGCTGGCGTTCTTCCTACTGTACGCGGCGACGCACGACCGGAAGATCGCGCGGCCCCTCGCGGGGGCGTTCTTCGTCATCGGCGCGGGGAGCTTCTACGGCTCGATCTTCACGGGCGGCTCGGACCAGTTCGCGAAACTGCTGTACCTGATCCTGCTGTCCGTCCTCGTGATCATCGCCCTCGGGGCCATCTTCGTCATGACGCGGGACGCGGAGCGAGACGCGGTCCGGCGCGCACAGCGCCGCCACATCCCCTGAGCGGATCTCGGCGTCTCAGACCAGGTGGTAGATGTTCGGGGGGAGGCCGCCCTTCTTGATCTCCTCCTCCATCTCCTCGAGCATCAGGATCCGCTTGTAGGTCGGCGGGTGCGTCCCGAACAGCTCGTTCGCGCGGCGCCAGTGGCTCTTCCGCTCCGTCTCGATCGCTCGCTGGAGCTCGTACGCGTCGATCTGGCCGTCGTGGTCGAGGTCGTACCGGTTCATCTTCTCCCTCAGCTCGTCGTAGTCCTCCGCGGCCTTGACCGGATCGCCGATCATGAACGCCCGCAGCCCGGACGGCTCCGAGTCCTCGCGGGCGAGCGAGAGCCCGTACGTGATCTTCGTCAGGGCGGAGGCGAGGAGGTGCGGGTCCTTCGTCGCCGCTCCGCTGTACGCGTCCGCGTACGACTCGCGGGTGCGGGAGAGGTGGAGGACGAGGAGCTGCGTCACGAGGTACACGGCGTACGACACGACCGCCGAGAGGATGATGAGGAGGACCGCCTGGCCGGCGTTCTTGCCGCGGGCCCGCACGCCGCTCCGAAGCATCTCGAATCCGAACCGCGCGATGATGTACGCCAGGAGAGGCACCGCCGAGACGAGGGTCATGATGATCACGTCCCGATGGCGGAGGTGGCCGATCTCGTGGGCGAGGACCGCGCGGATCTCGTCCTGGTTCAGGCTCTCGAGGAGGCCTTGTGTCACGACGAGCTCCGACGACCCGACCGTCCGGCCGAAGACGAACGCGTTCGGCGAGGAATCGGCGCTCTCCCAGATGGCCGCGGGCGTCGGGACGCCGGCTTGGCGGGCGAGGTCAGCGACCGTCTGATAGAGCCACGGGTTCGACTGCGGGGTGATGGCCTGGCGTTGGCGGATCGCCCAACGGACGATCGAGGGCGAGATGAGCCACTGCAGGAAGATGAAGAACAGCGCGAGCCCGACGACGATCGCGAAGGCGCCGGGGAACGCGTTCGCCTGGAGGGTGTAGTCCGCAGCCGCGAGGATGATCAGCAGCAGGATGGAGAGGAACGCGAAGACGAAGAAGACCGTCAGGACGCTGCCCCGGCGCAGCGCGTTGAGGGAACCCACGCGAAGGGCTATTATGCCCCTCCGCATGAGCATTGTGCTGGCATGCCGGAGCTCGTCGAATCGATCAGTTGCCCGAAGTGCGGCGGCCCGCTGAACCTCACGACGGGCGAGGTCATCGTCACCTGCCCGTACTGCGGCACCTCATCCCGCATCGAGGGCGACAAGCCGTTCGTCTTGCGGCACTCGATGCTCGCGGCGCGGCTCGATCGCGACGGCGCGATGCGGGCGATCCAAGGCTGGCTGGACGGCGGCGTGATGAAGCCCGACGACCTGCGGAAGGCCTCGCGGGTCACGTCCCTCGAGTGCGTCTACCTGCCGTTCTACGTGTTCGAGGTCGACGCGACGACCGCCTATGCGGGCGTCCTCACGCGGACCGGCACGAACGAGCGCCGCAACGGGAACGTCCGCCGGGACTACTTCTGGAAGATCCTCGGCCGCCGCTCCGGCGACTTTCCGACGCGGGACTACAAGATCCCGCTCGCGCTCAAGGTGCCCTTCTCGACCGCCGGGATGGTCCACGATTCCCGGTTCCTGAACGCGGAGGTCGACGAGGACGAGGCGGAACGTCTCGCGCGGGAGGACGTCGACGCGCATCAGCGGGAGCTGCTGAAGGACTTCGTGGACCTCGTCGAGAACGCGACGACCCAGGTCGACGTGAAAGACGCCGAGTTCCTGCACGCCCCGATCTGGTTCTCGTCGTACGAGTATCGCGGGCGGCCGTACACGATCCTGATCGACGGCGCATCGGGCGAGGTCGTCCGCGGGGACATCCCCGCGCCGACGGGCGGATTCGGGGAGTTCCTCAAAGGGGCGAGCCGCGACCTCTTCCACGGCTGAGAAGGGTCATTCGTTCTTCGGCTCGAGGTCCTCGTAGTCGGCGAGGTAGGCGCCGCAGTTCGGACACATTTCGTCGTCCGGGTCGATCTCCCAGCCGCACTCGGGGCATTTGGTCGTCGGAGGGCCTCGCGCTCCGTAGGCGCGTGCGGGGTATAAAATCCGACCGCCGGATTCAGAAGTCCTCGAACTTCGTCTGGCCCTTCTTCTCCCGGGACCGCGGAGGGGTCGACGGCGGTTCCTCGCGCGCCTCCTGTCGCAGCGCCTCGATGCGTGCTTCGGGGGCGGCCGTGACGAACGTCTCCCCGCCCGGCTCGCCGACGAAGATCTTCTGCTTCAGTTCGCGCCGGAGCCGGTCGAGCTCCACGTGCATCTTGCGCTCCTTCCTCCGCGCGCTGTAGAAGTACGCCTCATCCCGCGTGTCCTTCGTCACGAGCATGACGACGCGGCCCGCCGCGCTGCGTCCGGTCCGCCCGCGCCGCTGGATCGTCCGGATTTCCGAGGGCACGGGCTCGTAGAACACGACGAGGTCGACCTGCGGGATGTCGAGGCCCTCCTCCCCGATCGACGTCGCGACGATCACGTTCACGTCGCCGGCGCGGAACCGCTCGAGGATCTCGACCTGTTCCTTCTGTGACAGCCCGATGTCCTCGCCCCGCGACGCCTGCCCGACGAACCGCATCGGCCTCACGCCAGGGATCCGCTCGAGGGCCTGCGTCAAACGGTCCGCCGTATCCCGGTAGTGCGCGAAGACGATGATCTTCGAGTCCGGTTTCTCTATGAACTGCTCGCGCACGACCCACGCCGTCTTCGCGAGCTTCGGGTGCTCGACGTCCGTCGCGCGGGCGAGCTTCATCGCTTCCTGCACCTTCGCGTGCTTCAGGAACTGGACGTCCGCCTTCGATTTCGTCTCGGTCTCCATCTTCTCGAAGTACGCCCGGAGGGAGCCGAGGCCTTGCGTCTCCGCGAGCTCGATCGCGTGGTTCGCCTTCATCGCGATCGCTTGGGCCGTCATCGCGCCGTACAGGCGGCCGTCCTTCACCCCGGAATCGAGTTTGCGGCGGGCCTCGTCCCCGACCGCGAGCAAGTCCTTCAGGGTAACTTTCGGCTTGCCTGCGAGAAAGCCGAGTTTCTTGAGGCGTCCGACCTGCTCCTCGTACACGGTCTCCAGGAGTCCGCGGATCTCCTTCGAGACGTCCGGGGCGTCGACCTCGACGCGCTCGAACGCGAGGGCGTGCTGATACGGGACGACGTCCGTGTCGTATTCCGTGCGGATCTCGACGGCCGTGATGCCGAGGTTCCCGCACACCTCGAGGATCTTCTCCGCGCTCGCGCCGGGCGAGGCGGTCATCCCGAGGACGAGACGTCCCGGGACCTCCTTGTACGCGGCCGCGACGTCGACGTAGGCGTACTCTCCGACCGCGCGGTGCGCCTCGTCGAAGACGATCAGGGAGACGTCGTCGAGGCCGATTCGCTCGCTGCGCAGGTCGTTGCGAATCACCTGCGGGGTCGAGACGATGATCTTGTTCTCCCGCCACATGAGCTCGCGCTCTTCCGGGGCGGTCGCCTCGCCGGTGAAGAGCTCGATGCGCTCGACGACGAGCATCTCCCGCAAGGATGCGGCGTGCTGCTCGACGAGCGGCTTCGTCGGCGCGAGGAAGAGGACCTTCCCGCCCTTCCGGCGGAGGACCTCCGCGACGACCATCGCGGCGATGACCGTCTTCCCCATGCCCGTCGGCAGGACGACGAGCGTGGAGCGCTCGAGGCACGCCCGCGCGATGTTCACCTGGTACGCGCGCTCCTCGACCGCCCCGCGCCGGAGGAGCTCGTGCGTCACGAACACGCGCGCCGAACGCCGGGAAGCGCGAATAACCTTTTGCCCTAGGTCGGCGGAGGCCCGCGGCGGCGACGCCGGAGGACGATCGCCGCGACGGCCACGAGGACCGCAGCGACGACCAAGACGATGGCGAAAATCCAGAGGATGGGTACGCCCGAGACGCGCACCTGGAGCGTCACCGAAGCGTTGGCGGTCGGGTCGCCGACGGCCGCCGCCGAGATCGTCACGGGGTACGTCGTGCCCGCGGATGCGGTGAGCGGGATCGACAGCACGACCCGCACCGAAGCGTCGTTGTCGGGCGCCAGCCGGACGAGGCGTCCGCGGAGCGGACCCGTCGGCTCGCTCGCCACGGTCGCGTCCCAGCCCTCAGGGAGTGCGGCGTCGAGGCGCACATCCGTGTCGTACTCCCCGACGTTCGCGACCTTCACCGTGACACGCACGCTCCCTCCGGCGGGCCCTTCGATCGGGCCGGACGGCGCGAGGACGAGGACCGCATTCCGCAGCCCCGCGGCGGCGATCACCACGTCGTCGACCCACCAGCCGCCGGAATTGCCGATCACGTTCGCGCTCACGTTGAATCGGACCTGGAGCGTCGTCGGTCCCGTGATGTTCGCGGTGAGATCGAGGGAGACGCCGCGCCACGTCAGGTCCAGGCCTCGGTAGTGGGCCATCGAGAGCCACGGGCCGCCGTTGTAGCTCACCTCGACGTATGCGTCGTCCGTGTCGTTGGAGCCGACGGGCAGGACCGGGACGGACCGCCCCGTGAGGTCGTAGCGGCGGTAGAAGATCAGGAACGTCGGACCCGGCGTCAGGCTGATCGCGGGCGAGGTGAGCGTGTGCCACGCGGGCGGGAAGAGGCTCGGCAACACCGTTGACACGTACCCGAAGCACCACGCATGCGTGCGGCTGTGGGCCGCCCCGTCGGGGTCCGTGTCGTTGACGATGCGCCAGCGGTGAGCGTCCGTCGAGAGGCCGTTCAACGTCCAGCTCCCGGGCCCGGACTCGACGTCGTCCCGGAAGCGGAACACGTTCACGAGGACGTGGGTGGCGCGCACGTCGTTCGAAGGGATCTCATCGTCCGCGCCGATCAGCGACGCGACGACGATGAACCGGCCCGCGTTCGCGGGCGTGAAAGTCAGGGCGAACGTCGCGGTCGTTTGCGACGCGAGCCCGGTTCGTACGAAGGACCGTTGCGCGACGCGCGAGGCGGCGGCGACCGCGTCCCGGTAGACGCTCGCGTCCAAGGCCACGTCTGCAGGTTGCGCCCCCTCGTTCCGCACATCGATGGACACGTTCACCGCGTTGCCCACGGCGTCGGTGAAGGGGAGGCGGATCGCGGACACCGCGAGGTCACGGGTGATCTCGCGGGCGATCGTCGCGACCATCGTCGCCCCGCTCGCCGAAATGTCCCGCACGCGCCACCCGGTGTCGGCCCCGCTGTACGCCCGGCTGTCCGGCGACGTATCGGGGCCCCAGCCCGACGCGGTGTCGTGCCACGGGTCGCCCGCGTCCGAGGGATGGTCTCCCGTGAGGCCTTCGTCCGCCTCCTCGAGGTCGAGCAGCCGATGCGCGTCGACCTCGTTCGAGCTCAGGGAGTCGTCGACGTGCCAGATCAGCAGGCCGCTGCCGGGCAATGCGGCGTCGAAGCCGACGGACTGGCGGTTCTCGACGAGGAAGGATTCGAGGGAAGAGGCGCCCGGGATCCCGAGCCGGTACACGGTGCCGGTCGTCTCGACCTGCGGGACGCTCGTCCCGATGCGCGCCGTCGTCACGTCGACCGGCGTGACCCAACCGAGGCGGATCTTCGACCACGCGCTGAACTCGGCGGGCGAGGTCCCCGCGGGAGCGCCGTTCCATGAGCCGCCGGACATGATGTCCCACAGCCCGATGCCTTCCGACGAGCCGTCCGTGTCGTACAGGTCCGGGAGGCCGAGGTCGTGTCCGAACTCGTGCGCCATCACGCCGACGGGGGAGTCTTCGCTCTCCATCGTGTATCCGTAGATTTGCACGCCGTCCGCCGTGAGGGACTGCGATCCGGGGACCGTCGGGTCCGCGTCGAGGACGGCCCAGCGGTGCGACCAGATGAGGTCCGAGCTGCCGCCGCTCTCCTGGCCCGCGCCCGCGTGGACGACCGTGAGGTGGTCCACGACGCCGTCCCCGTTCGTATCGAAGGTCGCGAAGTTGACGGACGGGTCCGCGAGCTGCACCGTCTCGGTGACGAGGCGGTAGATCGGGCCATTCGCGTCGTCGGGAGGGCGGGAGCCGTCCGCGCCGTAGTACGACATCGGATGGGCGCTGTGGAACCACGTCGTGATGACGGTCGCCTGGATCGTCAGGGCGCCGAGGGAGACTTCCGAGTAGTACGCATGGAACGATCGCGCGCCGGGCGACGCGTCGTTGAAGAGGCCGTCGAAGTACGCGCCCGTATGCGCCGCGGCGGGGGCGACGTCCGTGAAGTCGATGAGGAGGACGAGGATGCGGACCGTGCCCGTCGTCTGCGCCACGCCGGGCGGTGCCGGGAGCATGTCCCCCGGGCGGTATCCGGACGGCCACGTCTGCACGCCGGGTTGCGGGGGCGTCAGGTCGGCGCGCGCATCCGGCGGCTGCTCCCAGCGGATGTCCGCGGGTCGAGCGGCCGCGAGGGCCGCGGGCACGAGCAGCACGACGGCGAGGAATAGGGGGATCGCCCCGCGCATCGGCCGCCGACGAGGGGCGACCTTCATATGAACCTTCACGTGCGAATCTCAACGGCGGCTCCGAGGGCCGTCCTAGAACCGACCGCTCGAGAGCCCTTTCCTGGTATCTCCGTATGGTTTGGGAACGTTGAAATATCTGTGCGCCTATGCACACGCACAGATGACGAAGACGATCAGCCTCTCCGATGAGGCGTACCGGGTCCTCCACCGGCACAAGCTGGCGGGCGAGAGCTTCTCCGACACGGTCCTCCGGCTCGCCCGGGAGGGGGGTAAGCTTTCCGAAGTGATCGGACTCTATCCGGAGTTGCGGGGCCGGACCGGCCTCGCCCGCATGGTCCGTGAGAACCGGAGGCGGCTGGATCGGCGGGTGGCCACCCATTGAAATGTCTCGACACGACGTTCTTGATCGACATCGTCGAAAACCCGGACGAGGTCCGAGCGGTTTCCGAGGAACTCGAGCGCCACGGCGAGGTCCTGGCGACGACTGCCTTCAACGTGTACGAAGCCCTCCTCGGCGTTCATTCCATCCGCGACCGAAGCCAGCGGACGAAACTTCTCGATCTGTATTCGAGGGTGCTCGCCCGTCTTGTATTGTTGCCGGTATCCGTCGAGGACGCGACAAAAGCCGCTGAGCTCGGAGGCGAACTCCGCCGGAGGGGTCACGATGTCGGTGCGGACAGTCTCACGGCAGTCGTCGCGATGCGAACGGGGGCCGACGGAGTCGTCACCCGGAATGTGGCCCACTTTGAGCGGCTCAGGGAGCTGGCGGGTTTGGAGGTGGTCCCGTACTAGGCCCGCGGTACGGGCACCTCGGGAGCCAGCCTCTTAGGGACGTCCGCGTCCATCTCACGTTCTCGGACATGGATGACTAGAGCGTCGCCTTGTCGAACATCGCAGGGTCCGCGCCGAGGGGCCGCGTCGCGTCGATTCCCATCTTCGACGTGAAGCCGTCCCGGGCGCTCGGATCGATTGAGGACCCGCGGACGTCATGTAGGACGACGAGGCCGCGGTCCGCCTGGAACCGCGTCGCGATCGCCCACTCGACGTCCCGATCGTCGAAGACGTCGATGTCCTCGTCGACGATAACGACCCGCTTCATCGATGTGTGCGCGCCGAACGCCGCCATGATCGCGTTCTTCGCGTCGCCCTGGTGCTGCTTGCGGATCGAGACGATGCCGTGGAGCCAGGCGCATCCGCCTTCCGTGAGGCGGACCGCTTTCACATGTGGCACGGCGCGGGACACCGCCTGGTAGATGACGGGCTCGCGCGGCATCCCCATGAACATGAAGTGCTCATCGAGCCCACCGACGATGATGTGGAAGATCGGGTCGTCGCGGTGGTAGATTCGCTCGACGACGAGGACGGGCTCCTTCCTCACGCGATCGTACGTGCGGACCGCATCGACGAACGGGCCTTCGTCGTGCGTCTCATTGATCAGCCGGCCCTCGAGGACGTATTCGGCGTCCGCGGGGACCGTCAGCCCATCCTTGATTCGGACCATGTCGACGGGCTTGCCGAGACACGATTGCGTGAGGGCCGAGGCGATGCGGCTCTCATCGACGCCGTACTCGACCGACGTCCCGCCCGCGAGCAGGCTCCACGGATCGAGGCCGATGCAGACGGCGACCTTGAGCTCCTCGCCTGCCTGGATCGCCTCGTTGTACATGTGCCGTAAATGCCGCGGGACGATCCGGCACGCGCCCCGGTCCTTGCCGAGCAGCAGGATCCGGTGGAAGGAGAGGTTCCGGACGCCCTTCCACTCCGCGACCCAGACACCGGCCGTGATGTACCGACCCGCGTCGCGGGGGAACAGCTTCGGGACCGGCAGGTCGAGCAGGTTCACGTCGGTCGACGAGTGCTTCAGGAATGGGGCGCTGTCGACCACGTGTGTGTCCTTCGGATGCGTCTGGGCCTCCATGAGACGGCCGAGCAACGTCTCGCCCGGGGTGCGAAGCGCGGCCGCGACCCGGTCCCGCGTCGACCACAGGTTGCCGACCGCCTCGGACCCGTCGAGCGACCGGAAGTGGACGGGCCGCCGCGGTTCTCGTACGAGGATGCGCGTCGCCTCGACCTCCCGGCTCGTGTCCGCGTCGATCCGGAGGACGTCGTCGGAGAACCGCTCCAGCCTCCTTAGGCGTTGCGGGTCCGCACAGGCCCGTGCCACGAACCAAGAGGGCCAGAAACCCGGACAACCACAGAGCGCGATAGCGGGGGAGCGGCCCTCCATTCCTCGCTAGCAGCTAGGTTTTGGAGTCCGCTCCCCGCCGCGAAATTGACCAAAACCCTTGAGTAGTCTGCTGGGGGATAACGAACGTGGGGAGGCCTTGCAACGGGGGCCTGTCGGGGAAGAGTTTCGACAGTCGTCACAGGACTGGCAACCGCCACCACCAGACGACGTGGAGCCGCTTGAGCCCCGGCCTCCGGCTCGAAAGGCCATGGTCGCGGCCATCGTCGTGGCCCTAGGGATCACCCTCTGCACATGGGTCTTTTTTTCACAAGCTTATTATGCCAACAATCGAGTGGGCGCTTGGAGTAACTGGCTCAGTTTTGTCAATAATGGCGGCGGAGCGATAGCTTTCTATGCCCTGCTCTTTGTGACGATTAGCGTGATTGCAGGCCTGATCTTCATACGCCTGGGGCGTCGGTACTAGCCAACTGAAAGGGGAAGGGGCCGGGCCGCGAAGCCCGGCATGGGGGGAAAGGTGCCACGGGTCCCGAAATTCAAGCGGGCTTTAGTGACGGTCATTCTAGGGGAACGGTTCGAATCCCTTCATGTCGGAACCCTTCTCGATGGCGAGCGAACGGCGAGTAGCTATATTGTAACGTTCGGTCATGATTAGATCTCCCTGAATTTCTCTTGAGCCAGCGATCTGGGCTCAAGTTTGAATGACTCACGTCAGGCATCGGCGGGAGGGTTATCACAAATCGCAGCGGTTGTGGCCAGTTAACAAAAATCAAATTCCTCGAAGTACACGCTCGCAGTCGCAGTCCTGACTTTGTTGCTCGGCGAATCGACGGCGGCGACCGTCACGGTTCCAGTGCCGAAATTCGTGTATCTGTGCGAAATCGGGTTGCTCACATCGGTCGCGCTGTCCCCGAAGTCCCAAATGAACCGGTAGGTCCCCGATCCACCGGTGGCAGATCCGGTGAAGGAAGCCGTCGGAAACGGATTGCAAACCGGATTGTAGTAGACTGTTTGACTCGATGGACTGATTGAAGTAGAGGACAACGCTCCGGGGTCGCTCCCGAAGGCGCCGGTGACGACAAGAGCGAACGGCTGCGGACCATGGGGGATGTTCCTCCCGACCACTTTGATGGTCCAGATGCCAGGCACGGGTTGGAGACGGAGCACGCCTTCCTCGACGTTCACCCGATCGAATGCGCCCCCCGACAAAGACTGCCCTGGTCGCCCGCTGAACACGTTCCCCTTGTACAGGACACCATTCGGATCGACCACGATGACGTCGAGGTCATTCACGAGCGCTTTCGCCGCGCCGACCGTTCCCGGATAGTCCGTCCACACCAAGGTGGCTTCGAACGGCTCGGAACCCGACGCCACGTTCACGAAGTACTGGACCCACTGGCCCGTCGCCAGGCTCGTGCCATTGCCGTTGCTGAGGACCTTCAGTTGGCGGGCGTCTCCGGTGAACTTGAGGACGCCATCGAGAAGGACCCGCCCCCATCCCTCGTTGTTGTTTGGGTACGTCGAAGCACCGTTTGCGTAAGTCCCGCGCCCGCCGATTTCGACGGCCCCGTTGATTAGAACCGCCTTCACGAGTGCCGCGGAAGGATAGGCGATGCTGCCTCCCGGATACGAACCTCCCACGAAGTATTGTCGGACGAGCGCCGCGCTCCCAGCAATGGCGGGCGCCGCTACGCTCGTCCCTGCTCCTACAGTGTAAGACGAGACTCCCGCGACGCCAGCCGAGGATACATTGCTCCCCGGGGCCACGACCGTCGGTTTTGTCCGATTGTCGACGGCCGGTCCCCGGCTGCTGAAGCCCATCATCTGCCAGGAGTCGCCACCGTTTTCCGTCGCCCCCACCGTCACGATGTTTTTCGCGCTGCCCGTACAACTAATCGTTCCGTTTGCCGGCCCCCTGTTCCCCGCCGCAAATACGATGAGGAACTCCCTGAAGTTCCACATGAAGCGATCGGCACTGGACGCCAAGCTGCAATACGAGCCCAAAGGCGGGGCTGGAATGGGTTCCCAGCTGTCGGAGTGAATCTTGGATCCCGCGTTGCGGGACAGGTTGAACAGGCCCTCGTAGATATTTGTCGGAATGCAAGAGATTAGAAATTGGCCGCCGTTCGGGTCGGGGCCTTCAGCGTCTTGAACAATAATTCTCGCGTTGAAGGCATGGCCGTCGTGGGTCTGGTCCGTGTATGAATTGCGTGTGGGCGCGTCTCCGGCAATCGTCCCGGCAACGTGGGTCCCATGCCCGGATCCGTCGACTCGATCAGAGCAATCGCCAACCAGCTGATAGGCGACCACCTTCCGATGCAAGGGCGAGCTTTCATTTGCCCCGGCGCAGGCTCCGTTCGGGTCCAGATTCTGGCGGAACATCTCGTGGCAGACGAAAACCCCGGTATCCACGAGCGTGACAACCTGCCCCGTTCCCGTGATGTTGTGGTCGAAAATCCGCCGGTTCGGAATCGGCGTCGATACGTTCGTCTGAAGAACCCAAGTCGCCCGTTCATTCAGGAACGAGGCCCCGGTCATGGACGGCTCAATCCACGATGCTTCGGGGAGCTGGGCGATCTGGACAGGGAGTCCCGCAGATACGCGGGCGACCAACGAGGCTACGCCGTCGATCTGTCGCACCTCTTGCACCTCGCTGTTCGACGAAATGATTAGGTCGAGTAGTCGGTCGATTTGGCGGCTGGGGAACACGGAAATTGTGACCGTGGCGGTGTCATTGAGGTAAAGTAGCGCCGGATCCAGTTTGTACGCAGGTTCGTACAGACCAGCCCAGCGGACGAAGGTGAATCCTCCCAAGAGCTTGAGAGCGTCCGGTGTCGCCTCGATGATGAACGAGTAGGACGGCAGGTAGTCGAACATCGCGATTCCGAGCGACCGAACGTCGTCGATCCAGCTTGTCAGCACCGGTCCGACGAACTGCACGATGTAGAAGTCATAGTCCGGATACCTCACGGGGTCCATTCTCAGGTCTGGCGGCAACTCGGGGGTACCCTGCTCGGGGTCGAAAACAAATGCACCGCGACCTGTCAATCGCGACTGCAGGTCCGAATCGTTCGCCATAGCCCCTGCATTCGCCTGAGCCACCACGCCTTGCGCGAAGCCGACGCAGCTCGTCGCCATGATCAGCATTGCGATACTGAGAACCCTGACGGTGGACCCCACACGTAACCCCTCCGGTCATCGACAAGGGCGCTCGTCGGGATAATCCTTCTGCGAAATGACCGAGCCGATGGCACAAGCCTGTCGCCCGCACCTATCGAGCGGCGGTTCTTAATTCGGCCCCTTTTTCTCCGGTTGTATGTCGGCTCGTGCGCGTCGCCTCCCTCGGAGGCGAACGAATTCAAGGGCGGCGACTGCCACGGCGAGTCCGACCAAGCCCAGGAGGGCTTGAAGTCGAAGACTTCCCAACGCATCCTCGACCTGTCGCAACGCCTCCGTGACATTCGAGAGCCCCTGGGAGAGGCCGGGGATAGGGTCCGCAAAAACAACGGTCACGGTCGCATTCGCTTGGTTCCCGGCAGCGTCGGTTGCCGTCGCTCGGACCACATTCGTTCCGGGATGTAACGCGACATCGACGGAGAAGTTACCATCGGCCCCCACGGCGACCACGATGCCGTTCACTACGAGTGCGACAGCGGGCTCCGTTATCCCCGACACGGAGATTACTGGTCGGTCGGTTGTCGTTCCGTCCGCGGGCGTTGTGATCAGGATGGAAGGGGAAACCGTATCCGGGGTTGCGTACCGGTTCGCCCAGATGTTCCAAGACCAGCTATCGTCCTGACGCCACACGACGATCGCGTTTCCCTTTGCATCGACCCCGACTTGCGGTTCATCTGTTGTCCCGCTGTCTGTCTCGACAAGTTCGGGGCCCTGCCAGTCTCCACCGGCGAGATGACGGTTGGCATAAATCCGTGCCCGAATGTCTCCGGCGCCGCCCGACTGCTGCCAAACGACGATTCCGTTTCCTTGAGGGTCGATTGCGACACTCGGCCTCCAGGAGTTTCCGAGTTCGGCGTCGATTTGTCTCGCGAGACCCCAACCGAGGCCGGGGATGAAGCGATTCGCGAAGAGAGCATTCCGATTTCCGGTCCCCTGTTCCCATGCGACAATAGCGCTTCCGTCTCCCCCCACAGCAACCCTTGCTCGCTGCGGCAGACCGAGGGTATAGTCCCCTCTTCCGATTCGAATCGCGGAGCCCCATCCGATGCCAGGGACAAGCCGATTCGCCCAGATTCCGTATACCGTGCCATCATATTGCTGCCAGACCGCGACGGCGCTGCCGTCGGGGCCGACGCTGACCTGCGGGTTGCGAGCCTCGCCGGTCTCGGAATCGATCGGACCCGCGGTTCCCCAGCCCAAGCCGGGGGTGTAGGTATTTGCATAGATGTCCGGAGCGTGGTTCCAGACCGCGACCACGTTTCCCGCCGGGTCGACACCAACCGAGGGCGAGTACGAGTCGCCTGGCAGCGGCTCAATAGGTCCAGGGGGACTCCACCCCGTCCCGGGGGCAAATCGGCTCGCGAACGCGTCATACTGCGCTCCGTCCCACTGAATCCAGACTGCGGTCGCATTCCCCGACGCGTCGAGTGCGACGTCCGGGACGCTTCCGTTGATGGCGAGTAGTTGCTCGGCCTCCCATCCCCCGCCGGCAGCATAGCGGATGGCCCGGATACTCGTCGTCGACGGACCCTCATTCAGATTCGTCCACACGGCGATGGCATCCCCCCGCGGATCAGCCGCAAGCTTCAGATCGATGGCATAGGCTTGGCCGACGACCAAAGGCGCCGTCCATCCGTACCCCCTGACATAACGACTCCCAGCAACCGTCCACCCCGACGGTGAAAGCTGGTGCCAGACGGCGATCGCCTCCCCGTCTGGCGTGACCGCGACGCGTGGACCATAGCTGTCGGGCGGGGTGGGCTCGATCGGGACGGGAATCCCCCAGCCTGAGGCGGTCTCCGCTCGTGCCAGAGTTGCCGGAGACAAAACCCCAAAGAACAGGAAAATCGCAAGGAGCAACGCGATTCCGTTGTGAGGCCTCGCTCTAGATGGTTTCACAACCCTGTGTCGGATGTGGGCAAACAACGTGCCACGAACGGGGCTCTGGCTCGACATAAAGGATTCCGAAAGAACACAGGTTTCTCCCTTCTTTGACTTTGTGTTCAACGCATGTCCGAACCAGCCTCCGCTCGGACGGTATGACCCGGAGCCCGATCAGTAGCGGGTTCACAAGACCAGCTAGGTCGTTGCTTTTGTTGCAATCCCGACCCTGCGTTTGCTGCTCCGGCTCCGATACTATGAAGCGAATCCCTTCAGGCCCGGGTACGTCCCCGGCGCTCACGGCGGATGGAGCGGCGGCGGCGATTGATCGGTCGGTTCCGCGGGCGGCGGTTCCAGCGGCCCGCGCTTCCGAGGCCGCGTGAGGAGCGTCGCCGCCCCGACGAGCGCTGCGATTCCGGCGGCAAGAAGGCCCAAGATGATCGTCAACGTCCCGAACGGGATTTCCCCTCCCGTCGGTCCCGGTCCCATGGATGGCCGCACGGTCATCGCGATTTCCCGCGTATTGTCACTCGTGTTCGATTCCGTCGGCGTCACGTTTCCGATCACGATTCGGATCGTGTGCTCTCCCACCCCGACGGCGAGGAACGATTGCGAGTACACGGTCGTCGACGCGCCGGTCGCAAGGGTCTCGCCGAGGACGACCTGACCGATCGCGACCGTCGTCCCGTTCGGCCGCTCGTCGTAGACGTCGATCGTCGCGGACTCCGCCGACGCCCCGCCGTGGTTCACGATCGTGATTGAGACGCTGACGACTTGGCCCTCGAGCGGACTCGCCGGGTTCGTCGACGCCGCACGCGGCGTGAGGTCCGGCGCCGGCCCTGTCGGCGTCGGCTCGGGCCGCACGTCGATTGTCAGCGACGCAATCCCCTCGTTGCCGCGCGCGTCGCGCACCGTGACGGTCGCCCGGCGCGCACCGACGTCGGCGTAGGCGTGGATCGCGGTCGGGGGGATCTGCTCCACCGTCCCCGCGCCGTCACCGAAGTCGAACCGGTAGGAGACGATCCGTCCGAGTCCCTGGTCGTGCCCCGCGCTCGCGGCGGCGTCGAAATGGACGCTCTGGCCGACGATCGGACGGAGGTCGTCCGCGGTCAGCGCGGCCGTCGGTCCTCCGGGGATCGCGGCCGCCACCGCGAGGATGAACAGCGCGATGGCCCAGACCACGCACGCGATCCCCGCCCGCTCGTGCAACGAGAGCGGCTTCCACCACGCCCGGCCCACGGATAGTAGGGCGTCCCGCGGACCATAAACGTTCCTGGGACACTTTTTGCGGAACGCGGAGCCGCGGTCCGTTCTCATCACCGGGAACGTCGACGCGCATCGCCCGACGTCGGCGGGGTTTCGCGCCGAAGAAGTCTTTATAGGCCCGTTCGGTTCGGACGACCGTGAGCCTGGATTCCGCGAGGAAGTTCGCGTTGCACAATGCGATCCTGCATGACGGCAAGGCGGACGCGAAGGCGGTCCTGGGCCGGCTGCTCGCGGAGGATCCCTCCCTGCGAGGTCGCGCGGGCGAGGCGGCGACGGCCGTCGAGGGGATCGTCGCGGAGGTGAACCGCCTCGCGCCCGACGCGCAGCGCGCCCAGCTGACCTTGATCGCGCCGGAGCTCCTGGAGCGCACCCGCACCGACGTCGGCCCGAAGGAGCTCCCGCCGCTGCCCGGCGCCGCGGACGGCAAGGTCGTCCTCCGCCTCGCGCCGTACCCGAGCGGCCCGCTGCACATCGGGAACGCGCGGGCGTTCGTCCTGAACGACGCGTACACGAAGCGGTACCACGGCCGGCTCCTCTTGGTCTTCGACGACACGATCGGCTCGGAGGAGAAGCCCCTCCTGCCGGAGGCGTTCGACCAGGTGAAGGAGGGCCTCGACTGGGCCGGGGTCGAGTACGGCGACGTCCTGTACAAGAGCGACCGCATCCCGATGCACTACGAGTGGGCGGAGAAGCTGCTCGCGACGGGCGAGGCGTACGTGTGCGAGTGCGACGCCGCGACGCTGCGGAAGAACCGCGAGGCGAAGCGCGCGTGCGCGCACCGCATCCAGGACGTCGACGAGACGATCGCGATGTGGAAGGCGATGCTCGACGGGGAATACGGCGAGGGCGAGGCGGTCGTCCGGCTGAAGACGGACATGGCCCATCCGAACCCCGCGTTCCGCGACCGCGTCCTGTTCCGGATCGCGGAGCGGGAGCACCCGCGGGTCGGGACGCGGTACCGCGTGTGGCCGATGCTCGAGTTCTCGTGGGCCGTCGACGACCACCTGCTCGGGATCACACACGTTCTCCGCGGGAAAGACCTCGTCATGGAGGACATGATGGAGGCGCGGATCTGGGATGTCCTCGAGATCGCGCATCGTCCAGCGTTCGTGCATTTCGGCATCTTGCGCTTCAAGGATCTCGAGTTGTCCAAGTCCCGCTACCGGAAGGAAATCGCGGAGGGCCGCCTCACGGGGATCGACGACCCGCGCACGTGGACCCTCCAGTCGATGCGGCGGCGCGGGATCCGGCCCGCCGCGTTGCGAGCGTTCGTCTTGTCGTTCGGGCTGAGCCTGAGCGACATCGAGGTGCCGGCGGAGACCTTGTACGCGGAGAACCGGAAGATGATTGACAAGGAGGCGAACCGCTACTTCTTCGTCCCCGATCCGGTGTCGGTGGAGATTGCCGGTCTCCCGCCGATCGAGCGGGTGCGGGCGCCGCTCCACCCCGACTTCCCGGGCCGCGGCGTACGCGAGATCCCAGCGGGTCCGAAGGTCCACATCGCGAAGGAGGACTTCGAAAGGCTCCGCGGCAAGGAGGTGCGCCTCAAGGACTTCTGCAACGTGATCCTGGACAAGCGCGCCAAGTTCGTCTCCATGGAAAACAAGGACATCCCGAAGGTTCAGTGGGTGATGCACGGGGTGAACGTGCACCTCGTGTTGCCGGACGTTACGGAATCCCCCGAGCCTCGGGAACTCCGGGGGCTCGGGGAGCCTCTCGTGGCGACTCTCAAGGTCGACGACGTCGTGCAGTTCGAGCGCGTGGGGTTCGCGCGGATCGATCACGTGAGCAAGGCCGAGGTGCGCGCGTACTTCGCCCACCGATGAGGGAGCACTTTCACAGACCTCCCCCTGGAGAATTGACGTCATGGCGCGTTATGCCCAATTGGGCATAATCATGACGAATGGAAGATCGGTGAAGCGAGCGCGGAAGCAACGGCCCAGTTCTCGTGATGGGTTCATCGTTACGTGGGATGTTGACAGCCGCGACGCGGCCCAGTGCGCGAGGGTTCGTCGCTTCATCTTTGGGTACGCACTAAACGGCGGTGAGAAAGTGTATCGTTATCCCGGATTCGTGACGCGGGAGGGGGTACGATACCTCGGCCAGTCGGTGTTGTTCGCCCCAGCGCCCGTGATCGCGGATCTCCGCGAGTTCTTGCGGTCCCAGAGAGTAGATCACGTCGTCACGACCGCATGGCTTGGGTCCGTTACGCCCGGTTGAGCATAAATCCAGACAGGCCGAAGGCCGCCCGGACTGATCGCCGCCATTGTGATCAATTGGGCATAATTCGTCCACGGCTCCGAGTCGAATCCTCTCGGTGGAGTGGCGGCGGTCGGAAGGGCGACCGCCGCGACCGCGACGAGGATGATGATTCCAACGACGAGTCTCGCACCGAATCTCCGAGTTCCGATCCCTTCACGATCCGCCCTCCCGGAGAACGCGAATCGTCGCGATGGCGATGAACTCCCTCTCTCCGATGGCAAACGATTTATCGCTTCCCGCCTCTCGACGGTTCATGCGCGCAACGATGGGGATGGAGAATGAGGTGCCCGAGGGCGGTGCGAAGTGCGTCACCGCCGACCAGAGGCCGTACGCGTTGTTCAAAGTCAGCGGGAAGGTGTATTGTCTGGACAACCACTGCACCCACCTGGGCGGGCCGCTGTGTCAGGGCACGTTGCATGATGCCATCGTGCAATGTCCCTGGCACGGGTCGCGGTTCGATGTGACGTCCGGAAACGTCGTCGGACCCCCCGCCCGGAAGCCCGTTCGGTCCTACCCCGTCGCCATCGAGGACGGGAAGATCATGGTCGAGCTTCCCTGAACCGCGGGTTGGGCTAGTCGATCTCCGCGGGAGCCATCGGCGATCCGCGGACGTTGAGGATCATGTCCCTCGCCTTCTCCTTCGAGGGATACACACAGAACGTCATTTGGGTCCCCCATTTCGCGTTGATCTTTCGGAAGGATTCGCTCAGTCCCGCGAAGTCCTGCTCCGTGAAATGCACGACGCCCAAGTTGAGATCGAATTCGTATTTCGTCGGCGGGCCTCGGTGAAATCGCAACGGAATTGGCCCGTACAGTTTGTAGTCGAACTTCTCGAGTTCATCAAGGACTTCTCGGACGACGTCGTCTCGGGCAAACGGCTCCATCGCGTCGAATGGCGAGGTTGGGTTAGAGGCCATGGCTTGGCCACCGAAAGCTGGCAGATAAAAGCTGCGGAGAGCCGATCGCCTTACGGAAATCCGATCACTCTGGGAAAACCTCGGAAGACTATTCCGCCTCTGTCGCTCGCATTATGCCCAGCTGGGCATACGCGGTGCGGTGCCCTTTTCTATCCCTCCGTCTTCTCCGACCCCATGGCCCGCTTCGCGAAGCGCGTCCTCTCCATCGAGTCGTCTCCGACGGTCCGCATCAGCGACCTCGTCACGGAGATGAGGGCCCGCGGCGAGAAGGTCGTCTCGCTGGCGATCGGCGAGCCCGACTTCCCGACGCCCGCGCACATCGTCGAGGCGGCGAAGAAGGCCCTCGACGACGGCTACACGAAGTACACGCCGGCTCCGGGGATCAAGGAATTGCGGGAGGCGATCGCGGAGAAATCCCAGAAGGAGAACAAGATCCCCGCGAAACCGGAGAACGTGATCGTCGCGCCGACGAAGCACACGCTCTTCCTCACGTGCATGGCCCTGCTGGACCGAGGCGACGAGGCGCTCATCCCGGATCCCGGCTGGGTCTCGTACGGCCCGATGGTCACGCTCGCGGGAGCGAAACCCGTGCCCGTGCGCGCCGCGGACGAGGACGGCTTCGTTCCCTCGGCGGAAACGGTCGCGCGGGCGATCACGCCGCGCACGCGCCTCCTGATGCTCAATTCCCCGTCGAACCCTGGCGGCTCGGTGTACCCGCGCGACGCGATGCGGGCCCTCGCCGACCTCGCGGCGGACCGCGACCTGATCGTCGTGAGCGACGAGATCTACGAGAAGATCCTGTACGACGGCGAGCACGTCTCGCCGGCGTCCCTGGACGGCATGTTCGACCGGACCGTCACGGTGCACGGATTCTCGAAGACGTACGCGATGACGGGATGGCGGCTCGGATGGCTCGTCGCGCCGACGCCGCTGTTCAAGGAGATCGTGAAGGTCCAGGAGCACACGATCACGTGCGCGACGGCGTTCGCGCAGAAGGCCGGCGTCGCGGCCCTCCGAGGGCCGACCGCCCCGCTCGAGGCGATGGTGGCGGAGTTCCGCGCCCGAAGGGACCTCGCCATGAAAGAGGTCGCGAAGATCGACCGACTCTCGACGGATCGGCCGAGCGGCGCGTTCTACGTCTTCCCGAAGGTCGATGTACGCCTCGACAGCGCGACCCTGTGCGAGCGGATCCTGAAAGAGGCCTCCGTCGCCGTGACGCCGGGCAGCGCGTTCGGCGAGGCGGGCGAAGGTCACATCCGAATCTCGTACGCGGCGTCGCGCGAAACGATTCAAGAGGGCGTGCGGCGGATCGGCGAGGTCCTCGCGAAACTCGGATGAACCTTTTTTGCTCAATCGAGTAAAATTCGCGGGCGGCCTAGCCTTTTGCCCCGCGTTCCTTCAGGAGTTCCGCGATCGCCTGGTGGCCCTTCTCTCGGGCGTCGTCGAGCGGCGTGTTCCCGCCTTCCCGCGTCGCGTTCGGGTCCGCGCCGCCATCGAGGAGCATGCGCACGATATCGAGGTTCCCGTGCGCCGCGGCCTTGTGCAGGGTCGTGTAGTTCGCCTCGCTCCGGATGTTCGGGTCCGCGCCCGCGGCGAGGAGGATGCGGACGACCTCGGCGTGGTCCCCCGAGACCGCGCTATCGACCGCGGTGTTCTGGAAACGGCTCGGAGGCTTCGCGTTCACGTCGGCGCCGTTCGCCAGGAGCACCTTCATCGCCTCGACGTGGCCGAAGAACGCCGCGAGGCCGAGCGGGGAGAAGCCCTCTTCCTTCGTCGCGTCGTCGACGCGGGTCCTCGACTGCCCGAGGATCGTCTTGAGCCGCCGCGCGTTTCCGACGGTCGCGGCCTCGTACAGGTTCAGCGCGTCCTCGGGCGTGCGCTCCAGGAGGATCTTCAGCGCGTCCGTGGCGCCGTAGAACGCGGCCGTGAGGACGAGCGTCCCGTTCGGCGTGCGCGTCCGCAGGATCAAGGGATTGCGGTCCAAGATCGTCCGTACCCCCGTCGCGTCGTTCTTCTGGACCGCCGCCAGGAGCGCTTCTTCGTCCGTCATCGTCCATTTCCCCCGAGAGGGAGACGGATGCGGCCCCGACGCTATGAACCTTGCTTCGCTTCCGTCACGTCACGACCTGCGTCTCTCCGCACGACGGGCACATGACCTCGATCGGCCTCTTGCTCGTCGTGATGTCGATCGGCTTGCCGCATCGGCGGCACATCACGGTCATCGGCGATCCGGGCGAGGCGCGGACGGGCCCCTCCGGAGGCGGGGCGGGCGGACCTCGCGGCCCTCCGAGCATGCCCCCGCCGGCGCGACGCCACATCGCGAGGACCGCGACGAGCAGCAGGAGGACGAGCAGCGAGAGCGCTACCGCATACGCGGGGACGCCGCCGACGTCCGTGGACCAGAACGAGCCGGAGGGTCCGACGTGGACCATCGTGAAGCCGCCGGCTCCCGTGTTGAACTCGTTGACGATCAGCAGGAGGTCCCCCGAGCCGAGGCCCCCCGGCACCGTGAGGAAGAGGTCCGCCTCCCGGTACGTCGTGATGGCGGTCGCGCTGCTGGCGCCGAAGAGGGTCGCTCCGAACCGGAATTGCGACGGCAGGCTCGAGGTCCCCTTCGCCGCGACGCTCACGTGCACCCGGATTGTCTCACCTGGATTGTAGGAGGTGCGATCCAGGGTGATGCTCATCACGTATCCGCCGGCCTGGGAGATCGTGAGCGCACCCGTGGCGGACCGGCCGTTCCCGGACGCGGTGACGGTGAACAGGTAGAGGCGGCTCGCCGGGTTCGGTGTGGTGAACGAGAACCAGGTGTTGTTCGTCGCGCCCGAGGCGACCGTCGTCCCCTCAGCGTCCACGACGGTGTACGTCCACGCGGGATTCGTGATCACGTTCGACCGGAGGCCGAAGTACGCCGTGACGCGTTCCCCGGGGTTGTACTCCGAGCGGTCGAGGGTGAGCGCGACGTAGCCGGCCGCGACCTCCGCGTGGGCCGTCGTCGTCTGCGAGAGTCCCGTGTCGTCGCTGACGGTGAGCCAGAACCACAAGGTGCCCTGGTACGACGTCGGGATCGCGTACGAGTACGAGGCCAGGCCGTTCGAGAGCGTCGCGAGGACCGGCCCGAACACGCCGTCGCGGACCGTCCAGTCGTACGTGTAGTTCGCCGGACCCGGAGTCCGGTAGACGATCGCCGTCGCGGTCGCATTGTCGCCGCTCACGTACGAGCTCCGGTCGAGGACCAGGGTGACGCTGAGGACGTCCGCCGGGACCATCCCGCCGGACGACCGGGCGGTCGGCGCGGCGAGGACCAGTACGGCGGTCAAGATCGCGATCGCGATTCCCCAGGCGAAGGCGCGAGGCGCGGGGCTCCTCGCTCGTGCGGCGGACCACATCGACGTCCCATCCCATATTTCCGAAGGGGCAAGGCCCCGCGGACGGGGCGTCATCATGTCTGACCTACTTAATCATTTCGTCGGCTTGTTGTCCGACGCGTCTCCCGGCCGTCGGGTCCGAGGTTCGGCCTCGTTCAGGGGGTTCCGGGCCGCGCGGGGCCCCCGTCCCGCAGCTGCGCGAACAGGCTATCCGCCCGCTCCCGCCACGGCGCCGCGTCGGTCGCGCGGCCTTGCGCCTCGTACAGCCGCGCGAGCTCCTCGAACCGCGACGCGAGCGAGTACGGGTTCTCGAGCCCCAGGAGGTGCGCCTCCGCCTTCGCCCACTCCTTTCGCTTCGCGAAGACGAGCCCGAGGTTCGCGCGGGCGGCTGACATCAGCACCGGATCGCCGATCGTCCGCGCGAGGTCGAGCGCCTGCTCCGCCTTCGCCGCGGCGGCCTCCGTCTGCTCGAGCCGGAGCAGGTTGTCGGCGGCGTTCGCGAGCGCGTACGAGGCGAATCGCACGTCGCCCGTCCGCATCGCCACGTCGGCGGAGCGGTCGAAGGACATCGCGGCGCCGCGGGCGTCCCCCTCCCGGCTCTGCACGATGCCCAGGTTGATCTGGATCGTCGCGTCCTCCCGCGTCCCCCGGCGCACCAGGCCCGCGGCCTCCGTGAGCCGGATGCGGGCGGCGGGGAGGTCGCCCCGCGCGATGAGGGCCGCGCCGAGTTCCGTGAGCGCTCGGACCTTCTCCCGTGAGCCGTCGGGCAGGAGGTCGGCCGCTCCCGCGAGGTGGACGAGCGCCGCCGGCAGATCGCCGAGTCTCCGCTCGACCGCGCCGAGCGACCGCATCGCCTCGCCTTCGAGTTCTCGCAGTCCCATCGCGGACGCGTCGGCCACGGCGCCTGCGAGGGCCCTCCGCGCCTCTGCGTACGCTCCGAGGCGGGTCGCGATCCGTCCGGTCTGGATGCGGGCCCGGAGCCGCGCGTCCGGCGTCCCGCGGACCGCGATCCCCTCCAGGACGCGCCGCGCGTCGTCGAACTTCCCGAGGAACATCTGCGTCTCCGCGAGGATCTCGTCCAGCGGGACGTCCCGCGGCACCCGCAGGAGGCACGACTCCAGGTCGCCCGCGCGGGCGCTCTCCGCGAACCCCCGGCCGACCTCCGCCAGGCGGGCCGCGGCGCCGTCCGCGTCGCCCGCCTCGATTCGGTGATACGCCTCCTCGAGGCCGTCGTCCCGGGAGGCCCAGTAGGCCGCGGCGTGGGCGTGGGCACCCTGCCGGCTCTCGGCCGTCATGCGCCGCAGGAAGAACTCCTTCACGAGATCGTGCAGCTGGTACCCGTCGTCACGGTGATGGAGGAGGGCGCGGCGGGCGAGTCGGCGCAGCTGCGCGACGGTCGCGCCGAGCGCCTCCGGGGAGCGCGTCGGGCGCCGGAGGATCGCGAACGTCCGCAGGATCGACTCGGAGGCGTCGTCGAGGCCTTCGAGGACCGTCTCGAGCACGTAGCGGTCCGTCTCGAGGGCGCCCGCATCGAGTCCGCTCGCCGCGAACAGCTCGAGGGCGAGCGGATGTCCGCGGGTCGCCGCGATCACGCGATCGACGTCCTCGCGCTCCATCGTCGTGCCCCGGGATGCGAGCAGCTCCGCGGCCGCGGGCTCGTCGAGTCCCTCGAGTCGGATCTCCAGGACCTCGTCCCGAACGACGTCGGGCCGCTCGTAGAACGCGGGCTGTGTTCGGCTGAGGACGAGGACCTTCGCGCCGACCGGGCGCTCGAACAGGGATCGGAGGAGGCCGTCCGCGGCGGCCGACGCGTGCACGTCGTCGAAGGCGACGACGGTGCCCGCGATGTCCTCCCGGAGGATCGCGACCGCCTCCGTCGGATCGTACGCGGGACGGACGATCGCCGCCTTCAGCCGACGCCGGCCCTGGCGCGCGAGGAAGTCCGCGAGGGACGACAGGATGCCGTGCGCGTCGTCGTGCGCGTACACCCGCCGCACATACGTCGGCCGAGCCTCGGGCGCGAGCAGGTTCGCGACGAGCGCGGTCTTGCCGATGCCCGCCACGCCGATCACGACCGCGACCGGCGCGGATCCGGACGCGAGCCAGTTCGCGAGGATTCGCCGCTCGGCGGCCCGGCCGAAGAACGTGGGCCTCGGCGCGGGCTCGGCCTTCGGCTCGGGATGGGGCAGGTCCACGACCTCGGACGACAGGATTCGCTGGACCGCCTCCGACTCCCGGAGGCCGGCGCGGCGGAGCGCCTCGATCGCCTCGTGCCCCGCCACTTCTTTGCGTCCCTCCGGGGTGAGGAGGACGACCGCGCGGGCCTTCGCGTGCTCCCGCATGCGCCGGGCGATCTCCTGTCCTGCCGGCGTGAGGTCGTACACCTTGCGGCGGGAGCGGGCGTTCGCCACGTGCGCCATCCGCTCCGCGACCTTGCCCGTCGTCTTGAGGCGCTTCAGCTCCAGGGCGACGTGTGCGCGGCTGATCGAGAGCGCGGCCGCAATCTCGCGTCCGTCGGCCGCCGAACGCGCACCGGGTCCGCACGGGGCATTCGTCGCATCGCGGCGTCGGGCGGCACACCGCCTTCGCATGGGCTACGAGCAGCGCATGGTACTCCCTGTACACCGCGAGGTCCCGGGGCAAATGCGCCTCGAACCGCCGCTGGACCGTCTCGTACGCGTCCGTGTCGAACCAACCGATCCGCCGTCCGATCCGCACCGTGTACGCGTCGACGACGAAGACCGGATGGCCCCCTGCGTAGAGGAGGATCGAATCCGCGGTCTCCGGTCCGACGCCCTCCTCGGCGAGGAGGCCCGCGCGAATCTCTCCCACCGGACGATCGAAATACGTTGCGAGGTCACCGCCGGAACGCTCGAGCAGGTGACGGCAGAACGCTCTCAGCCTCGCCGGCTTCGTGCGGTAGAGGCCCGCGACGCGCACATGCTTCCGGAGGATCGGGATCGGAGCGGCCGCGATCGCCGACGGATCGAGGAGGCCCGCCGACTTGAGGTTCCGGATCGCCGCCTCGACGTTCCTCCATGCGGTCTGCTGCATCAGGAGCGCGCCGACAATCACCTCGAACGGCGTCTCGGCGGGCCACCACGCCTGCGGTCCGTACGCCTCAAGGAGGCGTTGGTACACGGCGCGCATCGGGTCCATCCACGTCCCCATGGCGGCGCGGGCCATCAGCGTTTCCGGATCCGCCGCGGGTTTAATGTGCGCCGAGCGATTGCGGCGCGTGCTCCCCCTCGCGACACCCGCGGAGGGCCCGGACGAGATGCTCTTCCATCTGCTGAACCTCGCCGGTTCCAATCCGATCGCGGACGCGTTCATGATCGCAGTGACGACCCTCGGCGCGGCGTATCTCCTCGCCATCGTCGCCGTCCCCCTCTGGTGGCGGGGCCGCCGCGAGGCCGCGTTCGACCTGCTGGTCCTGTTGGGCATCACGGTCGTGGTCACGGAGGCGATCAAGTTCGCGGTGGGCCGGCCGCGGCCGTGCGATGTCCTCACGGCCGTCCGGAACCTCGCGGGCTACGGGTGCGATGCGGAGTTCGACCCCTCGTTCCCGAGCGGCCACGCTTCCCGCGCCTTCGCCGTCGCGGCGTTCATTGAGCTCCGGTTTCGGTGGCGGGCCGGGAGCGCCGCGTTCGCCTTTGCGTTCCTCGTCGGCCTGAGTCGCATCTATCTCGGGGTGCACTGGCCGTCCGACGTCCTCGCGGGCGCGCTCCTCGGCGTGGCCCTCGCCTTCGCCGTCGAGAGGATGAGCCGCCGCGCGGACCGCTATCGTCGGCTGCGCTCGTGGATTCTGTCGAAAATCCCGCATCGGCGGCCGGCGAGTCCCTAGGTTCCGCCGAGCAAACCTTTCGCCTTGGTGATCGCCTCGTCGATCGCTTTCGCGTGTGCGGCCGTGCGCTTCTCCGCGAGCGCGACGAAGAACATCTTTCCCGTGACCTCTCGGACCGTGAGGACGCCGCCCTCCGACTCGACCGTGACGTTGTTGGGCGCGTCCGACTTCATCGTCGAGTAGATCACCTCGAGCGCGCCGAGAAGGGTCGCCGCCATCGTCGCGAAGTTGTCGACCTGGACGTCTTCCGGCATCGACCATGCGACCGGCACCCCGGAGCGGGAGACGATCGCGGACATGTGAGCCCCCGTGTGGCCGTTGAAGTCCTGGAGCATCTTCCGCAACGCTTCCACGGCAACCGGCAGCGGAGTTCCCTCCGAATGCCGGGCCGATGCGCCCTTCGTTATATAGCTCTTGTTCCGCGGAGAATCGGGACGACGCCGGGATGGCCGCAAGGGCCGCCCGTCTGCTCTCCGAGCAAATGCCAAATAGCCGAAGGCCAATAGGGAGTTAGGGAGGGATTTGCGGGGACTCTTCCTCGCCGCGACGGTTGCCGTACTGCTCTCAGTGGGCTCCCTCGCCGGCGACTTCTCCGGAACCGCGTCGGCCCGAGGCGCCGTGCTGCCGGACTCCGTTCCGTTCGGGTCCGGGTACGATTGGACGAACATGAGCCCGAGCGGCGGACCCGCTGGGACGATCGTGAACATGGCGATGGTGTACGACTCCGCGGCGGACCGCATGGTGGTGTTCGGCGGGACCGCCTTCCAAGGTAAGGGGAGCAACAAGACGTGGGCGTACGACTACGAGTCGAACACCTGGACCGACCGGAACCCCGAAACGCATCCTCACGCAGGCTGGCTCGACCGCGCCGCATACGACAGCGCGGCGCACCTGACGATCATGTTCGGGGGCTACGACAGCGTAACGAGACGGGACACGAACGAAACGTGGGCATACAACTACGCCGAGAACAACTGGAGGAACCTTTCCTCCGCCCGGGCTCCTTCCCCGCGCAACAGGCCCGGCCTCGCCTTCGATTCGCAGTCCGACCGGGTCATCTTGGTCGGCGGCCAGATCGGTTTCAGCGGCTACAGCAACGAGACCTTCTCGTACAATCTGGCCTGGAACACGTGGACGAACATGTCGCCCGCCGTGCACCCGGAAGCCCGGCGATCGTCGATGATGGCGTACGACTCCGCGGCGGACCGCATGATCCTCTTCGGCGGCACGGACGACGGGAGTCCGGGATACGGTCACGGACCGTACAACGACACCTGGGCTTACGACTACGAGTCGAACACGTGGACGAACATGAGCCCGGCCACGGCGCCGTCCCCTCGCTACCACGGCGGCTTCGCGTACGACTCCCGAGTCGACCGCTTCGTGCTGTACGGCGGCATCGGGGACGACAACTCGCCCTTCGAAACGTGGCTGTACGACTACGACAACAACACCTGGAGCCAGATTGCGCCGGACCACTCGCCCTCGCCGAAAGCGCTGATGGGCATGGCGTTCGATACGCAATCGGACCGGACGATCATGTTCGGCGGCAACGCCGGCGGGAACACCCCGGGGAACGAGACGTGGGCATTCACCGCCGATAATCCGCCGCAGGACTCCGAGACCGACTGGACGAACATGGACCCGAGCGACGCGCCGGCCGGCTATCTCAACATGGCGATGGTCTACGACTCCGACGCGGACCGGATGATCGCCTACGGCGGCTGGGACGGAACCGATGACTTTAGCGACGAAACGTGGGCGTACGACTTCGAATCGAACACGTGGACGAACCTGCATCCGGCGGGGCATCCGGATGCCACACATCTCTTGCGCGCCGCGTACGACAGCGGATCCCGACAGACGATCCTGTTCGGCGGATGGGTGGGGACCCTGTACGACGGAACGTATGCGAACGACACGTGGGGGTACGACTTCTTCGCGAACACCTGGACGAACCTCGAGCCGGACCAGCATCCGTCCGCGCGATCGAGGCAGGGCATGGCGTACGACGCGCAGTCGGCCCGCACGATCCTGTTCGGCGGCCACACGATTAACAACACATACGATAACGAAACGTGGGCGTACGACGCGGCCCAGAACCGGTGGACGAACATGGCGCCGGCCGTCGCGCCGACCGGGCGTCGATCGCCCGGCATGGCGTACGATTCGAAGGCGGACCGGATCATCCTGTGGGGCGGCGTTCAAGGACCGACGCTCGACTCACCCTACAACGACACCTGGGCGTACGACTTCGACACGAACACGTGGACGAACGTGACCCCGCCCAAATCGCCGTCCGGAAAATGGGGGATGGGCTTCTCCTACGATTCCGGGGTCGATCGGTGCATCCTGTTCGGAGGGGCGTCGGGCGGCGATACGTACACGTGGGCGTACGATTTCACGAACAACACCTGGAGCCTCCTGCGCCCGCACCACTCTCCGCCCTACCATGCGTTCCAGGGGATGGCGTACGATTCGCAGTCCGCGCGGACGATCATGTTCGGCGGCGGCAGCGGGAATCCCGGCAACGACACATGGGCGCTTGCCACGGCGCCGGGGCTCCCCGGGGCCCCGGGCAACGTCTGGATCCGGCCGGGCAACGGATCTCTCGAGCTTCACTGGCAGGCCCCTCCGGACGACGGCATGTCGCCGATCACCGGCTACCGCATCTACCGCTCCACGACCCCCGGAGGGGAGGCGCTGTTCGCGGAGGTCGGCAACGTCAACACGTGGACCGACTCGAACGTGACGAACGGCGAGACGTACTACTACCAGCTGAGCGCGATCAACGCGTACGGCGAAGGGCCCCGTTCGGGCGCGGTCTCCGCCGAGCTCGACGGGACGCCTCCCGTGACGAGCGCCTCCCTCTCGGGGCACCTCGGCAACGAGGGCTGGTGGCTCTCCACCGTCACGGTCACGCTCACGGCCACAGACGACAACAGCGGCGTGGCGTCGACCTCGTTCCGCGTGGACGGGGGCGGCTGGCAGACGTACCCGTCGCCGATTCAGGTCAGCGGCGACGGCGAGCACACGGTCGACTTCTACTCGACCGACAACGCGGGGAACGTCGAGGGGTGGCACAGCGTCGGATTCCGGATCGACGGAACGGCCCCGCAGACCGCGATCTCCCTCGACGGCGCCGCGGGTGACGGGTACTGGTTCCATTCGCCCGTGACGGTCTACATCACCGCGACGGACGCAGGGAGCGGGGTCGCCTCGATCGAATATCGCCTCGACGGAGGCACCTGGGCGACGTATGCCGCATCGTTCGATGTCGGCGAGGGCGAGCACACGGTGGATGCCTACGCGATCGACGTGGCGGGATCGAGCGGCCCGGTTGTCTCGAGGTCGTTCGGGGTCGACACGACGCCCCCGATCACGACCGCGCAAATCGCGGGGCCGACGGGAGAGAACGGATGGTACCTCGGCGCCGTGCAGGTGACGCTCGCCGCGACCGACGCGCTCGGGACCCCGACGATC
>WNGL01000859.1_pt1 | contig 36909 bp, 36 predicted proteins | sample 5400591 | NCBI WGS metagenome assembly WNGL01 (sample SAMN13153377, study PRJNA577476) | soil metagenome | isolation source: 80 cm soil or saprolite under Garry oak tree replicate 1 | place: USA:California | collected 2016-06-15
ATGCCTACTTTGCTGGGCTCGGACTTCCGCCTATGGCCGTGCGGTCTTAGCTTAACCCGCCGAACCGCCGGATGCGGACCCGCATGTCCTGGTGGTGTGGCAGGGGAGAGTGGGTGACCACTCCCCCTATGCCGATTTCCTGTCCAGTTCAGCCGGCGTTGAGGTCGTGGTGTCTTTATCTGGCAGCAGAACTTTCTGCGTGAGGTAAAGACGCCATGTTTTCCGGATTGTCCGTTGCTCAAGAACCCGCGGCCAGGCGGTGGACCGCGCTGACTTCGTTTACGTTACAGGCCGCCCTGGTAGCCGCGGCTCTGATTTTTCCTGTGATTCACCCGCAGACCTTGCCTCAGGCCTTACTGAACCGGCGGCTATTCGTGCCGGCATCCGATGTCGAAGCGCCGAGGCCAGCGACACCGCTCACTGCGAACCGCCCAGCAGGACGGTTGCACCTGCAGCCCCTCATAGTTAATCGCAATATCTCATTTCATCCGATTCGCCCTCAAGGAGAGGCAACGGAGATCCTGCCGCCCGGACCGTCCGTGGCAGTCGGCCCTGCCGTTCCCGGAGTTCTGTACTCCGTGCCGAGCGACTACGTTCGCCCAGTCTTGCATCCTGTGAGTACGGCGCGGCCGATACGCCAGTCAGTAGTCATGGAAGGCAATCTTGTGCGTCGCGTCGAGCCGCAATATCCAATGATCGCAAAGCAGCTTCACATTCAGGGAGTGGTCATCCTGAAGGCGGTTATCAGTCGAGAGGGAAGGATCGAGCAAGCCGAAACGGTGCAGGGGCAGGACCTGCTTTCACGTGCGGCACTCGAGGCAGTCAGGCAATGGAAGTATCGCCCTTACTACCTAAATGGCGAGCCAGTTGACGTGGAGACACAGATCACCGTGAACTTCGTGCTCGACCGCTAACTCTGGCATCCGGCTTTCCGAGCACCGTGGAAGCCACACTCGCAGCGAGCGTGGTTCGTAAAATTGGCTGTTGCAATTTAATGCAGCAGCTTCCGCGAAAATCTCCAGCCCAGTCAAGTTGGCTTGTGTGCCGCACTGGCTAAGCGATAGTCCAGCGCGGACATCGGGATCCCGTCTAGCTCCACCACTGAAACATCGTCGGGCAGCCGCAGGCCGACCTGCTGAATTGCCGTCATGGCGAGCAGGAAGTGATCGGAATCCATAATTACCAGGGCGCCATGCGTGCCCCCAGTTTCGTGCGCGTCGGCTCCGGTGGTGAAGGGTTGGCCGGAGCGCAAAGCTCGCGCCAGCGGGTTGGGCTGATAGTTGAGTTCGCGGGCGGCGGCGCGGATGCGGTCTTTGGTGTGTTGCGGAATCCGTTGCGACGCTGGCGTATTGTTGAGGACTGCAGAAATTGTGCCCGGAGTGAACCCAAGTTGGTCTGCAACCATCTTGAGGGTCACTCTCCCTTCCGGCTTATTGCGTTTCTTGTCGTCCATGCGAATCTCTCCTGCGTTGTGATGCGATTTGATCAACGGTTTGAAACGGCTGTGATGTTTGTTAGCTATTCGCTTCAGGACAACAAGGTCGGAAAAGTCTAGGCGACGAGGGTCGTGGCTATGCGCTGCTTCACGGCAGCAGCTTACCCTTGAAGTCTGACAAGAACCCCGTGAGAAGTCCAATTGAAAAAATCTATGCTGGTCATATGGGCTGCGGACATCGGCATGCTTATGCAACTTGTTCCGGAACCATAAGTGCGAACCCTTTGGTGTGTTCTGGACCGCAGAAAAAATAGTCCGGCCTGTCATAATGGAATGAAGTATGTCTTCTCGCGTTCTTTCCCTTGCTATCGATGATCGCTGGCTGCCGAAGTCTGTTTTGTGCCTGCGCGATTACAACCTAAACAAATTTAGTCGAGATGTGGTCGCTGGAGTCACCGTCGGGCTGGTCGCACTTCCACTGGCGATGGCGTTTTCCATAGCCTCAGGGCTTACTCCGCAGGCTGGAATCTACTGTGCCATGGTTACCGGATTTCTTATCTCGGCGCTGGGCGGATCGAAGACGCAGATTGGCGGGCCGACAGGCGCGTTTGTGGTGGTCATCTCTGGGATCGTCGCCGTGCACGGCATCGACGGGCTCTTCATGTGCACGATGATGGCGGGCGTACTGCTGGTGGTGTTGGGCGTGACCAGCATGGGCTCGGCAGTGAAGTTTATTCCGCGGCCTGTAGTGCTGGGTTTTACGAATGGAATTGCGGTGCTGATCGCCAGCACCCAGATCAAAGATTTCTTCGGCTTGCACTTGCAAAGCGTTCCCGGCGAATTTTGGTTGCGGATGAAGGCGCTGGCGGTCGCTTCTCCAACCTGGACTCCGCGTGCCGGGCTGGTGGCCGGTTGCACCGTGGCGGTCTTATTACTGTGTCGGGCCGTTTCTAACCGCATCCCAGGGCCGATTGTCACCATGCTGGGCGCAACTGTGGCCGTTTACCTTCTCAAGCTTCCCGTAGAAACGATTGGTACGCGCTTTGTTGGAGGAATTCCCAGCGGACTGCCGCATCTGGTCATGCCGCGCTGGCATGCGAGCCTGGTCCACGGACTGCTTGGCCCAGCGTTCACGGTAGCCATGCTGGGAGCGATTGAGTCGCTTATGTCGGCGGTTGTTTCTGACCGCATGAGCAATGACCATCACAATCCGAATGTTGAGCTCATTGGACAAGGTGTAGCCAACATTGTGTCGCCAATGTTCGGAGGCTTGCCTGCGACCGGCGCCATCGCGCGCACGGCGACCAACATTCGCGCGGGCGCGCAGACACCGGTGGCCGGCATGATTCATGCGCTAACGCTTCTGTGCGTGCTGCTGTTTGCGGCTCCGCTGGCGAGTTACATTCCGATGGCCGCGCTGGCTGGCATTCTGATGATCGTCGCCTACAACATGGGTGAGTGGCGAGAGATTCCACAACTTCTGAAGCTAACCAAGACTGACATCAGCGTGTGGCTGGTCACGTTCGCGCTGACTGTGTTCGCCGATCTCACCGTGGCCGTCGAGGCGGGCATGATCCTGGCGGCGTTGCTCTTCATCACGCGCGTGGCGAATACCACAACTGTGTCACAGGTGACCGACGACTACATTGAAGACGGCCGCATTCACATTCTGCAGGACAAGGACATCCCTTACTACGCCACGATTTTCCGCATTCACGGTCCATTCCTGTTCGGTGCCACTGACAAAATTTCCGCGATTACGGAGAGCGTCAAGACACTGCCTCCGGTGGTAATCATTCGTCTGCGCAATATGACTGCAATTGATGCAACTGGCTTGTTTGCGCTGGAAGAAGTTGCTAAACACCTGCAAGCCTCGGGGCGGACGCTGATTTTGTGCGGTGCGCGCGAACAGCCGGCGCAATTGATCCATCAGGCTGAGTTTGAAGAAGTCGTCGGGCGGGAAAACATCTGCGCGAATGTGGAAGAGGCGTTGCGGCGAGCGGAAGATGCGTTTGAGAAAATCAAACCGATGGCGGCGGTAGCGAAGTAGAATTTTCCGCTGACCAGAGTCACACCACACAGCCGGCAAACTTATCGCGCGCGAACTGACGACCTAGGTGCAGGTGCGCCACGCAGCAGACCTCGGTGCTCAGATCCTCGTCTATTTCCGGCCAGTGGATGCCGTAGCCGCCTCCGGCAATTTTCCAGTTCTGGCGCTGTGCTGCGGTTGCGTTGAGCAGGAGGGGATACCAGACGAGCGGCACGGAGATGACGCGACCGTCGCGCAGGCTGACCGTGAGAGTGTGATCGGTCAGTTGCACGTCCAGCACGCGCTCGTCAGCTGCTGATGCCGAAAAACTCATTCCATACCTCCAGAAACTGTTCGCGGTGCTGAGTCACAGTAGATTGTATCTCGCGTAGTTCTCCGGGCCAAATTCTAGCAGGGCCGCTTGGGGCGTGACCAAAGTACGTCACCATTCTGGCACTTTTCGTCCTTCCCTTTCTCAGCGCGAACGCAGATCATTATCATTGAAGATTAGAAATTCCTAATGCTCCTTCGGAATGAGGTTATTCCATGAGAAAAGTCGTGTCTCTCGGCATGCTTCTGTGCGCCGCGTCTTGGATGTTGGCGCAAACTCAACCCGCGTCCACTTCAGCCTCTGTTTCTGCGTCTTCTCCGTCGGCATCCGGCGCGAAATCGGGCTCCGTCTCGCGCACCACCAAGGCAGTGCACTATCGCCAGGGCGGACAGGTGAAAACCGCATTCCAGGCGACTGAGTTGATGGCGGGGGCATCCGGGGAGGCGAAGGTTGAGAGCAAGAAGACGAACGTCGCCATTGATGCCAAGTTTCAGGGTATGGAGGACGCCACCAAGTTTGGGCTCGAGTATCTGACTTATGTGCTGTGGGCGGTTTCTCCGGAAGGGCGGGCGGTGAACTTGGGAGAGTTGACGCTCGATAAGGGCAATGCACACCTGAAAGTTGTGACTGACATGCAGACGTTTGGGCTGATCGTGACGGCCGAGCCGTATTTTGCGGTCAACCAACCGGGGAACATGGTGGTGCTGGAAAGTGTAGTGCCGGAGAACGTGGCGCAAGGGGAAGAGATCAGCACCAAGTACGAGCTGGTGGGGCGCGGCACTTACTCGGCGACTAATGAGCATATTCAGAACGCGATTTTTGGGATTGATCGCACCACGCCGCTTGAATTGTTTGAGGCGAGGAATGCGGTGCGAATTGCGCACATTGCGGCGGGGCAGAAGTATGCGTCGTCCATTCTGGCGAAGGCGGACCAGCAATTGACGCAGGCGGAGTCTTCGTACCGGCAAAAGCAGGGCAGACCCGCAATTGAATCGGCGGCGAGAGAGACCACGCAAACGGCCGAAGAAGCGCGCGTCATGGCGGTGAAGCAGAAAGCCGAGGACGAAGCCCAGGCGCAGGCGGCTGCGGACAAGAAAGCGGCAGAAGATCGGGAAGCGAAGGCCCGCGCGGATGCCGAGGCGCAATCCAAGCGGCGTGTCGAAGCGGAAGAGGCGCAGAAACAAGCCGAAGCTGCCAAGGCCGAAGCTGAGAAGATGAAAGCGGAAGCCGAGCAGGCAGCGGCGGAAGCGGCCCGCCAGCAAGCCGAAGCGGAAAAAGCGAAAGCCGAGGCTGTGTCCCAGCAGCAAGCCCTGGCAGCGGAAACGGCGAAAGCCCAGCAGGCCGCAGCGCAGTCTGAGCAGTTGCGGCAACAGGCGGAAAAGGAAAAGCAGGAGCTGCGGGCGCGGTTGCTGCAACAACTGAACACAATTCTTTCGACTCGCGACACGGCTCGTGGATTGATCGCCAACATGTCTGACGTGTTGTTCAAGAGCGGCAGCTTTGAGTTGTTGCCGGGGGCGCGCGAGCGTCTGGCGAAAATCTCGGGGATCGTGCTGGCGTATCCGAGTTTGCATCTCCAGGTTGAAGGCCACACCGACAGCGTGGGCGGCGACGACTACAATCAGCAGCTTTCGGAGCACCGCGCGGAGGCAGTGCGCGATTACCTTGTCCAGCAAGGGATTTCGGCGCCTTCGATTGAAGCCAAGGGATTCGGCAAGACTGAGCCGATCGCATCAAACGAAACGCCAGAGGGCCGGCAGCAGAACCGGCGTGTAGAGCTGGTGCTTTCTGGAGAGGCGATTGGAAATACAGCGGACGCATCGACCGGAGTGCAGCAATAGGGAAGGCGGCGCCCTCCGGATGCCCGCTCGGCCAGATATAATTTCGCGCGAAGCTCCTTAATCTCAGCTTCGAGCAATGCTGACTGCCCTCACTCGCGAAGTTTCTTCTCGCATCGCCGAATGCGAGCTTACCTTTATTGATCGCCAGCCAATCGACTTCGACCGGGCCGTGCAGCAGCACCGGTACTACCAGGAATTGTTGAGAGGCCTGGGAGTCAATGTTCTTCAGATCCCAGCCGACGACGATTGTCCCGATTGCTGCTTTCTGGAAGATACGGCATTGGTGCTCGATGAACTTGCGGTCGTGACCCGGCCTGGCAGCGAGGCGAGGAGGCAAGAGGTTGGTGGCGTTGCGACGGTCATTAAGCAACACAGAGAAGTAGTGCAGATCGAAGCGCCAGCGACCCTCGAAGGCGGAGATGTGCTGCGCATTGTCCGCGATCTGTTTGTGGGTGTCACAAGCCGGACGAATCGCGAGGGGATTGAGGCGTTGCGGAAACATGTGGAGCCGTACGGATACAGGGTCCATTCGGTGGTCGTGTCGGGGGCGTTGCATCTGAAAAGCGCTTGCACGGCCGTGGACGATCGCACGATTCTTGCTGATTCGACGCGCGTTGATCTTTCTCCATTCTCCAGATACGAGATCGTCGAGGTTCCGGCGCAGGAATGGATGGCGGCAAACGTCTTGTTGGTGAACGGCACGGTGTGCATGCACAACGGATTCCGTAAAACCGCAAGCCTTTTGCAGCGGCGAGGGATCGACGTGCGAACCGTTGATATTTCGGAGTTCCTGAAAGCGGAAGCGGGGCTGACTTGCATGAGCGTAATCTTAAGAGACTCCTTGTGAACACAGGAAGTCAGGGCGCAGGATTAGAGTGTGGCCGCTCTCGTTCTGCAGTAAGCGCGGCTTGCCTGGCTTCGACCGCACGTTCGAGAAGCTTCCAGTCATTTTCGACCTGCTGCCCAGAAACTCGAGAGGGCTTGCTCGGCTTCAATTCCTGTTCGAGTCTGGTGAGCAACAGACCTTGAACCAGTTCCGGTGGCGCGCTCAAGCGCAAGGCATTTCCGCGACTGAGACCAAGCTGCACGATGCTTCCCTCCACTTGCACATGCAGAAACGGCTGGCCTGTTGCGTCCAGTTGTGGCTCTGCGTCTCTTCGCCAGTACGGCACGGAATCGGTGTCTGCGCTGGCGCGTTTCAGAGTGGATATGGAGTTTAGGTAAGAGCGCCGCTGGGCGCTAGTCAGGGGAGTCTCGAGTCCGCTGCTGGGATTAAAGATGAGAGCGCCCTTGCCAGGATTGAATCGCCATCCCGCCCAATACGCCGCTTCCACCGTCCCCACGACGAACGGATGAAAAAGTAGGACAGGCGTAACATACTTTTTCGCCAGCACCAGCGACTCGATTACGCCGTGCACCGGCTTGCTGCGCTTTAGCCCCGGGACCTGCGGAATGATGAAGGTGGTCAGTTGCATCTCGGGATGGTGCTTGCTGAAATGCGACAGCGATTTCGCGGCCTGTTTGGGAGTCATTACACCCAGATCGGCAATGATGCTGCGATGAATTGCCTTGGGATAGTAGAAGTTGATGACTTGCTTGGCGAAATCGGCGCAATTACGGTTCAGCAATCGGTAGGATTCGCGGTTCGCCTCCGAATTCAACAGGCGTATGAGTTCATCATCCTGTTCGGGACGCGTGGCAATGCGGAAGCCATAAGTCGTGCGGTCGTAGGCGGACCCCGCAAGTTGATAAGAGGCAGCGCCGCTGACGTCTATGCTCGTCAGGTATTCGTGGCGAAGAAACGCGACTAGTTTCGAGTCGGCAAAGAGGGGAATATCTTCCGGATTCTTTACGGCATACAAGTAAGGGATTAGCGGAATAGCAATCCAGTCGCGGCCCGCGACGCCGTTATATCGGCTTATGACTACGCCCGTTTCTCCTGGCCCACAGCGCCTCAAAACGATTGGAGATTCGGCACATACCCGGGCGAGGTATACCGCAGCATGGCCGGTTCCGGCGAATGTTCCGTCGTAACTGTACGGCTCTTCCAACAGCAAAGTGGCTTGGGCATGGAGCTGCGTACCGGCCCCCAGGAAAAGGGCTGTCACGCAGAAAAAAAAGGACTTCCGCATTGTTGATGGCGGCCGCATGCGTCCCAATCTCATCTAACCCAGCTCGGGAAAAGTTGTTCCGGAAGGCGCTCGAATAAAGGGACTTTCGCAATTGACTGAGATCAGGGAGGTTTTAGGACGGAGCTACTTGAACTGTTCGGTGAAATCGGCGAGTTGTCGCTTGAGTTCCTCTATTTCTTTTCTAAGCGACGAGAGTCCCGCTTCCAGAGTGGCGATTCGTTCATCGGAGTTTCCAGACCGGGCAGGTGTGGATGTTATGGGGGACGACGATTCTGCGACGGGAGGTCCGTCGCCAGAAAACAAGTGCATGTACCGGGATTCTTTAGTTCCGGGCTGGCGAGGGAGCACTCGCACCAGGGGCAGCTCGCGGTCCATCAGGCGCTGCAGGGTGGACTGCACATCGTCGAGCGCTTCAAAGTGGTACATGCGCTCGGTGCGGCCACGGAGTTCGCCCGAAGTCTGCGGCCCGCGCAGCAGGAGCACGCAGAGTATGGCAATTTCACGCCGGTCGAAGTTGAATACCTCCTGCGAGCGGTGTTCGTACTTTGTAATGCGGCTGTCGGCGCCACTGGCGGGACCTGCCAGCCGCTTGTTTTGCAGCGAGCTAAGCGCATCTCGCACGGCCCCTTCGTGCAAGGCCATTACCGGGTCCCGATTGTTCTTCTGGTTGCACGCGTTTACCAAGGCGTTCAGCGAAAGCGGATAGTAGTCCGGAGTAGTGATGTCTTTCTCGATCAGTGAGCCGAGAACGCGGGCTTCAACGTCGTTGAGATTGGGCTTAGGTACGTTCATGAAATCCGGCCTTCGAAAGTTTACCAGCCATTCCTGCTTACTACTTGTTGACCATCGGGTTGGATTCGGCCCCAAGGACTAGGTTGCAGGTGTCAACAATACAGAGGGACATTCGCCCGGAATCTATGAGCGACTCTCTGCGCCTTGCCCTCGCAAATCCGCCGGTACACCCCCTTCCGTACCGTAGCCCCCTTCTTCCAATGGCGAGAACATTCAGTTGGCAGTGATCAGTAACCAGTGGCCAGAAAACCTGCTGACCATTGACAACTGGCCACTGCCCACTTATTCATGAGCAGCGATTTTATAAGCACCGACCACCTGACGCCGGAAGAAGAACCTGTCTGCACGGCATGGCAGCGGCTGCTGCAGACTGCGCTCTTGATGTTTCTGGCCATCACGGCCGGACTCCTGGCGCGCTACTGGGTGACGCCCGGCTCGGATGGAATGCAACAGCAAATAAGCCGCCTGACCGAGCAAGTAGATGAGCTCCAGCAAGAGCAGGCGATGCCCGCGCAGGTGCTGAACCGGTATCGCAATTCCATTTGCTACATTTTTGGCATTTATCAAGTGGGATTCCCTCATCAGCAGCCGGTGCAGAGAACACGCATTTCCGGCACAGGATTCGTTGTCGCCGAGGGGCTGGTCGCGACCAACCGCCACGTGGCTGAACCCTGGTACGGAGATCCCGATTCCGACACGCTGGTCGCAAAAGGCGCAACCGCGAAGCTAGAGAAGCTGGTCGCATATTTCCCTGGCTCTCCCGCGCCGGTAACTCTCGCTCCGGCGGCGCTGTCTCCCGATGGAGATTTAGCGGTTGTCCGGATGAGCAATGCTTCGTTTCAGCCTCAGCCACTGCCGCTCGCAACCGAGCGCCCGAATCCCGGCGAACTGGTCGCGGTTGTGGGATATCCCATGGGCGTGCTTGGGATGATGGCGAAGGCTCCCACTACGGTGTACGCACGGCTGGCGTTCCGGCATGACGATCAAGGGGCTGCGAGTGAGTTGGCTGCGCTTTCGCTGATCCGTCCTTCAGCCACCTGTGGACATCTTGGCGACGTCGTTGGAGACAAGCTAATCTACGACGCTCCGACTGCGCATGGCGCCAGCGGCGGCCCGGTGTTCAACTCCCGCGGTGAAGTGATTGGAGTGAACGCAGCGTACATTGACGGATTTTCCGGCGGCACGCTGGGAGTTTCTTCACAGGCGCTCAAGCCATTGATCGTGCAAGCGCAGAAGAAAAGCTTCTGATCGCCTGAGTAACCAAAAAATTAGCTTTGAAAGGGCATGGCTTACAGCCATGCCGTAAATGTTTTCAATCTGATTGACGGTGCGGCTAAAAGCCGTACCCTTTCAAAGCCACCCCGCTCGAACTGGTCATAGACTGCCCCTGCCGTTTAGAATCCCTGTTCCTCACTTTAAGCCGTTTCGCCGACAGGAGCAGGCAGTGATCGCACGTTATACGCGTCCGGAGATGGGCCGCATTTGGGGCGAGGAGAACCGGTTTCGCACCTGGCTGAGGGTCGAGATCGCCGCCACAGAAACTCTGGCCGAGGCCAAGATTGTGCCCAAGCAGGCGGCCAAAGCTATTCGCGAGCTAGCCGATTTCAAACTGGAGCGCATCCGCGAAGTCGAAGCCGAAGTACGCCATGACGTGATCGCGTTCACCACCGCGGTCGCGGAATTCGTCGGTCCGGAATCACGCTGGTTCCACTACGGGCTGACTTCAAACGACGTGGTCGATACTGCGCAGGCGCTTCTCATCCACCAGGCGTCCGAAATCATTGCAGGAGATTTGCGCCGGCTTCTTGACGTGCTCAAGCGCCAGGCCTGGGAATTCAAAGACACTCCCATGATCGGGCGCACCCACGGCGTCCATGCTGAACCCATTACATTCGGATTCAAGCTAGCGAACTGGTATTCCGAGGTCGAGCGGGACATTGCACGCTTCGACCGCGCCGCCGAAGACATGCGCGTGGGCAAATTTTCCGGTGCTGTCGGAACCTTCGCCCATCTCAGCCCTGAACTGGAAGAGAAAATGTGCGCACGGCTCGGACTGAAGGCTGCGGCTATTTCTTCACAAGTCATTCAGCGGGACCGGCATGCCCACTATCTGGCGACGCTGGCGGTCATCGCCTGCACCCTCGACAAAATTGCCACCGAAATTCGGCACCTGCAGCGCACGGAAGTTCGCGAGGTCGAAGAATACTTCAGCGAGAAGCAGAAAGGCTCGTCTGCCATGCCTCACAAGCGCAACCCGGTCACGAGCGAACAGATCTCTGGGCTGGCCAGGGTTGTGAGGTCCAATGCGCAAGCGGGTTTTGAGAATGTCGCACTCTGGCACGAACGCGACATCTCGCATTCATCGGTTGAGCGAGTAATCCTGCCTGATTCGACGACGCTTGTGGATTATCTGCTCGACAAGACCGCGAACCTGCTGGACACAATGTCCGTCTATCCAGAGCGGATGAAAGCGAACCTGGAAAGCACTGGCGGACTTGTGTTCAGCGGACAGCTTCTTCTCGATCTGGTAGAGCATGGAGTTTCACGGGAAGACGCCTACCAGCGGGTGCAAAGCCACGCCATGCGGGCCTGGAAAGAAGATCTCAACTTCCGCGACTTGGTCATGCACGACCGGAACATTACGGATCGCGTGCCAGCCAAAGCCATCCAGCGCGCATTTGATCTGAACCGTCAGTTGCGAAACATTGACGCGATCTTCGCGCGCGTGTTTCCCACCAAGGGCAAAGGTTCTTCCACGTCCTCATCGAGACTCGGGAAAAATAGGGAGCGCAGGTCGCGAAAATCCTGAGCGTCTTGAACTGGGACAACAGTCCGCTCTAAAGGATGCGACCTTAGGACAGTTTTGCATCACTCATGCGTGGCAGCAATTCTTCCCTGAGCTTGTAGCCACTCGTGCCCGCCGTCATCATTCTTGCGGCGAGATTAATGATCCGCAAGGCTGCGTCTTGCGTGCTGACACCACGGGCGTGAATATTTGAGATCAAGTTCCGATTGGCGTCGGTGTGATTTTTATGTGGTTGGTAGGCCAGGTACGCCGACAAGCTCTCCGCCGTCGCCAGCCCAGGGCGTTCCCCAATGAGCAGGACGGCAACCCGTGGAGCGAGCAACTCACCAATCTCGTTAAGGATTCCGACCCGGCAGTGGCGAATCACAAACGGCTGCCCGATTGTCCACTTGCGTTCTCGTGCGTGCTCATGCAAGAGCTTCAATAATGGAGGAACTTGCTTGGAGACAGCCGTGACCGAGAGGCCGTCGCCAATTGCGATTTGCAAATCATTGGCGCGGGAGAAGCGCTGTGACACTGAGAGTTTCGCTCGGGAGTCTTCACCGAAGCATCGGCCAAGATCGGGACGCAAAAGGTATTCGTCTTTATTCGTGGCCTGTGTTGAGACCTCGCAGAGATTCCACCGCTCAACGAAGGCCGCGCCAAAGTCTCTTTCCAGGTTGAGTTCGGCGCGGACCGCATCACGCGCAGCTGCGTGGGCTTTGCGCAGATCGATTTGAGTAGCGGTTCGGTAGGCAGCTCCGGCGCGACCGACAAGCAGACGGGCAGGTGTACGTGCGCGAACCAGCCTTACGATTTCAGGCAAATCGGATGCTGCGGCCAGGTCGTCCGGTTCGAATGACATTTAGATTGCCCTCTCCAGCGACGCTTCCAGTTCCTGCATGAGCTGGCGCCGGGCAGCGGGCTTGATCAACGCCGGTTCCGCGTCACGATAAATCCCCATCTCTTCGAGCCAGGCCAGAAATTCTGGCGCCGGCCGCAGATGAAAGAGTCTTCGGGCCGCCAGCGCATCGTGGTAACTGGTGGATTGATAATTGAGCATCACATCGTCGGAACACGGAACTCCCATAAAGTAGTTGCATCCCGCGGCAGTCAGTAGGAACAATAAGTTGTCCGCGGAGTTTTGATCGGCCGCTGCGTGGTTGGTGTAACAGACGTCGCATCCCATCGGCAGACCGAGAAGCTTGCCCATGAAGTGGTCCTCCAGGCCGGCGCGGATGATTTGCTTTTCGTCATATAAGTACTCCGGACCGATAAATCCCACGACGCTGTTCACCAGGAAGGGATCGAAAACCCGAGCCAAGCCGTAAGCACGCGCCTCGAGCGTCAACTGATCGACGCCATGGTGGGCTTCCGCGGAAAGCGCGCTGCCCTGGCCAGTTTCGAAGTACATCACATTGATTCCCTTCCACGGCACATCGCGTTGTCGATGATGTTCGACGACCTGCTCACGGCCTTCCCGCAACATTGTCTGAGTGATCCCGAAGCTCCGATTTGCCGCCTCGGTCCCAGCCACTGACTGAAATAGAAGATCGACGGGCGCACCCGCTTGCATTGCGGCCAGTTGCGTAGTGATGTGGGCGAGGCAACAGATCTGGGTCGGAACCTTATAAGTGTCCACCAGACGATTGAGTGCATTCAGTATTGCGCTGACGGTCTCTACAGAATCCGTAGCCGGGTTCACGCCAATGACTGCGTCTCCGCACCCATAGAGCAGTCCCTCGAACGCGGCCAGGAGGATTCCTCCCACGTCGTCGCTGGGATGATTCGGTTGAGTGCGGATTCCCAGTACGCCTTGTTGTCCCATCGTATTGCGGCAACGGCTGACATTGCGGATTTTGGCCGCGGCCAGGATCAGGTCTTTGTTGCTCATGATTTTGGCCGCAGCGGCCGCGATTTCAGGAATAATGGCCCACTGAATCTGCTTCAACTCAGCTTCGCCGGTTGTGTCATCGAGGATGTGCTCGCGGAATTCTCCGACGGTCAAACTTTGGATGGGGCGAAACGCCACCTGATCGAAGGTCTCTAAAATCAGTTGGCTGACATCGTCATGGTCAGGATCAATCAGCGGTTGCTGGAGAATTTCCGCCAAAGTCAGGTCGGCCAACTTTTCTTTGGCAGCCACCCGTTCCTGCTCTGATCTTGCGGCCACACCCGCCAACTGGTCTCCAGATTTCTCCTCATTAGCTTTGGCAAACAGTTCTCGGAGGTTGGAAAACGCAAATCGCTCAGGCATAACAAATTTCGGTAAAGAAATGGTATTCCAATCTGCACAGAACTTGCCATCCGGCAGCAAAGGATGAGCGTATTCGACTTGGCTGTGATTGTCCCCTTGCAGTCGCACCAGCCCGGCTTTGCTATCATCAAAGTTAGAATCTACCCCGGAGAAATGCCATGGAAGAAGTGCCCACAGTTACTGCAGGTTCGCGTCGCAACGAAGATATCGCTTTGGATCTGATGAAATTTATCGCAATGACTACCGGCTACGGCCGAACCACATCCTCAGGGGCGGGCTTTCAGGGCGCGGGCGCGGCCGCGAAGCCCGAGGAGTACGCCGGTCACCTGCTCGAGCTTTACGGCAAGTGTCTGCAGGCTGTGGGGAAGAAGTAGAGGCGATGTCTACATGACCTCGAGTGCGGAATTGATGGGAAAAATTAAAAAGCCGCAGCCAGTCAGCCACGGCTTGATCGAAAATTAGTGACCTGACTTCTTAACGACGACGGCCACCCTTCTTTTTTGCTGGTTTTTTCTTCGCTGCCTTTTTCTTGGCGGGTTTTTTCTTCGCCGCTTTCTTGACAGATTTCTTTGCGGCCTTTTTCTTTGCGGCTTTTTTCTTTGCTGCCTTCTTGGGCGCTTTCTTAGCGGGCTTCTTCTTTGCAGCTTTTTTCGCCGCTGGCTTCGACCCACCTCCACCGCCTGCCGCTGGCGGAGGCCCCGGAGCTTCGATCACCGGCTCGGGCTCTAGTTCGCCGGAAATGGCCGGCACCTCGGCTTCTTCTTCCTCTTCTTCTTCTTCATAATCTTCGTCGAGCGTGTCGCCGTAAGCGCCAGCATCACCGAATTCGTCCGCTTCATCGTCACGCAGGTAGAGGGTTTCCTCGAACATCATTCTTTCCTCCTCAGATTCCGGCTGCCTCTGCGCCGGGGTGCGCAGTTATGTTGCGCGAAAAATAAAAAGACAAACTTACGACGGCGCCGGATTATAACGGGTTGTGAACGGCGTAGCAACCCATTTCAAATGCGCGTCAGTTTAGATGCAAAGATTTTTATTGCGGTGGAATCACCAACACCATTCCGGGGCGCAATGTCGCTATATGAGCATTCGTCTGTTTGATGGCAGCGACGCTGGTCCGGTAATTGGTGGCAATGGAGTAGAGGGTCTCACCGCGTTTGACCGTGTGGTGAATCGGCGCTTCTGAGCGGGAAGCTGCTAAGTGGCTGTTACGCTTAGGTTTAGAAGCCTCGAAGCGTTCGGAGGCAGCGGTTGGAGTCACCGGAAGGTGGATATAGAGCACACGCCTGCCGACAAGACTATCGCCCTTCAAACGATTCCAGCGGCGAATGGTAGTTGGCGGAATCCCAAGATTGTCGGCAACCGTCTGGACCGTCTCATTCTTTCTGACGTGGTACACAGTGAGGCGTTTAGCGTAAGTTTGAGCGTCACCGGTGGAGTGTCGGCCTGGAGCAATTGGAATAATCAGTTTGGCTCCCGCTTCGATGTTGGCGGAAGTATCGAGCTGGTTGGCTTCTGCGATTGTCCCCAGGGTCGTGCGGTACGAGCGGGCGACCGACATGAGAGTATCGCCCGGTTCAACCGTATGGTATCGCCACCACAGCCGCATGTCCGGCGGAATCGCGGTGATCGCTGCCCGATACTTTTCGGCTGTTCCTGCAGGAATATGTAGCTCGAAGTGCCCCTTTGGAGTTGTCATTCGCAACAGGCTTGGGTTCAGCTCCTGTAGTTCGCCCGGCGAGGCACCAACACACTCCGCCACCAGACGGAGATCGACAGGATAGCTGATCTTCACGGTATCGTAAGCTATCTCCTGGTCTGGGGTGATGGTATCGAGGCCGTATTGCCCCGGATTCTTGGCCATAATGGTCACGGCGACAATGATCGGGACGTAGTTGCGGGTTTCTTTTGGCAGAACATTCCGGCGGTACAGCTCCCAGAAGTCGGCATATCCGGTGCGCTTGACCGCGCTTTGGACCGTTCCAGGGCCGGAGTTATAAGCGGCCATGGCCAGATACCAGTCGCCAAACTGGTTGTAGAGATCTTTCAGGTGCCGGGCGGCTGCGCGGGTTGATTTTTCCGGATCCTGGCGGTCATCCACCCATGAATCGTGATGCAAATCGTAGGCCCTGGCGCGGCTGCCCATGAACTGCCAAATCCCACGCGCTCCCGCCCGCGAGACCGCATAAGGATGGAATCCAGATTCCGCTTGCGCGAGATAAATCAGGTCCTGCGGGACGCCCTCTTCTTTCAATATCCGCTCGATCATCTCCCGGTAGCGCCCACTCAGCGTCAGGGCGCGTTCCAACGTGCCGTGTCCGCGGCTGGAGAAATAGTTGATATATCCCGCTACCTGATCGGTCATCATCAAAGGAAGGTCGGAGTGCGTCGCTTTTATTTCGGCGGCAGCTTGTGCCTTCAGATCAGGATCTACGGGATAGTTCGTGACTTCGTTAGCTTCGTCGATCGGGGCCGGCTCGGACTTCTGCTCCGGGGCAGTCTCGCTTTGCTGGACCGCGGCAGATTCCAGCTTGTTTATGCTTTCCAGTACCCGGTCAAACTCATGCTGAAAACGTAAATCGGAGCGAACGTCCGACGGACTTGCCATCAGCAGGTTGAAGGTGCGATCAAAGTGCACTTTGGCTTGATCTTTTTGGCCCGCGTTATATTGATCCAGTCCAGCCTGGTATTCGGTTTCCGCTTTGCCGATTACCTCGACAACCGGATCTGGCTTGGGTTCGGCTTGCTGGATTACCGACCGCACCGGAGCCGTCGGCTTGGCGGTGGTCGGTGCCGGGCTTGTCCTAGCCGGAGCAGACGCCTGAATCGGTGGCGCCTGGAAAGCCGGAAGGGCGGACACGGGTTTCTTCGCAGTCTGGCAGCCTAGACCCGCCAGCAGCAGCGCCATCGACGTGGCGATCTGCAAATAAGAACGCTTGATCTTCATATCCATCTATGACTTACCGCCAAGCCTGTCGTTGGTTCCGGCAAAGGATACGAAATCCTACTCCCCGAATTTTGATGGGTCAACGTCTAATCGGGGGAGCCTAGGTTACTTCTGGAACAGGCCGAAAGGGCACCGAACCTTTGACAATATTCTGTCCCACAGTCCAGACTCACCTTCTTGGCGAAAAGCTCAATACGTTTAGCCTGACCTCGGCATCGAAGAGGATCACACTGAATCGTTTTATCTTCAACCCGTAAACACGGTCTGCACCCACCGGCCGGCATGAATTCAGAAAGCCGAAATGATGTCCCGAAAACTCGAGTTTTGGTGCTGCTGGTGATCGCCACCAATGTCCTCGGAAACGTCTCGCTCAGCCGGGGCATGCACCAGGTCGGCCGGATTGTCTCCGCCTCTCCGCTGGATTACTTAAGAGCTTTCGCCAATCCCTGGACCCTGATTGGGATTTGCGTCCTGGTGATTTGGATGCTCTCGGATCTGGCATTGCTGAGCCGGGCCGACCTCAGCTTCGTACTGCCAGTGACCGCCAGCGCCTATGTGCTGGTCGCTCTCGGCGGGCATTTTCTGCTGCGCGATCACATTAGCTGGGAGCGCTGGACAGGAATAGTGCTGATTACGGTCGGAGTCATTCTGGCCGAAGAGACCCCCGCTCGCACTACCAAAGGTCCGCCGGAGAGCCTGCTATGAAATGGCTGCTGGTTGGGATCATCGCGCTCTGCAATACGCTGGGTGACGTGCTGAACACCGCTGGCATGAAGCGGCAAGGAGAAATTGAGGACCTGAGGCCGCGTAGCGTAGCCGCAATGGTCAAACGCATCTTGAGGAACCCCCTCGTCCTTGCCGGATTTGGGGCGCTGGCGGTTTCTTTCTTTGCCCTGCTATCGCTGCTTTCGATAACAACCGTAAGCTTCGCGGTCCCGGCCACGGCCATCAGCTATCTGCTCGAGACTCTGCTGGCAAAGTACATCCTGCGAGAAGACGTGAGGTGGCGGAGATGGGCCGCCGCGACTTTTGTGGCATGCGGCGTCGTGCTGCTGTCCTTCTAGCGGATTACGCGGCTCAGTGTTTCGTAGCACCCAATAAATTACCTAGGGCTCGAACATCCGCTGCGCTCGTGTCGCCGATGACAATGTAGCGAAGCCCGTTGTCGGACCAAGTCTCTATATTGAAAGCTAGTCTGCGCACAGATGCCGGACCGGCGCTGAGGCCAGTAAGGTTCCCCGAATCCTGCAAGATGAACACCGAGATCTGGTGCTTGCGGATTCCGAAGAGTAGCTGGGCGCTGGGCCTCTGGCCGACATAAGCCACGCGGCCACCTATCAACCGGAACTCAGTATTCTGCAGCTCCGGCAGATCGAAGGTGAAAGGCAGCTTGCCTTCAAACCAGGGTTTTACGGTGTGACGGTCGGTCGAAATTACGTCCACGGGATTCGCGCTAGCCAGGGTGGCAACATGCATATCCGCGATTTCCGCGAGGACATCCGGCCGCTGCGCATGCCGCGCCCAGAATCCAATGCCCACGACGGCTGCGATCATCGCGGTTGCGAATGCGATTTGCGGCAGCCAGTACAGCCTGGACTTCCGTTGTCTGCCTACAGTTTTCGCTACTCTTACGCGGAACTCAGGTGATGGCGCGAACGCCCTTGCAGCAGCGGAGTGGATGGATCGCTTCATCTGCATGCGACCGAGGGCCTCTGCCGCGCAGGCTGTGCAAGTACGCAAGTGTGCTTCTACCTGAGCCATTTCCGATTCCGGCAGCTCGGCATCCGCATAGAGATCGAGTTTGCTGCCCCACTCACAGCTCATCGGCTTGCTCCCTGAACTTTGGCTCGCAACAGTTCTCGCATTGCTTTTCGCGCCCGAGAGAGGCGCGACATCACCGTCCCGATGGGCGTTCCCAGCAACTCCGCAATCTCTTTGTACGTCATTTCCTCAACGTCGGACAAAAGGATGATTTCGCGGTGCTGCACCGGCAATTGCTCTAGCGCCAACTGGATCTGCTGCTGATCGGCGCGCGCCATCAACAGTGATTCCGGATCATCTGCCGTGGCCGGCTCGGCAACCGGAGGTTCGTCATCGTCGAGAGAAACCATCGACTTCAATCCCGTCCTTGACGTGAGGAACGTGTTGCGCAAAATCCGGTACATCCATGCGCGGAAGTTGGTTCCCGGGGCATAAGATGAGAAGCCCTTAAGCGCTTTGACGTAAGTTTCCTGCACTAGATCTTCAGCCTCGTCGCGGTTTCCTGCGAGCCAGTGCGCGAAGTTGTACAGCGGCGCAAGCAGGGGAAGAGCTAGCGCTTCAAATGTCTCGGCATTCGCGCGGTCTTGGGGCACGTACCAATTACGATAACCCGCCGCGAGCGAAATTATTCCATTTCTTAATTTCCATGTGGTTTTTTACACCCTTGGGAATAGAAACCTGTTTCCCCCAGTTTGATTCAGCATCCGGCAGTCGAAAATCGTAGTCGATTCCTGAGGAGGAAACCTTCTCAAACTCCGGGATGACGCGAGCCGAAAAGAGCTGTGGAAAGGACCAAGAAATGAAAAATCTAAACAGGAAATACGCCCAGGCCATCGGTCTGGCGGCACTTGCTATCGGCATCTTCATCGCGCGGGGGAGCGTGCAGAGAGCTGTCGCATCGGATGTCCCGGATCAGTCCGCCTCAGCCGCAGAGGTGAAAATCGACAACTTCACTTTTCAGGCACCGACCATCACCGTTTCCGCAGGAACGCAGGTTACATGGATCAACCGTGACGATATACCGCATGTAGTCACCAGCGATGACAAGCTGTTTAAGTCGAAGGCCCTCGACACTGACGAGAAGTTCAGCTACACATTCGCCACGCCGGGAACTTACCACTACTTCTGTTCCATCCATCCCAAGATGACTGGCGAGGTCATCGTGAAGTAGTCCGGTGGCTGGTCCGGTCCTCCTCAATCCGCGGCTAGCGGACTGAGGACACCCTCTTTCTTGATGGCCAGCCGGATGGGACGAGGCGGGCCTTTGCGCGGAATCGTGGCCTCGATCCACAACTCCTCACCGCGATTACGCAGCAGTGGGCCGGGATTGTGCTCCGGGAGGAAATAGGCCGTTTCTCCGTTAATGTCTGCGACCAGACCATCTTTGGTGTTGCGAATATTTACCCAGAACTCGCCGTCTTGATTTGCGACAGCAACCAGTTGACCGTTGCGCAGAACTAGATTGCAGCGGTTGGGACTGAAGACTTGATTCGACGCGTCACTGCTGTCAACTTCATTCGACCGGATGCTCGTGCCACCTGGAGGTATCAGACGGCTCGTGAAACCTTCGGCCGGTACTTCTATGCTGAGCGCGAGGTACTTGCCTCGGATCGGCAGGTTCGGATCGTAGATTGCGCTCTTGATCCAAACCCGAGGACGATACGCCCGGTCGTAGAGCAGCTTGGCTCCCAGTGTGCAGACAATGGCCACCTGTAGAACCGCCAGTAGCAATCCTTTGTAGATCGGTTTCATGCTGCAGTCGCCTTCACCTTGGCCACCAGTTGACGCCGGGTCCCCTCTAGTCCCCAGGCGAGGATGAGGAAGAGAAGACCGAGCCCCATCAGGCTGGCGGAGCGGCCAAGTTTGTCCATAACATTTGAGAAGTAGAAAAACAGCACCGTAAGCCCGAAACCCAGAATACCCAAATTAATTCGCTCACGGCGCGCTTCCTGAAGTCCCCAGGCGATTAACCCGAGAGATGCGAGGGCCGACCAAATGTACGGAGTGAGCTTGGCTTCGGGAGAAATGAAACCAAGAACCAGAATCCAGACCGCCGCCAATGCATTGATCAGGGCCCCGCGACGACGCAGCCAAACGGCAAGAAGAAGCGGCAAAACCACCCCTAACCCTTTCCCCAGAAACAGAAGACCGTAGGATATGGTCCGGCTCTGCCCCCACCACGCTTCGGGAATCGCGGCAATCGTCAGCGGGATAAGGGTAGTGCCACCGATCCACGCCAACACGCGGCGTACCGGCTCACGATGTTCCGCGGACAAAGCGCTCAGGTAGGTAAGAGCGAGAAGCAATAGTCCTTGCGCCATGATCTGCTCGGAACCATTCATGCGCTCGGTGGCATCAAGCCATTCGCTGGCCAGCCACGCGGGCGTGAGTAACGCAACGAAAGCAGCCTGCACCCAGTCGCGGCGCAGACCCCAGCCAATCCAAGCACCAAGCGCCCAGAGCATCACACCTCCGGGCCAGTGTTCCTGCAGATTGAAAATCTGCGCGGAGAGAAATATGCCAGCTCCCAGAGCAGCCGTGCCCACTCCGTGCAAGGCTGTGGAGAGGGCTGGGAAACGTTCTGAGAAAATCGCCCCAGCGACGTGGAAAATCGCGACGAGTGTCAACACAAGCGAGAAGCGACCCGATGGCGAGAGGTCGTCCCAATGGGCAGAAACAAAAAGCAGCACGCCGGCGGCTAGCATCAAAGCGCCAAAGCCGATGGCGATCAGAATTGGCCAGCGCAGGTGCTTGGGCTGCTCCTGACTAGCCTCAAAGTCGCGGATTCGGGCCGCAGTCGTGGAGTCCACCAAGCCAGCTGAACTCCATCGATCGAGGGCCGATTGCCACGATTCCGACATTCTTCCTCCGGGCGCAACGCGGGTGACCAGCCCCGCTCTTCGTCTACCAGTTCACCTTCAGCCCAAACTGCAACTGCCGCGGGTCATAGGCTGCGGTAGGCTGGCCGGCATTGGCAAAAAGCTGGTTGACGTCCGCGACGTTGTACTTATTTGCAATATTGAAGATGTCCACCGAAGCATCCAAATTTATGCGCTCACCGAAATAGATTTTTCGGCCAACGCGCAGATCATTGAACACATTCCAGGGTTTCACTCCGGCATTGCGGCCCAGGTTTCCGTCAAGTGCGGCCAGGGTTGGCGTGCCTCCTGCGGCGAAGACCGCGAAGCACGGTTCCTGGAAGAATCCTGTGGGCGAATACTTGGACGCGACCGGTCCGCCGCAACCGACGTCTGGGGCGCCCGCAGGCACGATGTTCGGCCGGCCCGTATCGGGCGAGAACTGGAAGTTGTCCGGGTTGCCGGTGATGATGTTAAACGGTCTTCCGGAAGCGATTTCAATAATCGGAGCCACAGTCCAATTGCTGAACAACCGGCTGACGAAGCTGTCGCCTACCAGCCTTCCGCTTTGGTACACACCACTAAATACGAAGCGATGTCGTTGATCGAAGAGCGAGGTGGAGCGTTCTGCGCTGGGGAAGAAACTGTCTTGCGGGGCGAGCGGCGACTGCAGGTCGGTTGAATCGTCAATTGCGTGTGACCAGGTGTAGGATGTGAGGAATTCGTAATGGCTGCTGAAGCGCTTCCTCAAGTTGAGCGTCATCCCGTGATATACCGAGCTGCCGTTCGAGTAGTTCGCGTCCATATCGCTAAAAGGAACACATCCTGAAAGAGTCGTAGGATCGCAATTGGCGTTAAGTCCGTTTGCTTGCAAGATGCCTTGCGCCAGCGGGATGCATCCACCCGCACCACCGAGGATCAGAGCGTTCGCAATAGCCGGATTCAGGCCGGATGGGCGGAAGAAATTCGTCAGCGCGGAAGCCACCCAGGGAGCTCCGGTCGTGGAATTGACCCCGCAAGGAAGTGGTCCTGAGCCGACGAAAAGGGGACCACTGGAGGCGCCGGAGTTGGGGTCCGCCAGGGCTGCCTGCCAGTTCTTTAACAGCAAGTCACCGCGCACCGTGTTGGCGTTGATCGGACGATTCAGATGCCTACCGCCGTTGAAATTGTAGGCGATGCTAAATGCGAAATCGTGCCCCAGGTCGCGCTCGAAAGTGAGATTCGCCTGCTGCGCGTAGGCATAGACGAAGTTCTTGGCTTGCGGATATCCGAACGGCTGAAACGCCAGTGGGAAGAAACTCGATGGCTTCAAATAATTCTGATTGATGAACAGGCTCGCATTGAAGGCATCGAATCGCTGTTGACCAGGCAAATAGCCGGGAATGTTCGGCAGGCACGCGCTGGTGGTCAGAATACCCTGGAAGATATTGGTCGCGTTCAGACTGGACGCGCCGGGGGCTACGTTGGGATTGCATGGGCTTCCACCCGCAAATAGCAACTGGCCGCTCTTCGAACCGTCAGATGCGTCGCCCAGGAAATAGAGACCCAACAACGGATGGTCGTAGAACATCCCGTAAGAAGCGCGTATGACGCTCTTGCCGTCGCCACCGGGGCTCCACGCCAGCCCAAGTCGGGGCTGAACGTTATTAGCGTCAGTTTGGATGCCCTTCTGAAGTCCGAGCTGGTTGTAGGCCGCAAGCGCTAGCCCGGTTGGGGCAGTAAGCTTCGGCGGAAACTCAACGTCATAGCGCAGCCCGTAATTCAATGTAAGGTTCGGACGCACGCGCCACGAATCCTCCCAAAACAGTCCCAGGGGCTTGTTGTTGAAGTTGTCTGTCGGATTGCCGATGCCCTGCACTACAGTGCTCGGCAGTCCCAAGCCGTATGCTTGGACGGGCGAAAACTGAGGGATTCCTAGCCCAGCAGGGAAGCCGAGCTGGGTCGCATCTAGCGCTCCAAAGCCATAAACCCCTCCATAATTCACTGTAAAGGTTGCTCCCAGTTTGATGTAGTTGAAATCGACCCCCAATTTCGTGCTATGGCGCCCGAGTACCCAGGCAAGGTCGTCAGCAAACTGGTAACGCTGTTCGGTACGTTGGATATAGGAATAGGGTTCCCGTCCCGTATAGGAAAAACCGGGGATGTTTACCGCGACATCGGATCCGCCAGGAGCGTTGGAATAGAAGTAAGAGAGACCGCGGCGCGCATACTGGAACCGGAATTCATTCAATTTGTTACTAGCAATCGTCCAAGTGTCTTGCGCGACGCCTGCCGCATCGCGGTAGGTCTGCTGAGAGGTTCTGGAAAACGCATTTTGGCCGAATGTCTGGTTTTCGCCATTGACTTCGATACCGGTCACGGTGCTGGGGCTAACACTGCCGCGCAAGGTGAGCCGGTGGGCGGCGTTGAGATTGTGATCCAGACGCAGAGAGTAAATACTTGTCCCCTCGAAAACGGGGAAGTTTCCCCGTTGCGCGTTTAATCCAAGGAACGACGCTGGAAGACCATTACAAAGTGGATTGCTGCTGTTGCACGAAGTTGGGAACTGCTTCAGGGGGCTGGAGCCGTTGCCGGGCGTTGGGGCGATTAAACCAAAAGCTTGGGGGTATGTTCCATTCAATGCTACGCCTGAAGAACCTCCGGCCAGAAATGCATATTGCTGGAGAAGAGAAGGCGGTAGAGGAGCACTCAGAAAGGCGGCCTGGGCCGGCGTCACTTGGATACCGAAAGTTCCTGCAGGCGCTCCGTAGATGGCTGAAGCGTCGAAGGGCACAAGCCCCCAGTTGTCCTGCCCAATGCTGGCAAATCCAGTCTCATGCCGTCGCGTGATCTCGTATGAGAAGTAGTAGAAGGTCTTGTCTTTCTTGAGGGCGCCGCCGAATCCGGTGCCTGCTTGCACCCTAGTGTATGCGGGATTGGATACGTTGCTGAAGGGGTTCACCGCCTGGAAATTGCGGTTGCGCAGAAAGCCGAAGACATCGCCGTGGAAGTCATTGGATCCCGAGCGGGTAATGATATTCACCACGCCACCAGCAGCGCGGCCATATTCCGCTGCATAATTGTTCGTGATGATTTGAAACTCTTGTACCGCTTCCTGCGAGACGGTGGAACGGACGCCGTTCACGGAGTTGTCAGTGGCGTCAGCACCGTCCACGTTGACTAGATTAGAGCGAGCACGTTGTCCACTCATGTTTAGCCCTGATGTCGGAGCTGCTCCAATGCTAGGTGCGTTATCGCGCACTACCTGGGAATCCGTCAGCGTGAAATTGATGTAATTTCGCCCGTTAGTCGGCAGGTTATCAATTCGAAGTTGATCGACAGTGTCGGTGGTCGAAGTGCGGGTCGTTTCGACCAACTCCGCCACCGAGCTAACGGTCACCGATTCTTTTCCTCCGGCGACGCCGAGCGTGATCGGGAGTTCTTCCACCCCTCCGACGGTAATCACAACGCCGGTGGCGGTAGCAGGCGCGAAACCCGAAGCGCTGACGGTCACCACGTAGGAGGCCGGTGGTAGCGCCTGGGCGCTGTATTCCCCTGTGCCATTGCTGGCCGCAGGCCGCTCGATTCCTTTGGCCTCATCGCGCACTGTGACCGTGGCATTAGTCACCAGGTTTCCCTGAGGGTCTTTCACGGTTACGTGCAGATCACCAGTGGCGACGCCTTGTCCGTAGACGAGCGACGCGACAGCGAGGACGAGCGCTAGTAGCAAGCAGATTCTTGGGATTCGCATATACTTCTCCAACGCGAGAATTCTCCAGAGCTGGCAATTTGACCAAGTCCGGAGTGGGGTGAAGCACGAACTTTTCTGAAAGTGGAGGTTCGCTGGTTTTTACATCAGTACATAGCAAGAAAGCAAGCAAGATATATTTGCGCTTTCGGAACGGGGTCACGCTTGAAGAACGGCAGACCGGCCGGAGGGTGGCTGTCACAAGTTGCGATGAGAATCTGAGCGTCATGAGCCACCTCCGGCATGGGCCTGCGCCAGAAATACCAGTTACTCCCTGGACCGCTGGCTGCTTCTGGTGCGGACACATTGCTCTGGAGCTTGCTGCCCGTCAATACCATGGCAATCACGCCTGCTGCATTTTTGGCTCACGACCTAAGCACTTGAGAGTAGAAGAGTTACAGAGGGCCTCACGCGGACTTGGCTGCATTCGTATCTACGCCGGATCCCAGTCTGTCAACGGTCCGCAAACACCAGGCCATGCGCGGGGTGTTGTAGGAGATTCCCAGGCGACCCTGGGCATCGAGCAAGATAATTCCCCCGTGCCCGCCAACGCGATCTTTAAGGTAATTCATGGCTTCGACCGCCACCCATTGTGGCATGTTTCCGGAAGCTACCCGGTCAGCGGCCCATTTCGCCAGCACCAACTTCATAATCGGCTCACCCCATCCGGTAGTGGAAACAGCAGCGCTCTGGTTGTCGGCGTAACAACCACAGCCGATCAGAGAGGAATCCCCGAGCCGCCCCGGGGCCTTGTTCAAAGTTCCGCCGGTCGACGTTGCTGCGGCAATATTACCTTCGCCATCGAGCGCAACCGCGCCGACAGTATCGTGGGAAATCGTAGGTGCGAATAGTTCCTGCGTCGCGCCCGCAGCAGCGGCCTGAAGAATACGAAGCCGTTCGATTTCTCTGGGGATGATCAGATCTTCGTTTCTGCAAAGAGGAATTCCATGCTCCTGAGCAAAGCGCTCGGCGCCTTCAGCGACAAAATACACATGCGGACTCTCGCTCAGCACCTTGCGGGCAGCACGGACGGGATTCGCAATGTGTTCCACGCAGCCGACTCCGCCGGCACGAAGCGTGGCTCCGTCCATGATGAGGGAATCAAGCTGAACCTTGCCCTCGCGATTCAGGAAGCTACCCCGGCCGGCATCAAAGGCTTCATCGTCTTCCATAACGACGACAGCCTCCTCGACCGCGTCTAACGCCGATCCGCCCTTCTCAAGCACTCGCCAACCGGCCGCGGCGGCATTCCGCACACCGTTCAGATGGGCTTCGACCATGTCGTCAGGGATCGCCCACGCGCCACCGTGGACGAGCAGAGTTGGATTATTTTTCAATCGGATCTCTCGAAGAAACTCGTCAGTTTAGCACTTCGCTGTCGATAGCTTATTCAGCCGTGTCATCCCGAATGCGCTCAAAGCGCGAGAGGGATCTAACGTCAGTTGTTCCATGGATGCAGTCTGGCATAGCCATGAATAACGTATGGGCCAGGCGCAATGTCGAACCGCACCCATGACGTTGCTAATCCTTTCGCATCGTTAGGCCCCTCTCCCGGCCTCCCCGGGAGGCCGGGTTCGGGATGACAGCGGGTTTCGCGTCATCATCTCGGGAATGCTCACGAACTCAAAGCCTTCGGATTGGTAGCGCGCAATCACACGATCTACCGCTTCCACAGTCTTTGACCGATCGGCCCCAAATGCGGCGTGCCCGCCATCGTGCAACAGGACCACATTTCCACCACGAATTTTCCCTGCAACTCTCTTTTCAATGTAGTCAGCAGACGGCGCATTCCAGTCGTACCCAGTCACGTTCCACATGACGGGTTCAAGTCCAAGCTGCCGGACGATTGGAAACGTCCCAGGCCGCCTCCCTCCCCAAGGAGGGCGGAAAAGGTTCGAATGCTCGCCGACTGCGTCAGAGATCGCGTCGCGGCATTGCAGGATTTCCTGGCGGACACGCGAGCCGGGCTGAAAAATAAGCACAGAATGCGTGAAGGTGTGATTGCCGATCACGTGACCTTGCCTGGCGATCGCTTGCGCGATATCTGGACGCTGCTTGACGTAGCATCCAATCAGAAAGAAAGTCGCTTGGACGCGGTGCTTGCTCAGGACGTCAAGCAACCGCAATGTGTGCGGATCGTTCGGCCCATCGTCAAAAGTGAGGGCGACTTGTTTTGACCCGCGCGGTAATCCGTAAAATGCGCGCCCGAACCACTGCCCGGTCGGTGCCATGGACTGGTACCCCGCAGAAATAGCGGCTGCACCAGCGGCAATAGCCAGGCCCAGCATGGTGGGATTGTAAATGCCTGGATTGACGGATTGATGAATTTACGGATTGCCGCATTTGCGACCTTCCACGATTCGAAAATCCTGAATTTCGTAAGTTCGTCAATGGTGTTAACTTCTTCCTCAATTGCACGCGGGCCGCGCTCGCGATATTCTCGAATGCGACCGTTTCTCTTCGCACTCAACATCCATGGCCAACCTCTTTGATCTGCCCCGGTACATTGCAATAGAAGGTCCCATACGAGTCGGCAAGAGCACGCTTTCGACAGTTCTCGCCGAACGGCTGAATGCCCAACGCGTGACCGATCCCGAGCAGAATTCTTTTCTCAGCGCTTTTTACAACGGCGAGCCGGGAGCGGGATTTCAAGCGCAGTTCACGTTTCTGGTCCGCCGCTTCGAGCAGCTTCATGCCTTGGACCTGGGCGCGCGTTCGCAGAAAGTCGTGGTCTCGGACTTCATCTTCGAGAAGGACAAAATCTTCGCCTGCCTCAACCTCAACGACCAGGAACTCGACACCTATAACCGCTACTACAACTATTTTCGCGAGCAACTGCCCACGCCCGACCTGGTGATTTATCTGCAGGCCACGCCCGAAGTGCTAAAAAAGCGCCTGAAAAAGAAGAACGCCCCGGCCGAAAAGGCGATCAGCGAGGAGTATCTGGAAGAAGTCGTCAAAGCTTACGAGCACTTCTTTTTTCACTATACGTCGTCCGACCTGCTGATCGTGAACACCTCGGAGATTGACTTCGTCGAGCGCAACGAAGATTTGCAGGAGCTGCTGAGAAAAGTCTCCGCGCCGATCAAGGGTACGCAGTATTTTCTGCCGCTGGGGAGCCAGGAAGCGGCTAGCGCGTGAGGGCGGTCGTCGGCTGTTGGTCATCCGGGGAACGCCAAACGCATAGAATTCACCCAGGGCATTTCTAGAAGGGTGCACCCGTGGGTGAACTTCGCCTCGGAGATCAACTGGTCCGTTACGATCGGGATGCGACCTTAGCCGCCTACGCTCAGTTGCAACATGGCGACGCGGAAAGGTGCGGATGTGCAGGCTGCCGCAATTTCATTGCGGGGCGAGAGCAAGCATTTCCGGACGCGTTCCGGACTTTCCTCGCCGAACTCGGAATTGATCCCAACAAAGAAGGCGAGGCGATTCATTATGGGCCGGTTGACGGCGATCTGGATTTTTTGCGGCGCTGGTTCTATTTCGTCGGCGAATTGGATTGAAGTCGGCGAGAGACTCACAACAGTACAATTGCCTGGTTCGCCATCTCCCATACGGCTAAGGTCCCGGCCCAGGAGAGGGCTTCCAATATTGGTTCTCTACGAGTTTTGCGCGTCCACCCGCAATCTTCGGAAGCAAGGTGGGAGCTGTCGAATTCACAACTCTAATCCCGTGGGTTCTGGATGAGCCTTATGATCCCGCGTTCGAGAGAACAATGGACAAAGCGGAAGAGATCATGGCACGGTATCGCAAAACACTTCGCGATCTGGCGAAGTGAAGGGCCCGCAGAGCTCATTTTCCGTGCCGCGGCAAGCACATAGTGGGTTAAGTCCTTCGTGTTCTATGCTTGACGGGCGCGGACGCCGGTCGCTCCACATGCGGATTAGGGCCACCGTCCGACGACTATCGACCAACGACCCACTTTACGACTACAATTCCCTTGCGGCATCTAAATAGCTGCATGCAGGCTCTATCCGCCGAGTTGCGGAGGGGCACTGGAGGACATCGTGAGTCTCACTCCGATTGGCGCTCCGCGCCAGAAAATCACTGTCGCATCCCTTCGTGAAAAGAAGCTCCACCACGAACCAATTACTTGCCTGACCGCCTACGACTATTCCGCCGCGCGGCTGGTGGATGAAGCTGGCATTGACATGGTCCTGGTTGGCGATTCGCTGGCCATGACTATGCTTGGCCACGAGAACACGCTCTCAGTCACGGTGGACGAAATGCTGCACCACGTCCGCGCCGTGCGCCGTGGAGTCAAGAACGCGCTGCTGCTTGCCGACCTGCCTTACGGGTCTTATCACGTAAGTGCGAATGAAGCTGTCCGCAATGCCACACGCTTTGTGAAGGAAGGCGGAGTTGAGGTGGCAAAAATCGAAGGCGGCGAGAAACGCGCTGACCTGATCCGCCAGATCATTGACGCCGAAATTCCTGTCGCCGGGCACATTGGCCTCACTCCACAGTCGGTGAATCGCATGGGCGGCTACAAAGTCCAAGGCAAGTCTTTGTCTGACATCGAACAACTGATGCGGGATGCGACCGCGCTCGACCGCGCCGGCGTGGCTTGCATTTTTCTGGAAGGAATTCCGCGGGAAGTGGCGGATTTGATCACCGGCGAGGTCTCTGCTCCGACTATTGGCATTGGCGCCGGCCCCGGGTGCGATGGGCAGGTGCTCGTTTTTCACGACATCCTGAACCTGACCTTCGGGCCTCCCGCAAAATTTGTGCGCCGCTACGGAGACGCAGCCGCCGAGATCACGCATGCTGTGCAGGCCTATCGGGCCGACGTGCTCTCACGGCAATATCCCGCGGACAACGAGTCGTACCATCTTTCGCCGGAGACGCGGCAGGCACTGGAAACGGTACTGGAGCGGAAGCGGGCAACGCGCGGACGGCGGCAGATTACGGCGGTGGAATAGGGGATACAAGAAGTTCCAAACCTTTTCAACATCTCGTACCTTGGCGCGTGAGCCAGTGATTCGTCGCAAGTACCCTTCGGCGCACTCAGCTGCAGAATGCGCCGTTTGGAGGAAGGCACCAATGAGGATCAGGCCATCGTTCTGAGCATTGCAACTCTTTCGAGCAGAACGGCGCCCGTCCGTCACACTCCGCCTCAGTCATCGTCTGAGTGAAATAGTGGTCTCCGTAAAGGTTGTCGCATTTTGGACAACCAAAGCACCAATACCATTGCCTCATCCAGTTGGTCCAGCGACGCTTAACTGAAAATCACAAATCTTTTGCTTCTGTAGCGAAGAGCTCTTTTACAACGCGCCAATTACGCAACGCGCTGTGTGGGTTTTGAGCAAGAATGTCTACCTCCCCAGGCTCTCTCTCGACGTGTTCAGCCCCGCAATCAGATCGCAGAATTCGGCGTGTGTAGAAGACTTCGTAACGCGAGCGACAGGACGGTTTCCAGCATTCGACGGTGCAAACCACGAGCTGCACTTGGCTAACCGTATAGTTTCTTTGTTCACAAAAACGAATCCGACGCTCTAAGCGGGCTGCGACGAAGTCACGTAAACTCAGCGTCTTGTGATCGACGATGACATTGAATCCAGAGTCTGCCAGAGAAAGCCTGAATATAGGTAGGTCTCGTTCAGCGGTAAGCCGCTCCAGTTGATCGGGGTCGGCTCGCTGGCCTATTGGAGAAGGTAACTTCCTGAAGAGCCAGTAGCACTTGACATCGGGGCCGTATGCCGCATGACGCTCTCTCGTCCCTTCAAGCGACTGTCCTTGACCACTGGATCTCGAAAGCGACGCGATGGCGCCCTCGCATCGCGTAAACATCGGCTCGCCAGTTGTCTCCGGCGAATTCGGAAAGAGCATCCCGTCCGAGCTCGTCACAGACCCGCACTGTCTCGGCCTTAGCTGTAAGGTGCTCCGCGGATTCCCCTTCAGCACCGCAATGGCTGCCTGGCGAGTGAGCAAAGTGTCGCGTCCCAAGCCGACTGGTGCGTCGGTAGGCCGGCGCGTCACAACAGGGCATCCGAAGCTGTCGTGATCCCTTCAGGGCCTGCCATTGTGTTTCAGATAGAAGCGCCGCGTTTAGTGAACACCCATCGAGTTGCGCACGCAGAGGCATTTTGCGGCAAATTACCGAGTTTTTCAGCGACCTGGCTAGTCCGTCAGTCCACTCGGGATTCTATTCACGTTCGGCTTCGGCACGCCGCTCAGTGATCAGCTCACCGACGAGAGATGCCCCAGGCTCCACGTATTGACGCACGCGGCGCTGTGCTCGTGCGATACGGCTCTTCAGCGTGGTTATGCGCAATTCGTCGTTTTCAATACAAACTATGACCTGATCGCCACCGCTGATATTCAGAGCCTTCAGAAAAGGCCTCGGTATAGTTATTCCGCCTTTCTTGTCCACCAAGACGCGTGCTTCTCTGTTTTTTTTGTGTTTTCGCCATAACCCTTTTTCACATTATCGGACATTCGGAGCTCTGCATGAGGGCGAGTAACGGGCGAGGATACCCGTCGCTCCACGGTCGAGACTTAGTGCTTCAGCCCCAACGCTTGCAGTGTCACATCGTCTGGCGTGTTCGGGCCTCCCTTCGGGCCGTTGACTACGCCGAAACCACGGCCGTCGTCTCCGCCACCGTAGTCCCACATGTTCCAGCCGATGCCGTCACGCTCAAGCGTCGAGCGTACGTCATGCAGCCAGCGCGCGCGGTCCTGCGGCTCGGAGTATCTGCGGAAGACTCCGAACTCATTGCAGGTAAGTGGCACGTTCCAGTGCTTGGCCCATTCAGCAGCCTGGCCAATCTCAACTGAAATACGGTGCGCATCCCAGTGGTCCAGTCCGTAGCGCAGCACGATGAGGCGGTTCAGCGGATCTGGCTCCGAAGCCGCGACTTTCTGCGCTGTTTCCATGCTCGCCGGATAGGCCAGATTGCTCTCAAAATGCCAGTAGTTCACTCCCCAAGTCGCTCCCTGGTGGGTAAAGACATGCGGGTCGTAGAAATGGAAGTTATAGATGACGTTGGGATCGGGGAGCGGGGTCAAAGCCACAAGGTCCTCAACGTCAGACCAATTGGCCCCGGCAGCAATAATCGTGTGCTGCGGTGCTCCCTCGCGAATCGCCGCCGCAAGTTTCGCCTGCACTCCAGCCCAGCGATAGCGGTCACGGAATTCCGGTTCGTTCAGCACTTCGAAGAAAACCATCTCCGGGTCGAGGTTGGAGTAGTGCCGCGCCACCGCTCGCCAATAGTCGGAAAATTGTTCGACGAAATCATCATGCTGCACAAGGCGCTGCTTGAACTCGCTTTCCGGATGCATGTCAATGATGACGGCGAGACCGTGGTCGAGAATCATCTTTATGGCGGCATCGAGATAGCCGAGATACTCCGGCGGAAGCTGGTCAGCCTGATTGTGGCGCATCATAGGCTCGGGATTAACGCTCAGCCGAACATGGTCAAAGCCCATGGACTTGATCAGCGCGATATCGTCGGTCGTGACCCAAGTCTCGAGATGCTCTTTGGTGTAGCCCTTGGGATCGTAAACCTGCGCGAACCACTCACTTAGACTAATGCCGTGGCGAAGGTGCGCGGAGCGCCGCTGGGCGAGAGAAGCACTGGTTTGGGCGAAACAGGAGGAAGAGGCAAGGATCACAATCAGCAAGACCATTTTGCGCATAAGGGGATGAGTTTATTTCATCTGTGCTCTTCCTTTGTGTCCTCTGTGGTTAGAAAACCCCCTAACCACAGAGGACACAGAGGTTCACAGAGGCAAGCACTATTACGTTCAGCTCAAGATCGGCAGCGCACGTATCCGCTTCTTGCTTGCGGAATAAATCGCATTGCACAGCGCGGGCGCGAGTGGCGGCACTGGAGGCTCTCCAGCTCCGGTTGGCGGCTCTGTGCTGGGCACAAAATAGGCTTCGACCACCGGAGCCTCGTTCATGCGGATCGGCTGGTAGTCGTCGAAGTTGCCTTGCACCACGCGGCCTTTGTCGATTGTGATCTGTGCTCGTAGTGCATTGGTCAGCGCGTAAATCACTCCACCCTGAATTTGCTGTTCGAGAATGTTCGGGTTTACAACGGTGCCGCAATCGAGCGCTGAAACCACGCGCTGGACGCGCGGTTCGCCCTTCTCCATTGAAATCTCGACTACCTCTGCGGCGTAGGAGTTGAAAGATCCGAAGCAGGCAATCCCGCGATATCGTCCTGCCGGCAGCGGCTTGCTCCAGCCCGCTTTTTCGGCAGCGAGTTGCAGCACTCCACGCATGCGCGCTGTCGACCAGGTGGAACCGCCACACTTGACCTCCTCGTCTTTCGCCAGGAGATGAAGCCGATACTCGAGTGGATCTTTTCTTGCAGCCGCAGCCAATTCGTCCAGGAAGCTCTCACTGGCAAAACCCGTCTGCAGGGCGTACACCGATCGCATCCATCCCAGCGGCACTGGAGTCTCCGTGATTATCGACTCGAGCGAGAGGTTCGGGACCAGGTAGATCAGAGGGCCCTGATCGGCGAGGTCGGGGTCTGCTCCATGGGTCAGTTGCGAGCCCTTCTGGCCATTGATGGATGGCGTAATGATGCGATGAGTAATCGCCAGCGGCCATCCGTCCTCATCCAGGGTGGCACTTAACTTGTGCAGACTGAGCGGACGATAGGTGGAGCAACGCATGTCGTCTTCGCGTGTCCAGACAACTTTCACCGGCGCATGGATGGCCTTTGACACCAACGCAGCCTCGACGGCGTAATCGTACTCGAGCCGCCTGCCGAAGCCCCCGCCCAGCAGCGTGATGTTCACTTTTACCTTCTCGGGCTTCAGTCCCAGGACCTGCGCAACGTTGTCGCGGCAGTCTTGCGGAACTTGCGTAGGCGACCAGATCTCACATTCGGTCCCGCGGAAGTGTGCGGTGGTATTGCCTGGCTCCATGGGAGCATGGGCCATGAAAGGAAGCTGATAGCTGGCCTCAATCTTGCGTCCGGAAACTTTCGACACATCGCCAACGGTGAAAAACTTCACCGCCTTGCGGTCATCGGCGTTCTGCAGGGAATCGAGGATCGCCGTTGAGTTCAGGTTCTTGTTCGGGCCCTCGTCCCACGTAATCTTCAGCGCGCGGCGGGCCTTGATTGCGTTCCACGTGCTGTCAGCGACCACAGCCACCGCCGAGTCGCTGATTTTTCCAACCAAGCTTACGCCTGGCACTTGCTGAGCTGCGGTTGCGTCGAAGCCCGCAACCTTTCCGCCGATTGACTCGCAGCGCGCGAGTGCAGCGTACTGCATTCCGGGAACACGGAAATCCATCCCATAGATGGCCGAGCCATTTACCTTGGAGGGAGTATCCAAGCGTGGAATGGGCCTTCCGACGATCTTGTAGGCCCCGTGCTTCAGCGGCGGATTGTCGGGGACAGGAAGTTTCCCAGCCTTCGTGGCCAGCGCACCATAACTGAGCTTGTGGCTCGAGGTGGAATGCATGACGAAGCTGCTTGCTGCCTTGCAGCTTGCAGGCGCAACCGACCATTCCTGCGCGGCAGCGCTGATCAGCATTTCGCGCGCTTGCGCGCCCGCTTTGCGCATCGGGTCCCAGGTGGTGCGGACACTCGCGCTTCCGCCCGTTCCCTGGTCACCGAAGAGCGTACTCGCGCCCGCCTGCTCGATCGTGATTTGCTTCCAATCGGCTTCAAGCTCCTCAGCAAGGATCATGGGCAGCGAGGTCCACACTCCCTGGCCCATCTCCGAGCGAGCTACAACGATAGTGATTTTGCCATCGGGCGTAATCGTCAGATACGCATTCGGCGAGAACGCGACCTCGGCTTCAGCATGGGCGCGTGATGGCAGGTAAAACCCAATTGCCACTCCAGCTCCGGCAGCAGCCGAGGTCCCCAAGAATGCCCGGCGCGAAAGGGAACTCACTTTGCACCTCCCGCGTTGGAGGCGCGGCGGATCGCGCGGCGGATGCGATCGTAGGTACCGCAGCGGCAAATGTTGCCGGACATGTACTCGGTGATTTCGTCGTCTGAGGGATGCGGTGTCTTTGCCAGAAGCGACGCAGCCGCCATGATCTGTCCGCTCTGGCAGTATCCGCATTGCGGAACATCTTCGGCGATCCACGCTTGCTGCAGTGGATGCAACCCGTTCGCTCCGAGTCCCTCGATGGTTTTGATGTTCTTGCCCGCGGCCTGCGAGACCTGCATAGTACACGAGCGGGTCAGCGCGCCATCGACGTGAACGCCGCACGCTCCGCAAAGGCCTGCGCCACAACCGAACTTCGTGCCGGTCAGTTGCAGAGTGTCACGCAACACCCAGAGCAAGGGAGTGTCTGGAGAAACATCTACTGTTTTCTGGTTGCCGTTTACGTGCAGAGTGAAAGTTGCCATTAGCGAAGTTTAGAAGCCGGAAACATCCTAGCGCAAATGAAGAAAAAGGAAAATCGCGGCCAGCGGATCCGCGAGATGCGGAAGACTACTTCATTTCCTGCAGCTTCGTTGACGCCAACTGTGCTGCCTCGGTCTGTGGAGCTTCCTTTTGGACTTGCTCGTACAGCTTCTTGGCATCCGGGGTCATTCCGGCTGCCTGATAGGTTTCTGCGAGTTCGATTTCCGCTGCAGATTTACCTACTGTTCGTGTCGGCTTGTCCATAAGCTGCTTGTAGAGATCGACCGCATCTTTGGTACGGTTGGTATTGCGATAAACGGAAGCCAGAGCAAGTTTCGCCAACGCAGAGAGGTCCTGGTTGTAGTAACCAGCAACGCTCTTCAACTCGCGTTCCGCCGCGGCATTGTCCCCGAGGCTGGCTGCGGTCACTCCCAAGAAATAGCGGGAGAGATCGGCAGCGTGCGTGTGCGGATACTTGTCCACTACGGCTTGGAACTGCTTGTGAGCTTCGGTGGCCCGTTCCTTGGACGAAGCAAAACTCTGATAGTCGGGCTGCGCCGGCATTCCAGCGGGACGCACGGGCGTGTCCAGCGCTTGGACGGCTTTGCCGAAATCAACACTGGCTTTGTCATCCTGCCGCTCAAGGTAGTACCAGCTTCCAAGGGCCGCTGCGACGACGACCACTAACACGGCGGCCACCACGATCAACTTGTTCTGGTGCTCAACCGTCCAGTGAACGGTGTTCTCGGCAACCTGAATTGTGGCGCCTCTGAATCTGTCTTGCTTGAGTTGGCGACGGGCTTCTGCGCGCACAAACTTCCCTTCTACGTGGAGAGGATTGCGAACTCCCAGTTTATCAGCGGGAAATCAGGAGCGTCAAAGAAAGCAACTACTTGGAAGCTTCCTCGAGGATCCCTTGCTCGAGCTTTTCCTGGCACTCGATGCAATGCCGCGTCCAGGGCACGGCTTCCAGACGCTTGGGGTTAATTTCTCGGCCGCAGGAGATGCATTCGCCGAAATTGCCTTCGCGGATGCGCGCCAGAGCGGCTTCCACCATCTGCAGGAGCTGGCGGTCATTGTTGCTCTGGTGAAATAGAAATTCCTTGTTGTAAGAACTCGCGGCCTTGTCGGCGATGTCCTGCGCCGTGTCCTCGTCGGCGCTTCGGCCATCCTGCTGAGTGCGCGAAACCATGCGCCGCAGATCCTGCTGCCGCGTCTCTAACCGCTTCTTGAAAGATTCTAACTTCTTCTTATCCATCTGCTCGCTTCCAGATTGCCGCCCGCTACTCTGGACCCTTGGGGCACCAAAGTCAAACGGGAATCATATGCGTCTAAAATAAGATGCGTCAACTGGCATTCAGGGTTCAGGAAGGCAGGATCTTGGGTTTAGGCTCGGTCGGTTCCGCCTCATCTTCCCGGCACTTCCGTGCCGGGCTGTCATATGCCGCCGCCTCGCGGCTCGATCATGGGTGCATTCTAGTTTCTGTCTCTGCGCAGAGTTGCGACACAATTTGCCCGGCTTTCGTTCCACAAAATCGATCTCTGGATTCTGATTTCTAATTCTGAGAGTAAAGGCCAAAGGTCTGACGCTATTTTTCCAGCGGCTCGGTCGTGCTGGCGAGCGCATATCCCATGACCGCCATACAAGCCGCATTTTCGCGCAACTCTTGAGGGACAACCTTATCCAG
>WNGL01001123.1_pt1 | contig 36880 bp, 29 predicted proteins | sample 5400591 | NCBI WGS metagenome assembly WNGL01 (sample SAMN13153377, study PRJNA577476) | soil metagenome | isolation source: 80 cm soil or saprolite under Garry oak tree replicate 1 | place: USA:California | collected 2016-06-15
GGGACGGATACGGGGGATAAAGCGGATCGGATTCCCCTCATTCCAAACACGTTTCGAAGACTGACCACCCCGTCCGCGCCAACTTTGGTGGCCTTCGGCATCATTCTTTTTGATGGCGCGGCCACCCCTCCTTTGCAAGCTGATCCTTAGTCCCACTTGACACCGTGGGGTCAAGGGCCGGATTTGAAGGAGGGCGGTGCTGGGCCGGTAGTGAATATGACATACATTTCGACGGCGGTGTCGAGTCGTTGAAGACCGCGCCAGAGAACCTCGGTACCGGGATGACCGTCGCTCTTGCGTCCCAAATACCCGCCGATGATTCCAACCATGCGCATGGCTTGACCGAGTGTGGGCGGCTCTTCAGGTGGGACTTTGTTTTTCGTTGCGTAGCAGCAGAGGGCCTTCCACTCTTCGTTTGTGAAGAAGACGATGCAAGGCAGGTCGGGCGTCTCCCGGCCGAGCATGGCCAGATGATAAACACGCCAAGCGACAACCATATCGACGCCGAGGCAAGCCGCCAGACCATCGGCGGTGCCCAACTGACGATCCTGTATCCGGCAGCCGCTTTTGAGCGTGCGATGATAGACCTCGATGCCCCATCGTTTGGCATACCATTGCACACGCTGATGAGCGTGTTGGAAGGTGGCGACCTCGACGGTGGTCAGAAGCATCCATTCGATGGGATCGACGGCGTGCTCGGATTGCTCCCGCACATAGACGGCCCAGGCTGGAATCGGACCGGAGCTTTTCAGTCGTTTGGGAGGTTTCAGTTCGACCTGTGCGAAGCGAACGTCCAACGTGGTGTCGCGCGCCTTACGCTCACCGCTACGCGGGACATGGAGCGGAAGCGTTCCGTCCACTGCTCGTGCTGCCATAAAGTCCCACAACAGGATGCCGCCCACCTTGCGCCGGGCCGACCGATTCATGCGCACCAGCAGTCCAGGGCCAACAGGATCGCGGCATGCCTCCAGAAACAGTTCGTAGATGTCGGATTCGCGATCCCCAATGCTGATCAACTTCGTGTTCGGGCACGCCTTCTGAACTTCGGCCACTTTGCGGAAGCTGCGCAGCCATTTCCGGCTCTCTTTCTGCTCGATCGGCAGGCGTTTGCGGCGTTCCCGTTTGCCTCGATCCTGGGGATCTCGCGCCCAGCACTGGGCATCCAAAACTCCCAGTGGGGTACCCTCTTCGCTAAACGTCATCGTGTCGTGCAGCAAAAGTCCGATGGCCCGATCCGTCTTACTGCCGATCGGCCCCAGTCCTTCCGTCATCGGATGCGTGGTGTAAATCAGCGTCGTCGTGTCTTGTGGCGCCAGCACGATCTGGTGCTGCTGGATCCGCTCGATTGTGGCTTCGGCATGGGCAGTCAGCAGAACGTCCATCGTCACCTTGGTGTTTTGGAAAAAGCGGTAAGCGCCCATCGTGCGGCTCTTACCCGCGCAGGCCTCTGGGATCGAGCCCTGCGGACAGCCGTAGAAATCCTGCGCAATGGTATACAGGCGTTGTTTGAGACGACCATCGTAAAATCGCACGCGGCCGAATTCTTCATGCGCCCAAGTCGGCGGCGATTCCAGACGCACGGCTTGGCCCAGGCGCGGACGCGCCGGTTCGGCGCAAAGACACTCACGCCAGTGCGAAGAAAGCTCATGAAGAAAAATCGTTTTGGCAACGCCATCCCGCCGGCCTGCGGTTTGACCCACCTTGGTCCAGTTGGCCGCCTTATAACAAGTTCCCTCAAAACGGCTGGGATCGACAAAGGTCTCCGCCAGTACCGGACGCACAGCGTAACGTTGTTGCCAGTCCTCGGGCAAACGCTGAAGCGTCAATGCCAAAACATGCGAAGCGAGATTTTGAACGTGGACGGTGGGCAGGATCAAAAACCGATCGTTACACACGATCTGCTGCAAATTCGCGCGGCGAGCGTTTTCAGACCAGCCAATATGGTTATCCCGGTCCCCCAGCGCCCAAGTGCCCGAGCTAAAGGTCAAGACTCCCAGATAACCCCAGCGTGCGCTGGTGACGACATAGCGCATTTGTGCACCGCGCAACGACCCATTTCCAAGGTAGTGATAGCGCTTCAACAGCACCCCCGCGATTTTCGAGTCTCGGCAATACCGACTTGTGATCGGCGATACTTGAACCTCGCCCAGCTCCTCCAGACTGCAGGACACCTTCGGCATCTCAATATCGACCCGCGCTTCGCTCGCCCGCTCAAACCCATAGGTACCGCGACGATCCGGCAAAACCAAAACTTTACGGCGATTCAACTCGGCCAAAGCCTTGCGGCAACTCATCTCTTGCAGCCTACCGCTCGGCGAACGCCAATCCAGCCACTCGCATACTTGCCGAGACAACTTGCGCCGCGACAGCGACGCTTCACCATTCACTGTGGCTTGAATACGCGAGATCATGTCACTGCTAAACTGCCGCCCGCATACCACCATTGGCGGTACTATGCCAAAGGACTACCCACGGTGTCAAGCGCGTACACGTGCCAGCTTGTCCAAGGAGGGGACTTCGGCTTTCCCTTCAGTTGTTTTCAATGCCCCCGTGTCCAGCAAAAGATGTGGGACATGGCAAGCCCGGGGGGAGGGCGCCTGAATCGAGATCCCTCTCCCCCTGGGCCCCCTGGGAGAGGGATGCCGAAGGCCGGGTGAGGGTCATGGCCTCGTGTCTGTCCCCTCCTGACCTGTCCCCTTTTTTCTGTTTCAGCCGATCGGCCAGAGCTGCAAACCACAAGAAGAGTTCTATCGCTCGCACTCGATGCGTTCGATAAACTCCAACGCTGGTCCTATGAAAGAAACCGTCGCCGTCACCGTGACCACACCAACCACTTTTTGGTCCGCTATACGCGAAGCCATTCGAGGATCACGCCAGGATTTCACCGAAGGCAGCATCGGCCACGCCATCGTGCTGATTGCAATCCCCATGGTCCTCGAGATGGTGATGGAGTCTCTGTTTGCCATTGTCGATGTCTTCTGGGTTGCTCATCTGGGACCGGACGCCATTGCAACGGTCGGCCTGACGGAGTCGATACTGATGCTGGTCTTTTGTGTAGCCATGGGACTTTCCATGTCGATCACGGCTATGGTGGCGCGGCGCATTGGCGAGAAAGATCCAGATGCGGCAAGCATCGCGACGGTCCAGGCGCTGGTGGCCGGAATTGTTGCAGCAGTGGCGATGGGAGTGGCTGGCGCCGTGTTCGCCCCACAACTGCTGGCAGTCATGGGGGCGTCTCCCAAGCTGGTCGCAACCGGCCAGCGATATGCCACTATTGTCCTCGGCGGCAGTATCAGCGCGGTTCTTCTCATCCTCAACAACGGCGTGTTTAGAGGCGCCGGTGACGCCGCCATTGCCATGCGCGTGCTTTGGGTATCCAATCTCATCAATATCATTCTCGACCCATGCTTTATTTTCGGACTTGGACCATTTCCGCAACTGGGTGTGACGGGTGCGGCGGTATCCACGACATTGGGCCGCTCGCTCGGTGTTGTTTATCAATTTTGGATCTTCTACCGAGGCACCGGCCGCGTGCAGATTCTGGCGCGGCAACTGCGATTGAATTGGGACGTCATGCGTCGACTGTTGCGTGTGTCCATCAGCGGCATGTTCCAATTTGCTATAGGCCAGACAAGCTGGATTGTTCTGGTGAGGATTGTCAGTACCTTCGGGAGCGTTGCGGTGGCGGGCTACACCGTTGCAGTCCGGATCATCATTTTCGCCATCCTGCCCTCTTGGGGCTTGAGCAGCGCCGCTGCGACCCTGGTCGGGCAGAATCTCGGAGCGTTGAAACCGGACCGGGCGGAGCGCTCGGTGTGGCTGACCGCGTTTTACAACATGCTATTCCTGGGCGCTGTGGCTCTGGTCTTCATCATTTTTCCGGAACCCATAATTCGACTCTTTACAAACGATCCTGAAGTCGTTCCGTTCGGGGTGAATTGCCTGCGTATTATTAGTTATGGGAACCTGGCCTACGCATACGGAATGGTCATGGTGCAGTCTTTCAATGGCGCAGGGGATACGTTCACGCCCACCATAGTGAACATCTTTTGTTATTGGCTGTTTCAGATCCCCCTCGCTTATCTGCTTGCGTTTCCGGCAGGGCTCGGACCCAAAGGCGTTTTCGCCGCAATACCGATCGCCGAAACCGCTATTGCGATTGTCGGAGTCATCCTTTTCCGGCGCGGCCGATGGAAGATGAAGAAGATCTGATGCGCGGAGCAGTAAAGGTGGCTTCGCGGCATTTTCTTGATGGCCCAGCCACTTTTGGATGGCGCGGCCACCCCTCCTTTGCAACTGATCATTACCCACAAGTCGTCCGCTGGACACGGGCGTCTGGGACAACCGGCGGGACAGGCGAAGTTCCCTCCTTGGCAAAGGGCTGGCCGCGCCATCAAGTAAATGGTCCCGTTCCTTTGGAGGCGCGGCCGGGGTGGTTGGTTCAACTTCCGATAATCGGTGGCTTGAACCAACCACCCCGTCTGCGCCCGCTAAGGAGGCTTCGCGGCATTTTCTTAATGGGCGCAGCCACCCCTCCTTGTCCAAGGAGGGGACTTCGGCTTTCCCTTCAGTTGTTTTAAGTGGAGAAATCATTCGATTGATTTCGGCCAAAAAAAACGAGCCTGAGTGGATGCTCGAATGGCGGCTTCGCGCTTATCGGCACTGGCTCACGATGAAAGAGCCGACGTGGGCCAATGTTCATTACGACCCAATCGACTATCAAACAATCCGATACTACTCCGCCCCGAAGAGCCGTAACAACGATCCTAAGAGTCTGTCGGAGATCGATCCGGAGATCCTCCGGACGTATGAAAAGCTAGGCATTCCGCTCGACGAGCAAAAACTGCTGGCCGGCGTTGCGGTTGACGCGGTGTTCGACAGCGTGTCCGTTGCCACGACTTTTCGGGAGAAGCTTGAGGAGCTCGGCATCTATTTTTGTTCCTTTTCCGAGGCTGTTCAGAAGTACCCAGGTCTGATTCGGAAGTATCTCGGATCCGTCGTGCCGTACACGGATAACTTCTTCGCGACGCTCAACTCCGCGGTCTTCACCGATGGGTCGTTCGCCTACATACCTAAAGGCGTTCGATGTCCCCTGGAACTATCCACCTACTTTCGGATCAACGCACGGGACACGGGTCAGTTCGAACGCACGCTGATCATCGCCGATGAGGGCAGCTACGTCAGTTACCTCGAGGGTTGCACGGCACCCATGCGCGACCGCAATCAGCTACACGCGGCTGTCGTGGAACTGGTTGCTCTGGACAACGCCGAGATCCGCTATTCCACCGTGCAGAACTGGTACCCCGGCGACAAAGAGGGCCGCGGCGGTATCTACAACTTCGTCACGAAGCGCGGTAAGTGCCTGGGCGTGAATTCCAGGATTTCGTGGACGCAGGTCGAAACCGGCTCGGCCATCACCTGGAAGTATCCGAGTTGCATTCTGATAGGTGATAACTCGTCGGGAGCATTTTATTCGGTCGCCGTGACGAACAATTATCAACAGGCGGACACTGGCACAAAAATGATTCACATTGGCAAGAACACGAAAAGCACAATCATCTCGAAAGGCATTTCGGCAGGTCACGGGCAGAACTCGTATCGCGGAATGGTGAAGGTGCTCAAAGGGGCTGCCAATGCGCGCAACTACTCGCAATGCGATTCGCTGCTGATCGGCGACAAGTGTGGGGCGCACACGTTTCCGTATCTCGAGGTCAAAAACGCCACAGCCAAAGTGGAGCACGAGGCATCGACCTCCAAAATAGGCGAGGATCAAATCTTCTATTGCCAGCAGCGAGGGCTGTCCGTTGAAGACGCGGTCTCCACCATCATCAACGGATTCTGCAAGCCAGTACTCAAAGAGCTTCCGATGGAGTTTGCCGTTGAAGCCCGGAAGCTGCTTGGCGTGAGTTTAGAGGGGAGCGTTGGATAAATGCTGCGAATTCGAAACCTGTTCGCATCGATAGATGGGAAGCAGATTCTCCGGGGGCTCAACCTCGATGTTCATGCCGGCGAGGTCCACGCCATCATGGGCCCGAACGGCTCCGGAAAGAGCACGTTAGCTCAGGTGCTGGCCGGCCGTGACATTTACGAGGTTGTGGCCGACGAGTTGACCTTCGATGGTCGAAATCTCCTCGCCATGCCGCCGGAGATCCGGGCGAGAGAAGGCATCTTTCTCGCGTTTCAATATCCGATCGAGATACCAGGCGTCAGCAATCTCTACTTCTTAAGGTCGGCCGTGAATGCGGTCCGCGCGCACCGCGGCTTGCCGGAGCTGGACGCTGTGGATTTCATGTCACTCGCTAAAGAACAGGCTGCGGGGCTGGGCATCGATGACGCAATGCTTAAACGATCACTGAATGAAGGCTTCTCGGGCGGTGAGAAGAAGCGCAACGAGATTCTTCAGTTGAAATTGCTGGATCCGCGATTGGCGATCCTTGATGAGACCGACTCCGGTCTCGACATTGACGCATTAAAAATCGTTGCAGACGGAATCAATGCCATGCGCAGCCCTGAACGCGCCATTATTGTAGTGACCCACTATCAACGTCTGCTCAACTACGTCGTTCCCGATCACGTGCACGTCCTCGTTGGTGGCCGCATCATGCGTTCCGGCGGCAAAGAGCTTGCGCTCGAATTGGAACACCGCGGGTACTCGTGGCTTGAAGCTGAGCAAAAGGCGGTGGCATGACGATGAGCAGCGTGTTGACGAAACAAAGCGTTTACGGCGCTCAGTTTTCGGCCATCCTCGACCGATTGCCCGGGCACGGTCTCGTTTGGGTCGATCGCTTGCGCAAGCGCGCAATGGAGCAGTTTCTCGACCTCGGTTTTCCGACAACACGGCTCGAGAACTGGAAATACACCGATGTATCTCCGATTCGCCGGATCGCGTTTCAACCCATCGTGGATCGTGTGAGCCCACCGCTTCCCGAAACGTTGCGATTGCAGATTGAAGCATATGCCGCCCCGCGACTTGTATTTGTCAATGGGAAGATGGATCCCGAGCTCTCAAGGAGGACGCCGCTACCGTTGTTGAGCTTGTCGGAGGCATTGGGCGATCCGGAGCACGCCAGGGTGGTCGAGGCACATTTAGGACAATACATCTCCAGCTCAGACGCTGCCTTTGCAGCCTGGAACACGGCGTTCTTCACGGATGGGGCATTCGTTCTCATTCCCCGCGGACTCGCAGTCGAGCGGCCGGTGAACCTTGTTTTCGTTTCCATTGAAACCGGTGAGCCGCGGGCCTGCCATCCCAGGAATTTGGTTATCGCTCGTGAAGGATCGCAGGTCACGTTCGTGGAAGTCTTTCTCGGAGCCGGGGCGTATCTGACGAACGCAGTTACAGAAATCATCGCCGAACCGGGAGCCGTGATCGACTACTACAAAATCGAAGGCGAATCGGCACGCGGCTTTCATACTGCAGCCGTAAAAGCGCACCTGGACCGTGACGCGTCCCTGACTTCGCGTTCGATCTCGTTTGGTGGAGCCCTGGTTCGAAATGATTTGAATGTCGCGCTTGACGGCGAGGGTTCACACTGCACGCTGAACGGACTGTTTGCCGCCGGCAGCGGCCGGCTCGTCGATAACCACACGCATATCGATCATCGAAAGCCCCATGCTTCGAGTCGCGAGCTGTATAAAGGCCTGCTCGCCGGGGATGCCACCGGCGTGTTCAATGGCGCAATTACCGTTCGCGAGGATGCGCAGAAGGCCGATGCGGTACAACACAGCAAAAATCTCCTGTTATCGGAGCGGGCCCAGATCAACACGAAGCCACAGTTCGAGATTCGTGCGAACGATGTTCGCTGTGTTCACGGTGCGACGGTTGGGCAGATCGATGAGGACGCGATCTTTTATCTCAAGAGCCGCGGTGTTGGCGAGGACGAGGCCAGTCGGATTCTGATTCGAGCGTTTGCCGCCGAGATCCTTGACGATCTCCGTGTTCCGGCGCTGCGAGATCAGATGGAGCGGTTGTTTGAAGACTGGATGAACTGTAGCGGTCGTTTGTGACCGCCGGCTGGAGTTGCCGAACGTGGGGGTTGAAGCGAAGTCCCCTCCTTGGCAAAGGAGGGGTGGCTGCGCCCGTTAAGAAATTGTCGCGAAGCCACCTTATGGGCGCAGACGGGGTGGTTCGTTCAAAAAAACTGTTTTGGAGTTTGAACGAACCACCCCGTCCGCGCCTTTCAATGGAACGGGGATATTTCTTGATGGCGCGTCCACCCCTCCTTTGCCAAGGAGGGGAATCTGCTCCGCCCAAGCGTTCAGCAAATGCGTATACTTCACAGGCTTGCGCCCGAAGCTGCATTCTTATGCCGCTTCGCGGCTGGAACAGCATCCTGAGAAATCATCGAAATGTCGTTGGAGGCAGTATGAATACGTTGGAAACCCTCAAGTCGACCGAGCTCGATGTGTCCGCGATACGTAGAGATTTCCCAGGTCTCCACCAGAGCGTGCACGGCAACCCGCTTGTCTATTTGGATAACGCCGCGACAACGCAGAAGCCGAACGCCGTCATCGAAGCATTGGATCGCTTTTATAGAACCGATTGCTCAAACGTTCACCGCGGGGTCCACGAACTCAGTGAACGGGCAACCAAAGCCTTTGAAGATGCTCGTGTGGTGGTGAAGCGCTTCATCAATGCTTCACGCGAGCGTGAGATCGTTTTCGTTCGTGGAACAACCGAAGCGATCAACCTTGTGGCAAGCTCGTACGCACGTTCCCGGATGAAGGCCGGCGATGAGATTCTCATATCGGCGCTTGAGCATCATTCGAATATCGTCCCGTGGCAGTTGCTTTCAGAACAGATCGGTACACGGCTCGTGGTTGCGCCGATTAATGATTCCGGCGAGCTGGTCCTGGAAGAATTTGAGCGCCTGCTCGGACCGAAGACCGCGCTTGTCGCCGTGGCTCACGTGTCGAACGCGCTTGGAACCGTCATGCCTGTTCGCGATATCGTGCGCCTGGCGCACTCCCGGGGCGTACCCGTATTGATTGATGGCGCGCAGGCGGCGCCGCACCTCGCTGTGGATGTCCGTGAGCTGGACTGCGACTTCTACGCCTTCTCGGGACACAAGGTGTTCGGACCCACGGGTATCGGTGTTCTCTGGGGCCGAGCGGATCTGCTCGAAGGAATGCCTCCCTATCAAGGTGGAGGGGACATGATTCGCTCCGTCACGTTCGAGAAAACCACTTATAACGACCTGCCCTTTAAGTTTGAAGCGGGTACGCCCCACATCGCCGGTGCGATTGGGCTCGGTGCGGCTTTGGACTATGTCTCGCAGCTTGGTATCGATCGCGTGACAACCTACGAGCGAGAGTTGCTCGCTTATGGAACAGAAGTGCTTCGTGCGATTCCTGGCCTGCGCCTCATCGGAACCGCCCGCGAAAAGTCTGCGGTGCTGTCGTTTGTTCTCGACGGGATTCACCCACACGATGCCGGTACGGTGCTCGACAGGTTGGGCATCGCGGTTCGCACCGGCCACCACTGTGCGCAGCCGGTCATGGCTCGATTTGACATACCGGCGACCACTCGGGCCTCGCTGGCGTTTTACAATACCAAAGAAGAGATCGATGCGTTGGCAAGCGGCATTCGCCGCGTCCAGGAGTTGTTTCGATGACGGATATTGATATCCAGGAGCTTTACCAGGAACTGATTCTGGATCACAGCCGCAGACCCCGGAACTTCCGGCGCCCGGACGGCGCGACACACAAGGCCGAAGGGTACAACCCGCTTTGCGGCGACACGGTGACCGTGTATCTGCAGATGAACAACGACGTCGTCAGCGACGCCGCTTTCCAGGGCGATGGGTGCGCGATCTCGAAGGCATCCGCATCGTTGATGACCGAAAGCGTGAAGGGCAAGACCCGTGCTGAAGTTGAGTCGCTGTTCTCCAGGTTTCGTGACGCCGCCACCGGTTCCGGCTCCGCGGACCCCGTGCGCTTGGGCAAGCTCGCCGTCTTTTCCGGCCTTCGGGGATTCCCAACGCGGGTCAAGTGCGCAACGCTCGCCTGGCACACGCTTCGTGCCGCACTCGAGCAGAAGGCCAGTTTAGTTTCCACGGAAGGCGAGGAGACTTTGCAATGAACTTCTTGGACAAGTCTGTGCTGGAAGCCAAGATCATCGAGGTCCTCAAGACCTGTCACGATCCCGAGATTCCGGTGGACATCTATGAACTGGGCCTTGTTTACTCGATTGACATTAGCGACTCTGCTGACGTTCACGTCAAGATGACGTTGACCGCGCCGGGTTGTCCGGTAGCGGCATCGTTACCGCTGGATGTCGAATCGAAGGTGAGAGCCGTTGAGGGCGTCAGTAGCGCAAGGGTCGAGGTCGTCTGGGATCCACCGTGGGACCCCAGCAAAATGTCCGAGGGCGCCAAGCTGGAGCTTGGATTTATTTAAGAAGATACGTCATGAAATTGAGCGCACAAGAAGAGTATGGGCTTCGATGCCTGATCCGAGTGGCAAGCACCGGCCAGGATGGAAGCGTCACGATTCCTGAAATCGGTCACGCTGAAGGCTTGTCGATCCACTACGTTGGCAAGCTCATGCGAATACTTCGACAGGGCAAGTTTGTGAAGAGTGTTCGCGGGCAAGCCGGCGGTTACACATTGGCTCGGCACCCCGAGGACGTCACCGTCGCCGAGGTTTTGGCGTGGCTCGGAGGACGGCTCTTCGAACCCGGCTTTTGTGATCAATTCTCCGGCCTGAAGCGGCTCTGCACCCATTCGACCGATTGCTCCATCCGCTCCCTCTGGCGCGCAGTCCAAAGCGCTGTCGATGTGGCTCTCAGTGGAATCACTCTTCGCGACTTGCTCCAAAGTGAGTCGGCCATGACCAGGCGCATGACGCCGCCCGCCACGCATTCATCAAGGGAGCCGCTAGCCCACCGCTAGCCTGCATTTCTCACTGGGTTTCGGATGCATTTTACGCAAAGCCCGTAACGCTTGGGCGGAGTAGACTCCCCTCCTTGGCAAAGGAGGGGTGGACGCGCCATCAAGAAAAATTCCCGTTCCAATGAAAGGCGCGGACGGGGTGGTTCGTTCAGACTCCAAAACAATTTTTTCTGGAACAACCCCACGTTCGGCAATGACGAAATGCGTATACTTCACAGCCTAACTAGCTAAGCACTTCTGTTTGATGGCTGCGCCCTTTTGCTTGAGGTTTCGCGCTATCGCGCTCACGCTCCGCGCGGGCTTGCATTGATTGATTGCTTCGCCCTATCGGGCTCGCGCTTCGCGCGCAGCCGCTCATTGAGGAATTCCTCTGCCGATCAGTCTTGACTTTCGAGTGCTTATTTTTCGTGCCTATTTTTCCTAGCGCGGTTTCTCCTGAAGGTGTATAAACACGCCACTGCAGGAGGAAACGCGTATGAGATGGACGCGCTCGGTGCTCACGGTCGCAGTGGTGTGCGTGGCCGGAGGCAGCCTTTTCGCCGCACAGGACCCGCCGGCAAAGAACCCGCTCGAAGGGAACTCTGACGCCATCCGCGGCGGGATGGGTCTTTATCGCGCGCGCTGTGCAGACTGCCACGGCATGGACGCGCGGGGCGTCCGCGCGCCCGACATCACGCAGGTCTGGGCGTCGGGCCGAACCGACGAGGGTCTGTTCAAGACGATCAAAGAGGGCGTGGCGGGCACCGAGATGCCGGCCAACCCGCGCATCTCGGACGTTGAAGGGTGGCAGATCCTCGCGTACCTGCGCACGCTGGCCGCGCCGGCCCCGACCGATCCGCCGCGCGGCAATGCCGTTAACGGCGAAAAGATCTTTCGCGCGAACTGCGCCGGTTGTCATCGGGTGAACGGCGCCGGCGGACGCCTGGGACCCGACCTGTCGCGCATCGGGGTCGCGCGCCCGCGCGAGGCTGTCCTGCTGCGGATCCGGCGCGGCACCGAAGACTTCCGCCCGGGATTCGAGCCGGTGACGTTGACACCGCCGTCCGGGCCGCCAATCCAGGGCGTCAAGAAGAACGAAGACCTCTTCTCGGTCCAGATCATGGATACGCGGGAGCGGATTCAGGGATATGAGAAGGACAAGATGAAGTCGGTGAAGAACGACACGAAGTCGGCGATGCCGGTCTTCGGCCCGGACCGACTCAGCGACAGCGATCTCGACGATCTCCTTCGCTATCTGCAAACCCTGCGCGGATTCGATCCGGCGGTTGTTCCGTAATGAGCGGCTGCGAATGCAAGCCCGATAGGGCGCAGCCATCAATAAAAGGAGGCTTATGCACGCCACGACTCTTCGTCTCCTCGGGCTCGTGCTGGCGCTCTCGGCGGGCACCGCTGCGCTGACGGCGCAGCAGACGCCCCCTCCGCCGCTCGTCACAGCGCAGGAAATCCTCGATGGCCTGACGCCCGACGGCTCACGCTGGCTCACGTTCGGCGGTGACTACAGCAACCAGCGGCACAGCCCGCTGACACAGATTACGCCTGCGAACGTCAATCGGCTCGTCCCGCAGTGGACGTTCCAGACGGGCACACTCGGTAATTTCGAGACGACCTCGCTCCTCCGCGACAACGTCCTGTACGTGACAGGACCGCAGAACGTCGCGTGGGCACTCGACGCGCGCACGGGGCGCCAGATCTGGCGCTACCGCCGCGAGCTGCCACCCAACCTGACCGCGTGCTGCGGTCTGGTCAACCGCGGGTTCGGCGTGCTCGGCGACAAGCTCTTCATGGTCACGCTCGACGCGCATCTCCTCGCACTCGACATGAAGACCGGGGCCATCGTCTGGGACGTGACGATGCAGGACTATAAGACTGGCTACGCCTCGACCATCGCTCCCATCGTCGTAAAGAACAAGGTGATCGTCGGCGTGGCGGGCGGCGAGTTCGGTATCCGAGGGTTCATCGACGCGTACGAGGCGCAGACGGGCAAGCGCGCGTGGCGCTTCTACACCATTCCGGGGCCGGGCGAGCCGGGTCACGAGACGTGGGCAAGCGATTCGTGGAAGATCGGCGGCGCGGGCGTCTGGGTGACCGGCGCGTACGATCCGGAGCAGAACCTCGTTTTTTACGGAACCGGCAATCCGGGCCCCGATTATCACAGCGACAGCCGGGAAGGCGACAATCTGTACAGCACCTCGTTGCTGGCACTCGACGCCGACACCGGCCAACTCCGCTGGCACTACCAGTTCACTCCTCACGACGTCCACGATTGGGACTCGACGGAGGTTCCGGTCCTTGCCGACATCACGATCGCGGGACAGCCGCGCAAGGTAGTGATGTTCGCGAACCGCAACGGCTTCTACTACACACTCGATCGCACGACCGGTAAGGTTATCGCGGCGAAACCGTTCGTGACGACGACGTGGGCGAAAGAGGTTGGCCGCGATGGCCGGCCGATCGAATTTCCGGGCCACACACCCAACGAAAAGGGCGAAGTCACCTGTCCCGACATCACCGGCGGCACGAACTTCTGGCCGCCGACGTTCGACCCGAGCACGCGGACCTTCTTCGTTAACGCCCGCGAAGCGTGCATGACGTATTACGCGTGGAAACCAGACTACAAACCGGGGGATCGCTTCACAGGCGGGGCCGGGCAGCGTGGGCAGTCCGACCAGTCGGCATACGGCGCGCTCCGCGCCATCGATCCCGCAACGGGTGAGCGGAAGTGGGAGTTCCGCTATCTGACTCCATCCACCGCGGGCCTGCTGACGACGGCGTCAGGCCTGATCTTCAGCGGCGATGCCGAGGGCAATCTGCTGGCACTCGACTCGCGCGACGGCAAGTTGCTCTGGCGATACCAGATGGGCGCGGCCATGCACGGGACGTCCCCGACGACGTACATGCTCGACGGGCGCCAGCACGTGCTCGTACCCGCAGGCACCACGCTGACGGCGTGGGCGCTGCCTCAGTAGTCGGTGAAGGTCGCAGCCGGACTCGTAAAAGGCAAATATGCGATTTCTTTCAACGAGATTCGGGGCAGCACTGGCGCTTGCCGCCGGACTGTGCAGCACGGCGGCGCTGGCGCAGACGAAAACCGACTACTCGGCCCGGAGCGCGACGGTTGGATCGACGCTGCACGAGCGGCGCGCAGGAAGGTAGCTCGCGATGCATGCCACAGCGAGCATGAAGCCGGAAACGACGATCCACGTTGGAAGATCGAACGGTCCGACGCCGAACAGCATGGCCGAAAAAAACCGTGCAATCGCAATTGCGCAAGACCACCCGATGGCCATTCCGCAGATCGCGGGCAATAGTCCGTATCGAAGCATCAGGCCGGTGACGCTGGCAGGTGAAGCGCCCATCGCGATGCGAATGCCGATCTCGACCGTGCGTTGTGCAACAGAGTGGGCAATCACCGCGTAAATGCCCGCCAGCGAAAGAATGAGGGCGACGGCCGCGAATGTCGACAACAGTATGGTCGAGAATCGGCGTGGCGCCACCGACTCGGCAATGAGCTGCGTCATCGGTTTCACATCGAAGACGAAAGCATCCTTGTCGATCTCCACAATTCTTCTGTACATGTCGGGATACAGCGGTAAGGGATCACGATCGGTTCGCACAAGCAGCGTGATCGCGGATTGTGGCCACAAGCCTTCAGGAAAGTAGAACTCGTTTCCGGCTTCGGCATCGAGTCCTGTGTACCGCACGTCGCCAACGACGCCGATGATCACCGATGGCTTGCTATTCCATGACATCCGCACCCTTTTGCCAATGGCATCCTGCCCCGGCCAAAAGCGCTCCGCCAATGTGCGACTGACGATTACGGATGGGAGGCTTCCCACCGGGCCCACTTCATCGTGTTCGTCATAATCGCGGCCGGACAGGATCGGGATTTTCATGACACGGAAGTATCCGGGACTGACGATTCGGATTGGCGCTAAAGGCCGGTCCACCGGGCTGTCCGGCCTTCCTTCGATGCTACAGGAGCCATGAAAACTTCCGGCCGCGTTCGCGCCGACACCAATAGCGGGGCTCAGCACGGCGACGACTGTTGAAATGCCGCCGTATCTGAGCGTCCGAAGAGCGTACCGGATGTCGGATGAAAACCCGCGCATCGCCTGTGAGCATAGCTCTACTCCGACTTTGTTTGCGCCCAAATCTTGTCTTAAATCCGCCGCTCACTTGGCATGACCTCGAAAAGCGCTTCCCGGAAGACAAAGTGGCCATTCACAGGCTCCGCAAGCGCTATCGCGACCTCTTCCGCCAGGAGATTGCGGAGACAGTGGCCGATCCGGCGGAAGTGGAATCCGAACTCCGATTCCTGGCCGGATTGAAGCGGATTATTTGACCAAAGCCACTTTTCATATAAGCTACGGGGTCAGCCGGAAAGCGGCACACGAGGAAATGGAGGATATGGTCCTCTCAGGAATGACACCTGCTCAAGTCATTGTCGGGGCAACTCGCAATTGGCTAATTTAATCCGCTAAGGGGATTCGAATATGCGAAATCGCTTCATGACTCTAGTCACCGCTCTGGCAGTGGTTTTCGTTTGGCCAGCCGCTAGTGCGAATGGTCAAGGCGTTCCAGGGAATGGGAAGTTCAAGCCCATCTATGAAAAGGGTGCGACAGACCAACAATTCGATCCGCATGATTTCACCGGAATTTGGGAGATGACGGTTCGCGATCACACCTTGGGCACAACGGCTCCTCCGTTGACTCCTGCAGGAGTAGCGGCAATGGAGGGACGAGTCGTTGGTCAGGGTCCAATCCTCGGAAACGCGCCATGGTATACGTGCAACCCAATGGGCTTCCCAAGGCTGGTTAATGATGACGAGCCCATGGAATGGATCATGACCAAGGACAAAGTCCTTCAGGTCTTCCAGTGGGAAAGCCGCATACGATACCTCTGGACCGATGGCCGGACGCTACCTTCAGGCCAGAATCTCGAGAATCTTGGTCCGGCATGGTATGGACACTCCGTTGCGAATTGGGACGGGGACACCTTGATCGTAAATACCGTTGGTCTGGAAGAACGGGCGTGGTTGGATCAAAACGCGCTCCCAAAGAGTTTCCATGCACGTATCGAAGAGAGATACCGGCGCATCGATTACAACACGATCGAGCTTCAAATGACCCTGTACGATCCGGAGTACTACACCGCACCGTACGTGGGGGCCAAGAGGACCTTGAGGAGAATAACGGATGACCATATCACCTATTTCGGGTGGAAGGGGTTGTTCGCAGGGATCACCGAAGGCATCTGCGCGCCGATGAACGAAGTCGAAGGTTTCAACAAGGGATTTCGCGACGTCGGTCTTTCGGAATCGAAAAAATAATCCGTTGGAGGCCATGTTTTATGCGGCGAATTCATCCAATAGTTGTACTTACAGTAGCGATTGCGATATTGGTATCCACCGGATTGGCGCAGCATGCGCCAACAACCCGTCCTTATAAAGTGCTAAAGAGGGCCAAAGTTGGCGGCGAAGGCGGTTTTGACTACATTTTCGCGGACGTGGACGCCCGCCGTTTATACATCCCCCGCAATGGCCCGATGGGGCACCTGTCGGTTTTCAATTTGGATACGCTTGAACCGGTCGGCGAGATTCCCAATGTCGCTGCTGGCGGCGCTACGGTGGATCCAAAATCCCATCACGGATTCTCTACCACACGAGAGAAGCTCACGATGTGGGATACAACCTCTTTGAAAGTAATCAAAACGTTCGACATCCCGGGGCGTCCCGACGGGATCATGTTTGATCCGTACAACGAGCGTGTGTGGGTGCTGAGCCACACGCCGCCGGATGCTACGGTCATCGATGCGAAGGAAGGGGCCGTGATTGGAACAGTTGCCTTGGGAGGAGGTCCGGAGCAAGCGGTGAGCGACGGCAAAGGCACGATCTATGTGAACATTTCGGACAGGGCCAACATTGCCGTCGTAGACGCGAAGAATATGAAGGTTACGGCGCATTACGACGTTAGCACGAAGGGCAGCCGCGGCAGCGGTCTGGCATTTGATGCGAAGAATCACATCCTTTTTGCGTATTACCGCCAGTCAAAACCTGTAGTGGTGATTCTGAATGCAGACAACGGCAACATCATTACCACTCTGCCCACTGGCGTGGATGTGGACACCGTTGCGTTCAATCCTGTGACGATGGAAGCCATCAGCGCGGAAAACGGCGGCACGATGACGTTCATCAAGGAAAACAGTCCCACCAGCTTCGTCGTAGAGCAGACGCTGCAAACCATGGCTGGCGCCAAGACGCTAACCCTCGACACAAAGACGAATCACATACTAACCATGGCCGCCGAGTTTGGGCCCGCTCCGGCTGACGCGCAACGAGGAGGCTCAGGACGTCCCCCTCGTGGTCCCATGGTACCGGGTTCGTTTTCAATTCTGATGGTCGGCAAGAACTAGAGAACAGAGTCGCGGCAAGACATCGGCGATGGGCAATCGTACGATGGCGTCGGCCGGCTTATCAAAAGGGGTCGGCTCCGCGTTCATAATGATGGGAAGTTCTCGACAAACCTATTGACAATACTTTAGCAATATAGCTAAATAGATAGCTATGAGATCCGCTGCCAGGGTATTCAAAGCTCTCGCTGATCCAACCCGCCGCCAAATCCTGGAAGAACTCAAAGACGGTCAACTCGCGGCCGGAGAGATCGCTTCTCGTTTCCCGATCTCCGGACCTTCGATTTCACGGCATCTTTCGTTACTTGAAGCGGCCGACTTGATTTCGGTTCGGCGGGACGGCAACCGTCTGCTCTACGAGCTTCAATCTGAAAGCCTCATAAGTACCCTGAACAGTTTCTTGAGCACCGTCTGTCCCACTCAGATTGTTCAGCGGAAGAAGCAAGCTCGCAGGAGACAATCATGAAGATAGCAGTTACTGGTGGGACTGGCTTCGTCGGCCGCCATTTGGCCCGTGCGCTCGCCGCTGCCGGTCACGACGTTGTGCTGGTTGCGCGCGGTGTGGACCGCCGAGACCAAACCATTCGGACCTCGCCCCGGGTGACATTCTTTGGAGCAGATCTTTCCGATCCTGGGCGTCTCTCTGAGGTATTTGCAGGATGCGATGCAGTCGCTCACTGCGCCGGCATCAATCGTGAGATTGGCGCTCAAACCTATCAAAGCGTTCACATCCAGGGCACGGCCAACGTGCTCAAGGGGGCGCGTCGCGCCGGAGTCCGGCGTTTCCTCCTTTTTAGCTTCCTGCGTGCGCGACCCAACTGTGGCTCGCCGTATCATGAGAGCAAGTGGGCTGCCGAAGAGCTTGTCCGACAGGCCGGTATGGACTACACGATCCTCAAGGCCGGAATGATCTATGGCCGCGGTGACCACATGCTCGATCATCTCAGCCACAGTCTATTCACGTTGCCTTTGTTCGCGACTGTCGGTTTCCGCGAGCAGCCGCTCCGGCCGGTTGCAGTCGAGGATGTGGTCGATATCCTGCTCGCCGCTCTGGTCGAGGGACGCCTCTCATGTCGGACCGTTTTTGTCCTCGGGCCGGAAACTCTGCTGCTGAGCGAAGCCGTGCGGCGAGTGGCAACCGCCTTGGACCGCAAGGTCTGGATTGTTCCTGCTCCGGTTTGGTTCCATTTCGCGATGTCCCGGCTTTTCGAGCGTGTCATGCAGACTCCGCTGGTTGCGACGGCGCAAGTACAGATGCTTTCCGAAGGATTTATCCAACCTGCACCATGGGCCGAACCGCTGCCGACCGATTTGTTGCCAAAGCGTCGTCTTACTGTCGATCAGATTCGTCTTGGTCTTCCCGACTCAGGAGCATTTCGGTTGCAAGATCTGCGGTGTGCTCACCAAATTACGCGATTTCATTTTGGTGAACGTCACTGAAATTTGGATGGCAATTTTCACTCGTATTATCGCGCGTGAAGATCTCGGCACAACGCGGTTCTCATGCTGTTCGGCAGGTTCATTCTCAAATATTGTTGAGAAGCGCTATTGAAATTGGCGGCCCCGGCGATCTGCTAGGAAGTTGAAGTGGGATTTTGAGCAGCTCCCCGTGCGAGACCACAAACGCGAACTCATGAGCTCACGGACGTGCGGCGTGGGCCTACTGATAGCTAGTGCTTAGGGCTCTGCGGTGGCAACGCGATGCCAGTTGCCGGCACCTCGCTGCCACCGAGTGGCACAAACCTAAACCGAACACGGCGTAGCTCATTTTGTGCTGAACGCGTAAATGAGCCCGACCGTGAAGGTATCCTGGTGGTCCTTAAATGTGCTCGAGTTCTTCACAAAGAACGGGATGTCGGAATAGTCGTGCCGGTACTCGAGGCGGGCGACGACACCGTCCTTGTGTTTGAGTTCGCCGGTGATGGTGACTTCTTTCATCTTCTGCGCCGCTCCGCTCGTGAAGCCATGTTCGTCGTCGTAATACTCCCAGCGCGGCGTTAGTGCGAACCAATCATTCGCTTGGTATTTCGCATATCCAGCAACGCCTTGCCAGCGGACCGTGGCGCCGCTTTCCTTATCCTGGCCGTAGTCATAGTTTCCAGCCACGTTGAGCTTCGACGTGACGTTATAAGTACCGACGGTGTCGGACACGTGACGCCAATCCGTCGTATTGGGTAGTTGCGGTCCACCGATATAGGTCTCCGTGAACGCAAACGCAGAGGTGGGCTTCACCGTGACCTGGCCAATGACCGTCTTTTTGTCCGTGTTCGCCACCGCATTGTTCCAACCGTTGACGACAAAGCCGGCCAGCGCCAACTTGTCGTTCACGTTGTAAGTGGCGCGCACGCCCATGTGGTAAAACGGGATGGCCATTGAGAACAACAACGAGCGGGAATAGTTCCAGTCGTCTTTGGTCTTGATGACCTCGAAACCCAGCGGTGTGACAAACTTGCCGACGTCAATCTGAAGGCCTTTGCCGACGGGCGCCTGATAGCTCAAATAAGCCTGGCCGATGTTGCGGAAGACGTGGGGTCCTGACGGCTCGCTCGCATTCACAATATCCTGCGTCGGTCCGTAGTCCAGATCGAGCCGGAACCCGCCGCGGCTGTCCGTCGTTGGTTTCTTTTGAAGAGACAGCTCAGCCAGGTTCAGGCTGATCGAGTTGTGTTGCACATCGAAAGTCCGTTCCGGTCCGGCCTTCCGCGTGCCGGGCGTATTGAAGTTGTATCCGTAATACACGTCGACGAAGCCCGACAGCTCGGTTTGCCGGAAGAAGTCCAGCACCTTGGTATCGCTACTTTGTGTCTGACCGCCGCTCTGCTGAGCCAGAGCTGGTATAGCTAGAAACGCAGACAATAAAACGGTCGTTCCGATGCGACGTCGGAGTATCCGAGAGTAATTGCTCTTCACGTGTGAATCTCCTTCGAGGTTTTCAATTATGGCCAAAGACGGCAACGCAACCTGTATCGGGAAGTCCAAATTGAAGGCATACCGACGCAGTTCGCACGGCAGCAGGCGCCGCCACTGCAGCAAAGATGTGGTTATTGCCCTCAAACGCCGAGACATTTCTGATTCCTGGAGCCGGCACGTTCTGAACCCACGTGCTCGTGTCCCCGTCGATAACCCCGAGGACCGTCTGGCCGGTGCTATCGGTCGAGGTCACGTAGAATCGATTGTCTCCGGCGTTGTACCACACCTCATCGCCACCACCGACCTGCGTGATCATATTGATGACGTGGCCATCGATGGCATTCATGATGTAGGGTCTGCCACACGCCGACACCAGCAACCGCTGAAGTGGTCCGAGCACGATGCCATTCATGCCACTGTTACAGTTGGGTATCCTATATTTCTTTGTTACTCTCATGCTCCTGGGATCGATGACAGCGACATATGGCGGAGATGCAGGCACGGTGACGAGAAACCGGTGGAGTTGGGAATCCCACCATGGCTGCTCCAAGCCTGTAGCGTCGGACAATTTAATTTGACCAAGAATGCTGTACGTGTCTGCAGAGACGAACGTCATGTGCGGAGGGACGGAGGCATTATTTGCGACTAGGACAACGCGTTCGACTGGATCGTATCCGAGTTCGTCGGCACGGTTATCGGTCGCGCCACCCACGCTGATCGAGTGGGTGATTTGCGGCGGACTCAGGTTCAGGTCTACGGCCTGCAATAAGCTATTGCCGTCTCCGACGAACATGATGTTGTCTGGGGTGACGAGCACACCGTTAGGCCCGGGGCCGTTTGTGACTCCGGGAGCACCATTCGGCCCGACAAACCCGGTTACCCGAGTCACAAACACATCGTTGATGGCATCAAATATATCGATGGCCCTATTCGTTCGATCCGTAAGAAACAACCTTCCACTTGGTTGATCGACCCAAAGAATGTCTGAACTGGCAAAGCCACCAGGAACAGGTATCGCGCCGATGAGATTGACTGGGCCGGCCGGAGGATCTGGATGAGTCAGCGCAGAAATTTCGATCGGCTGAACGTCGATCTGCTGAACTTGTATCGGCTCAACTTGAATTGGTTGAATGTTCTGTGCACGCAGCGCTACGGCTATCAATCCGGCCAGCGCCACACTCAAAGTCCACTTTAGTCTCGAATGCATCGCATGCCTCTCTGACGAAGATGAATTTACCGGTCTGAAGCTCAAGAATGGAACATCGGCTTTTACAACATTCCTAGTACTCGAGTCCAGAAAAATCGATTTGGAAGAAACGATTCGCACTAGGACAAATCGTTAGAAGTGGGCGCAAACGGCGGCTGAGTTGATGAAGCGCGTCTGGGCCTTGGACGTGCTGGAGTGCCCCCTCTGCCAAAGTCGCATGCGGATTCTCGCAGCGATTCATCCACCCGAAGCCACGCGGAAAATTTTGGAATGCCTGGGGCTTTCCTCGCGGGCGCTGACCATGAAGTGTCAACTTACGTAATAGGACCCGTCCGCATTCGCTCTGACCGCGCTTTTGCTCGCCGGGTTGGGCCTATATGGGCTGCTCGCATATTCGGTCGCGGAGCGAACGAAGGAAATTGGCATCCGGATGGCCCTGGGTGCAAAGCCCGCAGCGGTATTGCAGATGATCATGACCCGGGGATTTCGATTGATCGCGGCGGGTTTGTCGCTTGGTTTGGCTGGCGCTACTGTCGTTTCAAGATTTATTGAGAGTTTGCTTTTTGGCGTATCGACTCCTGATCCTTTGACGTTCTTCGTCGGCCCCGCCCTCCTTCTTGCTGTCGGCGGCATTTCCGCATTTATTCCCGCTCATCGCGCCACCCAAGTAGATCCCATGATTGCTTTGCGACAAGACTGGGACCGTTGCCGTGGCGGCTCAAATTCTGATGACCACGCAGTGAGATCGTGAGTTTAGCAGAAACGAGCAAGTGGTTGATTATGTCCCGGTGCCACAATGCGCAATGGCACGCCAGAATTAGGTTTTGATTGCAGGGACATCAATGCAATTTGTAGTCCGCACATGCACATGTATGGGAATCATCGGCGCCGGAGCGGTCCTTGCTCTGGCGAGTCCTTCAGCGCATCCCGCGAAAAGGTCAGCAGCCGATCAGCCAGTCCTCAAGACTCAAATCGGGGACGCAACATTCTATGCTTTCCACTTTCACGGCCGGAAGACGGCTAGCGGCCGAATATTTGACATAAACAAAAGCATGGCCGCACACCGCACTTATCCCTTTGGTACAGTCGTCCGCGTGACAAACCTTGGCAACAGGCGATCCGTCAACGTCGTGATCGTGGACCGTGGGCCGTATGGCAAGAACCGGCGCGAGGGCGCCATTATCGATCTATCGCGCGCCGCGGCCGAAAAACTGGGCATCATCAAAAGAGGTCAGGCCAGGGTCAAGCTTGAGGTGCTCGTCTGGGGCGATGGCCAATATCGCTCAACAGACCTCATGAAATCCGCCAAGCCGGCAGATAGCGCTCCAGCACCTCCACGAGCGCCAAGCAAGGAAGGCAGCCCGAAACGCGGTCAGACCCGCGTTTCGCAGAGGGTCCGAACGGGCAGATCTTCCTGCTGAACAAACGGGATGGAACGATCCGGATTCTTTCGCCCGGTTCGTAAACTCGATCACTTTGTCTTGCGGGACTTCACTTCGCGTAGCCGCCCTTGCGATTCAGAACCCGCCCGGTTGCGACGGGCGCGCTATTTCGGGCGGCCCATGTAGCCCTGGGCAATCATGTCGATTTTGTAGATCGCCTTGGCGTTATTCCTCACGCCCTCGGGGGTTCTATACTCTTTGCCATCCGGGCCCGTCATGCCTGCACCCTTCGCGTAAAGCACCTTCTTGTTGGGTCCGGAAAACGCCACGCTCGAGGCGGACCGTGGCAGAGGAATAACGCCCAAGTACTTTCCTTCGGGACTGAACACCTGAATCCCGGAGTCGCCGGAGGTGACGTAGAGACGACCTTCGGAGTCGATGCACATGCCGTCTCCATTGCCGCCGGCTTCCAGCGTGGCAAAGTTACGCTGATTTTTGGTGGCACCGTCCGGCTGGACATCAAAGGCCACGAGAGTCTTGCCATTGGTCAGGTAGAGGGTCTTCTCATCCCGGCTCAGGATCATCCCGTTTGTGCGCACTTCCTTACCCACAACCAGGCTGACTTTACCGGCGGTGTTGACGAAGTAAGTTCCCGCGTCATCCGAGAAATACGCACCACCCTTGGAATCAAGGGCGACTTCACCCATGCGCCAGAACGTCTTGTCTCCGAACTTACTTGCCAGGACCTGCCGCATTGGAGAAAGGATCACCAGTTCCGCCGGTTCATGACATTGGTCGGGATGTCCGCCCGGATCCGAGCACGTCCTCTCTGCCCCAACGAGGCGGCCCTTGTAGTCAATGCCCAGGGCTCCGGTGCCATGGGTGTCCTTAACAAAAATCGAAAACTTGTCGTTCCGGTCGAGCAGGCCTACGGTGCTGGGTTGTTCCTGTGCAAACAACAGGCCGCCGTCTTTTGTGCCGACGATGCCGTCGGCATTGTCGGGTCCTTGCCAGACGAGCTTCCATTTGGCTCCGGCCGCGATGACTCCTGGGATGGCGGTAACCGTCACCTCCCGCGCAGGCGTGGGCTGTGGGAATCCCCGCTCCCCTCCGGCGTTTCTTTGCTGTGCGACGGCAATCACGCCTAGAACAACAGTCGATCCGAGCAAACAGCAAGCGATCGTGCACTCGGTTTTAAACTTCATAAGCTCTCCAGGTGGCCTGCCCGCGAGCGGGGGGCAAAATCAGAATTCCGTTTCTTGGTTCCGGGTAGGCAGGAGTATAACCGAAAACACCCGCAGCCGAACGGGGTACGTTAGACGCACGCTCGTGTCGGAATTCGAGGGACGCACCCCGATTTCAATTTAACGGGCGAGCAATTTCATTGCGTGTGCATGCACGCGCGGGTCGCCCGCAGCCAGGATCTGCCCACCATCCGAGCAAAGGCCGCCTTGCCAGTTGGTAATAATCCCGCCGGCACCTTCCACGATGGGGATCAGCGCGGCCACATCCCAGCGATGTAAGCTCGATTCGACGATCAGATCGACAAACCCGAGCGCGAGCGTCCCGAAGATATAGCAATCACCGCCGAAGCGGCTCATGCGCACCTTGGGCTGGAGGCGTTGGAAGGATTCGCGTTCGCGAGCGTCGAAATAGGCGTCAGGATGGGTGGCGCAGAGCACAGCATCCGAAAGATCTGCACACGGCCTCACATGAAGCGGCGTGCGCGTGCTCTCTGTCAGGAATTCCGCTTTGCCGTTCACTCCGATGAAGCGCTCGCGCAGCACCGGCTGGTCGATGATGCCGAGTAATGCACGGCCATTTTCCTCGAGAGCAATAAGCGAGCCCCATTCATGCCGTCCCGTGATAAAGGCTCGCGTGCCATCCACCGGGTCGAGCACCCACGTCCGGCCGCTTCTGGACAGCTTTTCGCCAAACTCTTCACCGAGGATTCCGTCATCTGGCCGTTCTCGCTCGATAATGTTTCGTATTGCCTCCTCGGCACCTTTATCGGCGGCGGTGACAGGATCAAAAACGCCGCCTTTGGCGAGACCTTTGTCGCTGATCTCGATCCGCTGGCGGAAATACGGGCGAATCACCTCGCCGCTCGTATCGGCCAGCTTGTGCGCAAAGGCAATCGTGTCGGGATCGATTGACATGACAATCTTTCCAGATGCCCGCGCGACGCTCGGTGGCACTGATCAGAAGATGAACTTCACCGACAACTGGACCTGCCGCGGATCGCCGACGCCTTGACGGAGAAACCCGTCGAAATTGAATAAGCCCGGCGAAGTCAGAGGATTCACGTTGTTGGTGTTGTTGAATGTGTTGAACATCTCGATCTGCGGAACTATCGAGTAGTGTTCAGTGAATTTGAACGGACGCTGCAGCCGCCAATCGAACGAGAAGAACTCGTTGTCCTTGCGCAGGCTGTTGCGGTCCGCGCCTTTGCGCGGAGACGGGCTGATCGGTTGCGCCGAATGCGCCTGCATGCGGACGTCGGCGATGAAGCCTTTCCCGAGGTCCCAGTACGAGAAGAAATTGAACTTGTGACGTTCGTCGCGATCCGACGGAGCGTACTCGAGGTAGAGCCTGTTCAGATCAAAGTAACGGAAGGTGAAGGGATCGCGTTCGTTGGAGTCGTCATCCCGGTCCTGCGAGTAGGTGTAGTTGCCTTCCAACTGGAATCTCCGGCTGAAACGCTTGCGCACGCCGAACGTCACGCCGCGATACAGGGACTTTGCGGAACTCACGGTGTCGGTGACGTCACCCAGGTTCTTGAACAAGGCGGAGTTCGCGTTGGGATTGATGAAGCGCGTGAGATGAACGCCCTTCGACCAGGTGAAATCCGCATAGGCGAACACATCTTGCGCGAGTTGCTGCTGGAAGGCGGCGTTTGTCGTGTAGATGCGAGGATTAGCATAGTCCTTGCTGAATACGGTGACGCCCGCACCAACGGGAAGGGTTCCCGCCGGAATCGACGGCGGTACGAGCACGCCGGGGTATGTCGGAAGATCGCCGCCGGCGGTGTTGAAAAATCCCCCCGGAAATCCTCCTGCGGCGATCGACTGTTGCTGGATACCGTTCGTTGTGATCGCACCCACCTGCGTCAACATGTTCTGGCGCGCGTTGTAGATTCCCCAGCTCCCCCGCACAACAGACTTGCCGTTTCCTGCGGCATCCCAGGCAAAGCCCAGGCGCGGCTGGAACATTTTCTTCTGATTGTGAATCGTCCCATCGGATGGGAAACGCGGATCGCTCAAATAAGGACCGTAAGCCGTTTTCGCTGGATCCAGAGTAGGATCCGGGAAGATTTGCGCTTCCCAGCGCAGGCCGTAGTTGACCGTAAGATTCTTCGTCGCCTTCCAACTGTCCTGTAGAAACAGGCCGTAATCCTCGTTCTTAATGGAGGACGCGCCTGCCGCGTCGGTGGTCGGTCCGCTGAGCGCGGCGTGCTGGAGGTAGAGGAGCATCGGCGTGTTGGCCGCCGACCCGTCCGGACAGGTTTGACCGAAATTGATCCACGCGCCATTCCCGCAAACCGCAGCCCTCGGACCGTAGCCGGGTCCAAGCGAGGCAGGCGAGGCGTAGTGCAGGAAGCCCACGACGTCGCTGAAGATGTAGCGTCCCGTGAAGAAGCCGCGGAAGACTTGGGTGTTCACACTATGCACCCAGCCGCCGCCGAACTTGATGTTGTGGCCGCCCTTGATGATCGAGAACTTGTCGCTCAAATCGGTGCGCCAGAAAAGCTCGTCGATGGCCGGTTCCAGGAAGTAGGGCTGGCCGAACCGGAAGGTCGTCGCAAAACCCATCGCGGTGTCCGGAACCTTCGAGGAGACCGCATTACGCGGACGATTCTCGCGCGAATAGCTCACGTGGAACTCGTTCAACTTGGTCGGCGAGACCGTTGTGAACAGGTTGCCGTTGACCACGTTGATCTTCGAGGGACCCTCAATCCCATTGGCTGAGTTTCCATAGGTCGGCACATCGAAGGTCTGGTTGGTGTTCTTGGAATAGTCAAAGTTGTACGACAGGCCCATGGAGTTCTTGGGGGTCAAGTTCCAGTCGATACGGCCCAACGCTGCACTGTTATTGATCGAGTGGATGACGGGCTGGCTTTCTTCCTGACTGAAACGGGTCTTGAAGAAGTTGATCAACGCCAGGCGCTGGCAGTCGGCGCTGCCCGCGATCGCCGTGGCGTTGGTGCCCACAACAGGAGCAGAAATCGAACAAGGAGCACCGATGGCGGTGCTCAGATTGTCGCGGCGGAGATTTTCGAAGATCTGCTCGAACGTGCCGAAGTAGAACGCTTTGTCCCTGACAATCGGTCCGCCGATGCTTCCGCCGGACTGCTCGCGGCGGAAATCCTGAAGCGGTTTGCCGTCCGAAGTATCGGCAGTCAGAGCTCCCAGCCGCTGGTAATGAAACAGGCTGCCGTGCACGTCGTTTGTGCCGGATTTGGTGATGACGTTGACCACGCCGCCGGCCGTGCGGCCGAACTCCGCGCTGGCGCCGGTGGCCACAACCTGGAACTCCCTCACGGCTTCCATGCTGATGTCCACGGCGGCGCGCTGGCCTCCTACTTGCTCGCCGAAGAATCCGTTGTTGTAGTCGCCACCATCGACGGAGATGTTGTTGAAGACGCCACGCTGCCCGGCAAAGTTGATCTCGTCGCCGTCCGGTCCTTGAACGATGCCGACTCCCGGCGTGAGTGTCAGCAGGTCCTCGAATTTGCGCCCGAGAACAGGCGTGCTGCTCACCGTGAATTCATTCAGCGTCGTGCTGGACTCCACTCGGGCCACGTCGACGGGTTCGGCAGTGATCGTGATCTCTTCCGACAACGACGATATTCTCATGGAGATCGTCAGCGATAAGGCCTGGCCCACGGTCAGCTCCAAGTTCTCCTGAACGATGGTCGCGAAACCCGGTTTCGAGGCCGTCACCGTGTAGCGGCCGGGAGGCATTTGCAGGAGTGCGAACCGCCCGCTGGCATCGCTGTCTTGGCTGCGCGTGAAGTTCGTAGCCAGGTTCTTGGCTTCAACTCTGGTGTCGGGAACTGCTGCCCCTGTTGGATCGGCTATTGTGCCTTGGATGACTCCCGTCGTGGCCTGCGCCTGGCCCCAACCAAGCGCCGTGCACGTCAGAAACAAAAATGAGAACTGGATAGTCCGCTTCACAGGTGCCTCCATTTTCGTGTTCTAGATGAGCTGAAACTGTGAATGAATTAGCGAAAGCAAAACGACCATTTGGTCAGTTCGTCAATGCGTGATTTGGTTGTTGGACAAGTGCATTTGAGATCGTACATGGAACATCCCAACATTTGACATTTTTGAGAAGCTCGAGCGTGCAGCGAACAATGTCAAATGTTGGGATGTCCCATGTGCGATGTCCCATGTACTTGTCAAACAACCCAACGACCAACTGACACAATGACGGAAATATGGGCGGTCATAAGACCGACCCTACAGTTCCGAACTGGCATTCTCTTCGGCTCCGACGATTCGTTGTGCAAAGCCTTATTACGGGGACAACGTGGTTCCGCTCCGCTTAGCTTGTCGGGGGTCATGATACTCGAAACAAACAATTGGAGGCGCGAAATTTGTTCACTCCACGGGGTATGGGCCTTCTGCAAAGTATCCCGCGGTGTGGTCGCAGTTATGATGTAGCGGCCAAAACCGATTGAAGATGCCTTCTCAAGAGCGAGCAGATGAGCGCTGACGACGTCTTCGATGTCTACGCGGCGATAGAGAAATTCATTCGCCTTAACGTTGCGGTCGTCGTAGGACTGTCGCGTCTCTTTGCGGTCATCCTCTTCCGGAAAGAAGCGCGAAGTTCTCAAGACGAGGCATGCGAGTCCGTGATTCCGATGGAACAGCTGGCAAAGATCTTCCGCCGCAGTCTTTGTCACGCCGTAGATATTTTTGGGTATCGGAATAACGTCTTCGGTTACCGCTAAATTGAGAGCGGTGCTAGTCCTTGACAGTGATGGGATCTGGGGGTTACAAGGCTATCCAGACCCGCATCAGGAGGCATGTCATGAAAAAACGATTTTTCGAGGTGGTCGGTGTGGTGACGGTGATCGTGGCCGTGTTTGTGCTCCTGAAGCTGACCCAAGCCCCAATCACGGGCCAGGCCCCGGCGGCTGCGACACCGACAGGAGCGGTGTCGACGGCGGGCCCGGCACCCAAGACCCCGTGGAACGAACCGGACCTGCAGGGCCTTTGGAGCTACGACGTCGAGGTGCCCTTGCAGCGATCGGCTCGGTTTGGCAACAGAGAGTTTTTTACGCCCGAGGAACAGGCCGCATTGGATAAGGAACGAACGCGCATCCTGAATCAAAGCGACCGGCGCTATTCGCAGGGGACCGAACAGGACGTCGGCGGCGCATACAACACCGCGATCTACACGACACACAAACCCACGGGGCGGCGGACGTCGCTGATTGTGGATCCGCCGGACGGGAGGATTCCTCCCCTCACGCCCGAGGCCCAGAAGAAGAGGGCCGAGATACGAGCGTTTCAACTCGCCCTCCTCCAGGCCACCGATGTGTGCAAGCAGAAGCTCGAGGGCTGCAACGGCGGGACGTACGGGCCGCCGTCACCCAGACGAGCGGAAACGCCTCCGCACTACCTGACGGTCGCCGGCGCCGGGGGGCCAGGGGGCGGAGGTGGCGTCATCAATCGCTCCGACAATCCTGAGGACCGCAGCCTCGGGGAGCGGTGTATGGCCGCCGTCCTGCCGGATTTTGGTGGTAACACCGGTTTTTTTCTTCAGATTGTGCAGTCGCCCGGAACGGTGTCGATTTTCTATGACACCGGTCAAGGGCAAGGGTGGCAACGCATCATCCCCGTGACCAGGAATCCGCATCCGCCCTCACACGTGCGCCAGTGGTGGGGCAACTCGCGAGGCCGCTGGGAGGGCAATACGCTGGTCGTCGACGTCACCAATTTCAGCCCCAAGACGTACTTCCAGGGATCCCAGGAAAACCTGCATCTCGTCGAACGGTGGACACGTCTCGACGCGAACACGATCGAATACGCCGTCACCATCGAGGATCCAACGACGTGGACGAGACCCTGGACCGTCAAGCAGGAATACAACAAACAGAACGACTACGCAAATCGGATCTATAAGGAGCCCCGGTGCCACGAGGGGAACTTCGGCATGACGGCATTGCTTGCGGGAGCGCGCGCCGCGGAGCGTGCCTTCGCACAGGGGCGAGGACCCAATCCGGCCACAATGTGCACCGCCGGATGTGGAGGATTTGCCTTAGGATTTGCCGACACTGGGGAAGATAGCAATCCGTTGACCAGATAAGTCACGAAGCCGCACCGAGACCGAGGGCCATAGCGCCCGGCTTCAGCCGGACGGTCTAGGAATCAAGTTTCGGCAGCGGTACTTGGTGACCAGGAGAGATCGTCATGCGACGTTGGTCCACAGGCTCGATGATTGCAGTGGCACTTGCTGCCACCGCAGTGACCGCCGTTATCTCGGTGTCGGTGACACGAAGCGCCCGCCAGGCGTCGCCGCCGGCAGCCCGCACAGCCGACGGCAAGCCCAACTTCAGCGGTATCTGGCAGGCCAACAACGAAGCGAACTGGGACCTGCAGGCGCACGAAGCGCGTCCGGGAGCAGTGATGCAACAGGGCGTGTATCCCTACGCGTACGCCCAGGTGGCCGCGGCGCCTGTGCTTGCGCTCGGTGCGGCTGGTGGCGTTCCCGGATCGCTCGGCGTGGTGGAGGGCGATGGTCAGATCCCCTACACACCGGAAGCCGCGGCAATCCAGAAGGAAAATGCCGAACATTGGATTGACCGCGATCCGGAACTGAAGTGTTACCTGCCAGGCATTCCACGCGCGATGTACATGCCCTACCCTTTTCAAATCGTCCAGAGTACGAACAAGGTCAACATCGCCTTCGCATTTACGAGCACTGCCCGGACGATCCACCTCGATAAAGTCGAGGGACCACCGGACGATACCTACATGGGGCATTCTGTCGGCCGCTGGGAGGGGGACACGCTGGTTGTCGAGGTGACGAATTTCAACGGCAAGAACTGGTTCGACAGGGCCGGGAATTTCCATAGTGATGCCCTGAATCTGGTCGAACGCTTCACGCCGATCACGCCTGACGCCATCCGCTACGAAGTGACAATCGAAGATCCGAAAGTCTTCACGCGACCCTGGAAGATCTCGATGCCCCTCTATCGCCGGTTGGAGCCAAATATGGAGCTCCTCGAGTACCGCTGCATCGAGTTTGTCGAAGAGTTCCTCTATGGGAATCTTCGCAAGCCGCAGTTGGTGAAGCGCTGGGAGGGGGACACCATTATCGTGGACATCACGCGCAAGGTTCCGCCGGGCGACAAGCTGTATGAATGGTACCGACGGTGAGAACCCACCCAGGACGCGATAGTCGAGACTATAACGTCTGGAAAAAAGTGTGGAGAACACTGCTGTGGAGCAGCCAACTGCCCTATTGAGCCAGAACGCGTTTTCGAAGAAGTCTCGCCGCAGCGCCGGCCCAATTCATAGCAAATTGACATTTCTGCGCGAGGCTGTTGGAATGAGATTGAAAAATTCTGGGGAAATTGACCATGAGGGAGATATCCATGAATGGCACAACCAAAGTTCGGTTCTTTCTGGTGCTTTCTTCAGTGCTGATAGTGTTGGTGACTGCAGCCGTGGCGCAAGCGGAGGTGACGTTCACCAAAGACGTGGCGCCGATCCTCCAGCGTTCTTGCCAGAACTGTCATCGGCCAGGCTCGATTGCTCCGATGCCGTTGCTGACTTACGAAGATGCCCGGCCTTGGGCTAAGGCGATCCGGCAGAACGTTGTGTTGCGGAACATGCCTCCTTGGCACGTTGATCCGAACGTTGGGATACACGAATTCTCCAATAGCGTGGCTCTTTCGGAGGCGGAGATCGCCACGATTGCAAATTGGGTGGACTCCGGCGCGCCGAAAGGGGACCCCACCGACATGCCACCACCGCGGAAGTTCGAAGACAATGATCGATGGAGCATCGGTACGCCGGATCTCGTCGTGGAGATGCCGCAGGATTTGATCGTTCCGGCCAAAGGACCCGATCGGTGGCCGAACATTATTGCCGATCCGCATTTGACGGAAGACAGGTATATCAAGGCTGTCGAGCTAAAGCCGGTCCGCGGGTACAAAACCATTCATCACGGCGGACTGACCCTCATTTACCCTGACGGTACACAGTCTCTAATCCAGGAATACGGAATCGGAAAGAACGCCGAAACCTTTCCTGATGGATCGGGCCGGCTAATAACGGCGGGCACGAAAATCAGTTTCAGCTCGCACCTGCATCCTTACGGCGAAGAAATAAAGGCCAACCTCGCTGTCGCGTTCAAGTTTTACCCGAAAGGATACGTACCGAAGTATGTCGCTGAGACCTTGCTGGCTGGTGATGATTACGAGGTCGATCTACCTGCAAATACGGATAACATCCGGACCGACACGTACGTGACGCTGACCAAACCCACCCGCGTCTTTTCGTGGGAACCTCATATGCACACTCGTGGAAAGGGGATGTGTATGGAGGTGATTTACCCTCACGCGGGAAAGAGACCCGGAGGTAGCAAGGTTGAGACTTTAAACTGCGTCTTCAATTTCAAATTCAATTGGATGCTTGTGTACGAGTACGCGCCTCAGGTGCAGCCGCTTCTACCGGCCGGTTCGGTGATTCACTTTATCAGTTGGCACGATAACACCGTCAAGAAGGAGAGCGATCTTGGCAATTGGATCGGGTTCGGCCAACGGACGATCGATGAAATGAGCCACGCCTGGATCACGTACTTCAATCTATCCGAAGAGGAGTTCCAGCAAGCCGTTGCGGAGAGGAACGCCCAATCGAAAGAAAATTTGTCCGCCAATGCGGCCCAGTAAAGGGCAAAAGTCATCTATGCGGATGCGCTTCGGTTGGTTGTTGTTGATGAGTGCAGTTGTAATGATCGCCGCGCCTGATCACATCGCCGGACAGATTCCGTTTGAGTCCTCGTCTGGACAGATTCCGTACGCGGGTCAGTACAACCGTGGGCAGGACGTCGTGCCCTCTTATGACGGCTGGAGAGCCAACGCGGACGGCAGCTTCTCGATGTATTTCGGCTATATGAATCGCAACTATGAAGAGCAGTTAGACATCGACATTGGGCCGGATAACAACGTTGACAGCGGTGATCGTGGGCAGCCCACGCACTTTTATCCGCGCAGGCATTGGTATGTATTCAAGGTTGTGGTACCGAAAGATTGGGGCGTGGACCGAAAAGTGGTGTGGACGCTGAACATCCGCGGCAAGACGAATACGGCCAAAGGTTGGCTTCAGCCGGACTGGGAAATCAGCAACGAAGTCATGATGGAGAATGTCGGAGCCGGCAACCGCGATCTGGACAACGAACCGCCAGTGATTACGGGCACGGGCCCGCAAACGATCACCCTCCCAAACACTCTAACGTTGTCTGCCGTCGCGCAAGATGATCTACTCCCAAAACCTCGAGGGCAGCGCAATTCCAACGAAGCGAATGTTGAAGCGCAGGGTTTGTCTGTCCAGTGGATCCAGTACCGTGGGCCGGGACCAATAACTTTCAGCCGGCCTACCCGCGTCGCAACGTCTACTCCGACAACACGCAGTGTCACCTCAACAACAATCACGAGCTTCAAAGTCCCCGGGGTCTATGTGGTGCGCGCGGTTGCCAGTGATGCCGCCCTTGAAGCCTTTCACGACATTACCGTGATCGTTAAATAGGATACGCTTCTCGCGAGTTGAGATTGATAAACACTGCATCGCTACGCGCGGGTTGACGCGCGCGTTTCAACCGCGCTGGCTCAAATCACCCTACACCAGAGGTGGCGTGAAGTTTCGCAGAGCCAAATAGGCCGCGCAGCGAGATCGGCCGTGCCGGCAACAGCGGCAACCAAGTCAGAAACAGCGGTACTCCAGTCAGAAAGAGCGGCACCCCAGTCGGAAACATCGGCAACCGAGTTGAAGGGAGCGCCAACTCACTGGGGAAGAGCGGCAACCAACCGAAGAAAAGCGAAAGCCGGGTGGGAAGAGAGCGGCAACCCAGTTGAAAACAGCGGCGAACCACTTCGGAAGAGGGGCAATCGAGTTGGAAAGCCCGGCAACCCACTTCTCGGGAGCGAAAACGGACTTTCAAAGAGCGGATACCAACTTTTCAAGAGTGCCAACCGGCTCTTCATAAACCCAGACCAACTTTCGAATGGAGAAATTCATGTCGAGCAAAGAAAGAAGGAAGATCGCGACAAGGAAAGCTGCAGAACAACGTCCATCGACGACCCGGCAGCAACAGGTGCTCCGCTTGACGAGAAATCAGCACGGAATTGAACGGGGCGGCTCACTGCTCGTCGGTGGCAGCCAGAGGAGGGACGGGCATGTCGGGGCTTAGCTTCGGCTTTCGTTTGTGCCAGTCGGTGGCCTGCTCAAAGGCCCGCGCCAATGCCAAAACCTTTCCCTCAGAAAAGCGCGGACCGGCAATCATCAGCCCGACCGGTAAACCGCTAGAGGTGAAGCCACAAGGCACCGAGATGGCCGGTATTCCGTACACATTGAACTGTCCGGTGTTGTCGAGTTCGGGATTCAGCGGCCGTTCGGTCTCCTCCCGTTTGATGGCGGCGTTGACGGTGCGCGGTATCCGGCGCCGCGTCGGCAGTACAACCAGATCCACATCCGAAAACGCGTCGTCGATAGTGCGGCGAATCAACTCCAGCTTCCAGCGTGCCCGGACGTAGTCCGCCGCTTTCAGGTTGGCTCTGCTTTGCAGCGTGCGGCGGGTGGGCAGCATGTAGCGCGTCGGCGTGCGGTTAAAGTACTCCTCGTGATACGCGTAGCTTTCGGCCGGAAGCACAACGTCAGTGGTTGGCGGCAAGGTCACGTCTTTGATGCTCCGGGTCATCTTGGACACAACTCGAATGGCTTCGTCCACTGCCTTCGCCACGTCGGTATCCACAAGGTCAAAGAAGGGAGCGCGCGGAATGCCCAGCCGGAATCCCGACACCGGCTGCTTCATCGCCGCGACGTAGTCCTGCTGGGTGCGCTCGACGCTGGCGATATCCAGTTTGTCGTATCCAGCCAGCACATTCAGCATTAAGGCGGCGTCCTCGATCGTGCGCGTGATGGGCCCGCAATGGTCCAGGGAAAGCGTCAGCGGAATAATACCGCGGATGGAAACCAGCCCGTATGTTGGCTTCAATCCCACAATCCCGCAATACGCCGCCGGGATCCGGATCGAGCCGCCGGTGTCGGTCCCCAGTGCCCCAAAGCACAGTTCGGCCGCGACGGCGGCCGCCGAGCCGCCCGAAGACCCGCCCGGATTACGGTCCAACGCCCAGGGGTTACGCACCGGGCCAAAATAGCTGGTGGCGGAGGTACCGCCCATCGCGAACTCATGCAGGTTGGTTTTGCCGATCAGGATCGCCCCGGCGGCTTTCAGACGCCGTGTCACCTCGGCGTCTTCTGTGGGAACGCGCTCATCGAAGACGGCGCTGGCGGCCGTCGTTCTGATCCCGTCCGTATCGATATTGTCCTTCAGAGCAATGGGGATCCCGTGCAGAGGACCGCGCAATCGTCCTGAGCTCTGCTCGGCGTCCAGTTCTCGTGCCTGAGCCACCGCCCGGTCCCGCAGGACTGTGATGAAAGCGTTCAGCTTGGGGTTGTAGACGTCAATACGTGCAAGGCATGCCTGGGTAAGTTGAGATGGTGTCAGTGCACGCGATCGAATTCGGGCGGATACTTCCGCCAGGCTGAGGCCAGCGGAGTCCTCCGAGCCCTGAAAGCGCGCCGCAAACGCGCCAAGCATTGAAAAGGTGAACTGGCGTCTGTCGAATTTTTCCACGGTGGGGAAAAACGGTACCACAGGCGTGACCAATGCTCAATGTTCAATTCCCAATTCCCATCCGAAGTGGTCGCCGGGAGCACTCTGCGGCGTCGCTGCGTTGGTCCACTGATGGAATCGTTGTGATCAGAATGGAATTCCTTGGGCTCTAAAAAAGCTGAGTTTGTCAAAGTAGCCGCGCTGGAAAACGATTTGTCCGTTCTTAACTTGGAAGAATCCGCATCCGCGCACACCCAATGGGTCCGACCATTCAAGAATCCCCCATTCTCCGTCTTGAAATAGATTTTCGACCTGACAGACCATTCTTGCGCGCCCAAAGTCCAGCTCGAACAGTCTTCGGATCTCTTCCACACCCTTCAGCGGTTCATAGGCAACTTGGTGATTGACTGCGTCCTTGTGGTAGAGGCTCACAAGCTCGTTTACATCTGCTCGATTGAATGCACTGACCCAAGCTTGAACCACTTCTTTTGGTGTCTTGTGCATGGGGTCTCCTTCTCTTCCAATACACTACACGATTCGAAGAACTTCCAAAAGTACTGGGCCAAACTCGAACATCCGGAGTACCACGCCGCAGTCGCATCATCGATTTCCTGGAGAATGACGCGTTACACGCGAAGCTCTCTCGAACAAAATTGTGCGAGCAAATCACGCATCCGACATTCTTGTAGGTCATTCCTTGATTCGAAGATTCCTCAAACCCGTGTCAGGCCTTGATTGGCACGATCCCGAAGGAAAGGCATCCACATTGCACGTGCAAGCCAGATCAAGGGATGTGTCTGGGCTTAGTTCACATTTGAAAGGAGTCCCATGGACTACGTCGTTCCTAGTGAAGTTGTATCTGATGCTTTGAAGGCAGCGGTGAAGAAAGCCGGCCTTTCCGCTTGCGATATGTTGATCCGAGGTGCTCTGGCTGGAGCTTTCCTCGGTTATGCGACGTCTCTCGTATTTGTGGCGCTCTCGCAAGGATTGCCGGCGCTCGCCGGCGCAATCATTTTTCCCGTCGGCTTCGTGATGCTGGTGCTGTTGGGTTTCGAACTGGCGACAGGAAACTTCGCATTATTGCCTGCGGCTTGGATGGACCAGCGTATATCCGGTGGCGCGATGTTACGCAATTGGGCATGGGTGTACGTTGGTAACCTGCTTGGCAGCGTTTTCTACGCAGTCTTGTTCTACCTGGCGATTACGAGTTTCGGTGCGAACGATGGCGGCG
>WNGL01000846.1_pt1 | contig 36852 bp, 31 predicted proteins | sample 5400591 | NCBI WGS metagenome assembly WNGL01 (sample SAMN13153377, study PRJNA577476) | soil metagenome | isolation source: 80 cm soil or saprolite under Garry oak tree replicate 1 | place: USA:California | collected 2016-06-15
CCGTGCTCACCGGGCGAGGCGGGGATCTCGACCGATGTCGTACGACGCTTCGGTGCGACGACGCCGATCCTCGGCGTGTGCCTCGGCCACCAGTGCATCGGCTCCGCGTACGGGGCCGGGATCGTGCGCGCCGGGCGACCCGTCCATGGCAAGCCGTCCCGGGTGCACCACGATGGGCGCGGCTTGTTCGCCGGGCTCCCGAACCCGTTCCGGGCCGCCCGCTACCACTCGCTCGTGATCTCGCGGGCGGGCCTCCCCGCCGAGCTGCGCGTGACCGCCACCGCGGAGGACGGGGAGATCATGGCCATCGAGCACGTGGCGCACCCCGTCGTCGGCCTCCAGTTCCATCCCGAGTCGGTGCTCACCGAACACGGCTACGTGCTGCTCGATCGTTTTCTGCACGGCGCCGCCTCGCGCGCCGAGGCCCTCCCCGACCGGGCAGACGGAGCGCGGGCCGCCGACCGTGCCGCCTCTGCCGCCCCTGCCGCCCTGTGATCATCGAATCGATCCTCACGTCGCTGGACGCGGCCGGAGCGGTGAACTTCGCCCCCATGGGCGTGGAGTGGGGCGAAGAGGAGATCGTCATCAAGCCGTTTCTCGAGACGACCACCTTCCGGAACCTGCGCGACACCGGCGCCGCGGTCGTGAACCTCACGGACGACGTGATGCTGTTCGCGCAGGGCGCGATCTCGAGCGTCCAGTTCCCGGCCGTTCCCGCGACGGCCGTGCGCGGGGTGGTGCTCGAGGCCGCGTGCTCGTGGCGGGAGGTCCAAGTCCGCTCGCTCGACGCGACGCCGCCGCGCGCGCGCATCGTCACCCGGGTCGTACACCGCGGATTCAAGCGCGAATTCCTCGGCTTCAACCGCGCCCGCCACGCCGTGCTCGAGGCCGCGATCCTCGCTACGCGGACCCACCTTCTCCCGGCTGAACAGATTCGCGACGAGTTCGCGCGGCTGCAGGTGATCGTGGACAAGACGGCGGGCCCGCGCGAGCGCGAGGCGCTGGCGCTCCTCACGGACTACGTGCGTCGCGCGCCGCAACGGTCGGTGTCCGCCGCCCGATGACCGTCTTCGTCGAGGCGCCGGCGCGCCTCCACTTCGGCGTGCTCGATCTGCGTGGAGATCTGGGGCGCCACTTCGGCGGGATCGGCGCCGCAGTGCTCGCGCCCTCGCTGCTGCTCGAGGCCCGGCAGGCAGCGGAGCTCAAGGCCGAAGGTCCTGACGCGGAGCGGGCGCTCGCCTTCGCGCGGCGCTGCGCCGCGCACTACGGGCTCGACGCGCGGGTGCATTTCTGCCTGCACCGCGCCATCCCGCCCCACGCGGGGCTCGGCTCGGGCACCCAGCTCGCCCTCGCGGTCGCACGTGCGACCGCGGAGCTGTACGGGCTGCCAACGGAGGTGACGGCGCTGGCGCGCGCGGTCGACCGCGGGCGGCGCTCCGCCATCGGGACGTGGACGTTCGCGTACGGCGGCTTCGTGCTCGAAGGCGGCCGCCGCGAGGGCGTCGACCAGGTCGCCCCCTTGCTCGCGCGGCTCCCGATCCCGGACGCGTGGCGCTCGGTCGTCGTGGTCCCGCGCGGCAAGCCGGGGCTTGCAGGGGAGGAAGAGGCGGCAGCGTTCGCGCGGCTGCCACGGCCCCCCGCGCGCGAGGTGGAGCACGTCGCGCACCTCGTGCTGATGCAGCTCCTCCCGGCCCTCGCCGAGGCCGACTTGCCGTCGTTCGGCGCGGCGCTCACCGAGGTCCAGCGGATCACCGGGGGCTGGTTCGCAGCGGCGCAGGGCGGCGTGTTCGCGCCGGGCGAGACGGCAGCGTGGGTCGAGCGGCTGCGGCAGTGGGGCGCCGTCGGGGTGGGGCAGAGCTCTTGGGGGCCCGCCCTGTACGGCATCGTGGGGGACGGCGCGGCGTCCCGCGCCCTCGCCGAGCGCGCCCGGGGCGTGCTGGGCTCTGGGGGGGCCGTGTATGAAGGCGGCTTCACCGCCGCGGGCGCGCGGGTGTGGCGCGGGGAAAGCCCAGTTTCAGGCTGAAATCCGGGTGTTTCTTGCCCGATTGACAGTGACGCGAACCGGGGATATAACCACTATCCCTGGCAGCAATCCCAGATGGAGGGAGTCGGATGGCTGTGGCCTGTTGGGAACGCGGCCCTCCCGGGTCTCGGTGGTCTCACGGGCAAAACGGGTATTCGGTTTCTTCACCACCCTCATCCTCAACATGAGGTCAGCTATGAACCGCTTCAAACTGTGGTCCGGTGGACTCGCGGCGAGCCTGATGGTGCTCGTCACGGCGTCTGCCGTCGCCCAGGGCGCGGCGGGCGAGTGGACGATGACGGGTCGGACGTCCGACCTGCAGCGTTACAGCCCGCTCACCCAGATCAACAAGGCGAACGTGAAAAGCCTCAAGGCCGCCTGGACGTTCTCGACCGGCGTGCTCAACGGCCATGAGGGGAACCCGCTCGTGATCGGCAACGTGATGTACGTTCACAGCGCGTTCCCGAACATCGTGTTCGCCCTCGATTTGACGAAAGAGGGCGCACCGATGATCTGGAAGCACGTCCCGAGCCAGCCGGCCGAGGCGAAGCCGATCGCGTGTTGCGATCTGGTGAACCGCGGCCTCGCCTACCATCCGAGCGGCAAGTTGTTCATCGAGCTGCTCGCCGGCGATCTCCTGGCGCTGGATGCGAAGACGGGCAAGCAGCTGTGGCGCGTGCCCAACGCCGACTACAAGACCGGCTCCACCATGACGAACGCCCCCATCGTGATCAAGGACATCGTGATCGCGGGGATTTCGGGCGGTGAGTTCGGCGTGCGCGGCCGCGTGACGGCGTACGACGTGAACAGCGGCAAGGAATTGTGGCGCGGCTACTCGACGGGCCCGGACGCCGACGTGAAGATCGTCGGCGATGCCAACCCCAACTACCCGTCGATGCGCGGCAAGGACCTCGGGGTCAGCACCTGGACGGGCGACGAGTGGCAGCACGGCGGCGGAACGACGTGGGGCTGGTACTCCTACGATCCGCAGCTGAACCTGTTCTACTACAGCTCGGGCAACCCGGGCACGTGGAACCCCGATCAACGGCCCGGCGACAACAAGTGGTCGATGACGATCTTCGCTCGCAACCCTGACAACGGCGAGGTGAAGTGGGCGTACCAGATGACGCCGCACGATGAGTGGGACTATGACGGCGTCAACGAGAACGTCCTCGTCGATCTCGCGATCGGCGGGAAGCCGGTGAAGGCGCTGGTGCACTTCGACCGCAACGGCTTCGGCTACACGCTCGACCGGACGAACGGCAAGGTGCTGGTGGCCGAGCCCTTTGGCCCGGTCAACTGGGCGTCCAAGATCGACCTCACGACGGGCGTCCCGGTCCGCAACCCGACGTTCGGCACGACCTCGAAGAAGAACACGGAGGGCATCTGCCCCGCCGCGATCGGCTTCAAGGATCAGCAGCCGTCGGCGTACTCGCCGCAGACGAAGCTGTTCTACGTCCCCACGAACAACATCTGCATGGACTACGAGGGCGTGGAAGTGAAGTACTCGGCCGGCCAGCCCTACGTCGGCGCGATCGTGCGCATGTTCCCGGGCCCGGGCGGCAACCGTGGCCGGTTCATCGCGTGGGATCCGACGGTCGGCAAGATCAAGTGGGAGGTCAGGGAGAACCTGGCGGCCTACGGCGGCGCGCTGGCGACGGCCAGCGGCATCGTGTTCTACGGCACGATGGAAGGCTGGCTCAAGGCGGTGGACGCGCAGACCGGCACGCTGCTGTGGAAGTTCAAGTGCCCGTCGGGCATCATCGGTAACCCGATGACGTACCTGGGGCCGGACGGCAAGCAGTACGTCGCCGTGCTCTCCGGAGTCGGTGGCTGGGCCGGCGCCGGTGTGGCGCTCGGCATCGGCCCCGAGGACCCGACCGCCGCGCTGGGCGCGATCGGCGCCTTCGGTGACTACATCAACATCAGCAACGCGGGCGGCACCCTGCTCGTGTTCGGGTTGTAAGACAGCGCAGGTGTAGTACCAAATCCCGGTGCCGGAGCGCGTTTCGCTCCGGCACCGGGTGTAGTATCATGGCCATTTTCCGGGAGTACCATGCATCATACTGGGGTCAAGATCACGGCGGCGCTGCTCGTCACCGCCGCCGCAGTCGCTCTCATGGCCAGCGCGCCGGGGCAGGCACCCTCAGAGCTACGGGTCTGCGTTGACCCGTACGACATGCCCTTCTCCAACAACCAGGAAGAGGGGTTCGAAAACAAGATCGCCCATCTCGTCGCGCGCGATCTCAACGCGACGGTGGTCAACTATTGGTGGCCCAGCCGGCGGGGCGTGCTGCGCAACTCCATTCTCGGCGGATTCTGCGACGTCATGATCCAGGCGCCGGTAGGCCTCGACCCGGTGGCGACGACGCGGCCCTACTACCGCTCCAGCTATTACTTCGTATACCGCGCCGACCGCGGGCTGCGGCTGACCTCGCTCGACGACACGATCCTCAAGCACCTGAAGATCGGCGTCAACATCATCGGCTACGACTACACCAACACGCCGCCGGCGCACGCGCTCGGCGCGCGCGGCATCGTCGGCCTCACCGGCTTCGGCAACTTCCTGAACCCGGACCCGCAGGCGGACCACCCCCAGGACATCATCGACGCGGTCGCGAAGGACTCGATCGGCGTCGCCATCGTGTGGGGACCCCTGGCCGGCTATTGGGTCAAGCATCAGCCCGTGCGACTCGCGATGGTCGCGCTGCCCGACTCGGACCCCGTATCGGGGATGCGGTTCGCGTTCGACATGGCGATGGGCGTGCGGCACCGCGACAAGGAGCTCCTCGCCCGGCTGGACTCGGCGATCGCCCGCCGGCGCGGCGAGATCCTCGCGATCCTGCAGGACTACGGCGTCCCCGTGCTCGAGCCGCATCCGGCAGCCCTGCCGGCCGCGCCACGCGAGGGGCACACCGCCGCGACGCCGACGCCCGTCGCTCGGGACACTGCGCGCGACAGCCTGCTGGTATCGGATTCGGTGTACCAGGGATGGAAGTGGTGGCACGTGTACTGCTTCCGGTGCCACGGCGAGGACGCGATGTACCCCATCCTCCCGACCGCGCCGGACCTGCGCTGGGCGCTGAGCCCCACCGGCGCGAACTTCCCGCGCGACAGCTTCGTCAACACGGCGCTCAACGGGCGGCTCGACAAAGGCATGCCGGCGTGGAAGGTGCTGCTCGACACGGCGGCGATCCAGGAGCTGTACCTGTACGTGAAAGCGCGCAGCGACGGCTGGCTCAAGCCCGGACGGCCGCACCGGCTCTCCGACCTGCAGAACAAGACGCGGTGATCGCGGGCGCTCGGCTCGTGGGGGGGATGGCCCTCGCGGCGCTGGCCACCGGCATCGCCCCGGGCCCCGGCCGCGCGCAGGAGCGCCTCACCCGCGAGCAGGTGCTCGCGGCGCTCGCCCGGGCCAGCCCCGAGCACCCTGCCGACCTGAGCGGCAAGGACCTCTCCGGACTCGATTTCACGGGCGTGGATTTCAAGCGCGCCAACCTCACGCGCTGCCGGCTCGTGCGGACCAATTTCACCAAGGCGCAGCTCTTTTCGGCGACGCTCACCGACGCTGTCGCGAGCGAGGCAGACTTCACGGGCGCCAACCTCAACGTGGCCGTGGCCTACCGCATCGACCTGCGGCGCGCGGTGCTGCGCGACGCCAGCGTCTTCGCCGTCATTCTTTACGGCGCCGACCTCTCCGACGCCGACCTGACCCGCGCCCGGCTCATCGGGCCGATGAGCAACGCCAAGGCCGCCCGCGCCAAGTTCGTCAACGCCAACCTCGGCGTGGACCCTGGGAATCAGTCGATGGGTATCATGCGCGTCGACGCCACCGGAGTCGACTTCGGCGGCGCAGACTTCACCGGCGCGAACCTGCGCAAGGTGCTGCTCGTGCGCGCCAACCTGAGCGGCGCCGACCTGACGGACGCGGACGTCACCGGCGCCGATCTCGCCGGCGCGACGCTGCGCGGCATCCGCGGGCGCGACCGCATCCGTGGCCTCGACCAGGCGCTGCACGTCGACCAGGCGATCTTCAACGATTGAACGGAGTGCACCAATGACCACCCGCCTCCCGAGGGGAGGCGCCGTCGCTCTCCTCGCGTCGCTCGTCCTCGCGGGCGCCGTGCCGGTCTCGTCGAGCGACCCGCTGCTCTATGTCAGCAACGAGGTCAGCAACACCATCACCGTCATCTCGCTCAGGAGCGAGCGGGCGGTCGCCACCATCCCCGTCGGCCACCGGCCGCGCGGCATGGCCCTGAGCCCCGGCCGGCGCACCGTCTACGTGGCCCTCGGCCAGGACGACGCACTCGGCGTCATCGACGTGGCCGCCGGGAAGATGACGCGGACGGTCCCGGTTGGCCGCGACCCGGAGCTCGTGGTGTTGAGCCCGGACGGGCGGACGGCGTACGTGTCGAACGAGGAGATCGCCCACGCCTCCGCGATCGACCTCGAGAGCGGGAAGATCGTGTTTTCGACGCCGGTGGGGGTGGAACCAGAGGGGATCGGGATCACGCGCGACGGCACGAAAGTCTACGTCACCGCTGAGACGACCAGCGACGTCTCAGTGCTCGACGCCAAGGCCGGCCGGGTCCTCCGGACGATCCACGTGGGCGAGAACCCGCGTACCGTGGCGTTCACGCCGGACGGCCGGCGGGCCTGGATCAGCGCCGAGGCGGGTGGAAACGTGACCGTGCTCGACGTCGCGACCGACAGCGTCCTGGGCCAGTTCCCGATCCGCGACGGGAAGACGAAGCCGGTGCGGATCGCGTTCACTGCGGACGGCCGGCTGGCCTACGTGACCGAAGGGGCCGCCTCGAGCGTCAGCGTGGTCGACGTGGCGACCACCCGGGTGATCGACACCATCCCGGTGGGGAAGCGGCCGTGGGGGATCGCGCTCTCGCCCGACGGTCGCCGGCTTTACACCGCCGACGGCCGATCCAACACGGTCTCGGTGATCGACACCGGGACACGCAAGGTCGTCGCCGCCATCCCCGTGGGCGAGCGGCCGAACGACTTGCTCTACATCCCCTAACCGAGCGGGACGCGCGCGAGCCAGGACCGGGGACGGCGAGTGCGGGCCCAGCCGTCCAAGCCCCAGGTACGCCCGGCCCGCGCGCCGAGGAGCACGATGAGACTCGCGATCAGCATGTAGTGGAAGCCTTGCTGCGCCGAGCCCTGCCACTGCACCGCCAGGCCGTAGTTGAGCACCAGGAAGAGACCGACCCCGGACGCGAGCGTGGTGAGACAGCCCAGCACCAGGCCGAGCCCGACTGCGGCCTCGCCGAACGCCGTGAGCTGGGCGAACAGGTGGCTGTGCGTGAGGACGGTGTTCTGCATGAAGTCCCGGAAGAAGCCGACGGGATTTCCCTCGGCGTACTTCCCCACGAGGATCGGCATCACACGGAGCCAGCGCTCGGACGCGGCGGGGACGGGCAGGAACCCCCACAGCAGCGCGATGCTGAGCTTGGTGAACAGCGCCTTCGCGAACCAGACGCCGACGGCGATGCGCAGCACGGCGAGCCAGCGCTCGGGAAAGCGCATGGCGCCGGGAGGAACTGGACCGGGCTGGGGATCCATCGGCTGGACTTTCTCCTTACGATGACGGGACGGCATTCTCCCTACGGCCGGCCCGCCCCCGCCGTTGGGCCCCGGGTAATTAGATCGCGTTCGCCTGGTTCGCGCTACCCGGGGGCTCCGCTCATTTGCCGACGCAGAAGCTCGCGAACACGCGCTCCAGCACGTCGTCCGGCGTCACCACACCGATGAGGTCGTCGAGCGCCCCGACCGCCGCGCGGAGATGGGTGGCCGCGGCGGCGGCGTCCACGCCGCCCGCCCGCGCCGCGCGAAACCCGTCCACTTCCGCGAGGGCGCGCTCCAGCGCGACGCGGTGGCGCGCCCGCGTGACCACCGGCTCCACGTCCCCCACCGAGAGCAGCCGCCCGAACGCCTCTTGAGCGAGGCGGCGCCTGAGTTCCGCGAGCCCCTCCCCAGTCACGACCGAGACGCCGTCGGACGGCTCGTGCAGGTCCGCCTTGGTGCGCACGCGCACGACCGGAGCACGCACGGTTTCCAGGAATTCGTCGCGGGCCGACTCTTCCCGCTTCCCTCTTCCCTCTTCCCCGGCCTCTTCACAGAAGAGGACCAGGTCCGCCGCCCCGAGATACTTGCGCGACACTGCGACGCCCAGTTTTTCGACCCGGTCGTCGCTGTCGCGCAGCCCGGCCGTGTCCACGAGCCGGAATGGGAATCCCTCGATCACCGCGTGGGCCTCGATCGCATCGCGCGTCGTTCCGGGAATCTCCGTCACGATCGCGCGCTCGGTGCCGAGCAGCGCATTGAACAGCGACGACTTGCCGGCATTCGGTGCGCCGGCGATCACCACCAGCGCGCCCTCGCGCAACCGCTCTCCCTCGGGCGCCGTCGCCAGCAGCTGCGCGATCCGGTCGCGCGCGGCGCGCCAGGCGCGCTCCACGCGCTCTGGCGCCACGGGGCCTTCGTCCTCCTCGGGAAAGTCGATGTCGTAGGCGATCAGCGCTTCGAGCTCCAGCAGCTCGGTGCGCAACAGCTCGAGCCGCGCCGAGAGCCCGCGGTCGAGCTGGTGCAGCGCGCGGCGCGCCTGCGCCGGCGAGCCCGCGTCGATCAAGTCCGCCGTCGCTTCCGCCTGCAGCAGGTCGAGCTTGCCGTTGAGCAGGGCGCGGCGCGTGAACTCTCCCGGCGCCGCCGGCCGCGCCCCGGCCGCCACGAGCGCCGCGACGGCGGCAGCCGGCACGAGCAGTCCGCCGTGCGTCGAGATCTCGACCAGGTCGTCGCCCGTGTAGGTGCGCGGGGCGGGAAAGCACGCCGCGAGCGCGTCGTCGACGAGCTCGCCCGTAGCGGGATGCACGAGCCGCACCCGACGAACCGTGCGCGCCGGGTCGGGGCGAAACGGGCGGAGCGCGCGGGCGGCGACCTCGAACGCACCGCGGCCCGAGAGCCGGATCAACGCAAGCGCGGAGCGCCCGGGCGGCGTCGCCAACGCAGCGATCGGATCGCTCAGCACCCTTCCCCCTTCCCTCTTCCCCCTTGTCCTACGTTCGCTTCCCCTGCTCCCGCATGCGGCGCAGCGCGATCATGTACTGCTGCGGCAGGCTCACGATGTTCTGCACCGCATAGTACAGGTTCAGCCCCGACGCGAACCGCAGGAACAAAAGCGTCATGAACGCAGGCATGAAGTACAGCATCGTCTTCGCCTGCGGGTTGGGTGGGACGCCGATCTGGCCCAGCTTCGAGAGCGCGAACATCGACAGCCCCATCACGACGGGGATGATGTAGTACGGATCGGGCCGCGACAGATCGGGGAGCCACAGGAACGGCACGCCCCGGAACTCGATCGTGTTGGCGAACACGAAGAACAGGGCGAACAGCACCGGCAGCGGCAGCAGCATCGGGAGGCAACCGCCCAGCGGATTGACGTTGTGCTCCTTGTACAGTCTCATCATCTCCCGCTGCAACCGCTCGGGCTCGTTTTTGTAACGGTCCTGGACCTGCTTGATGAGCGGGGCGACCGCCTGCATGCGAATGCTCGACTCCATCGCCTTCTGGTTGAGCGGCCAGAGGAGCGCGCGGATCAGGACGCCGAAGATGATGAGCACCCAGCCGTACGCCAAGCTGAGGCGGTCGTGCATCCAGATGAGGATGTTCACCACCAACACCGACACCGGCTGGATGATCGGCCGCAGGAACCCGCCGTACGGGTTGGCGTCGTCCAGGTCGTGGCCCAGATGCGCCAGCCGGCGGTACTCGAGCGGCCCCGCGTACACGTCGTAGCGGAAGTCGCCGGCAGGAGGTACGGGCAGCGTGAGCGCCAGGGCGGTCCGCGTCGCCACGGACGACTTGCCGAACAACGATGAGGCGGTGATCGCGCGCGGCCCGCCCACGGCGATGCCGCCGCCGAACTGGGGCCGATTCTCCCCCATGGCCAGCGCCGCCACGAAGAAATACTTCGACTTCACGCCCGCCCACTCGAACGGCCCGTCCAAGATCTTGCGCTCGCCCGGCTGGAGGGACTGGAACGCCGTGCTCTGCGTCTTCGCAGCCTTCGTAACGACGGCGTAGTGCCTGAAGTCGTCGATCGAATCCGCCTCGACCGAGCGGATCCCCTCCCCGAGGCCGACGAGCAGCGTCGAGCCGCTCGAGCCGAAGCCCTCGAGCCGACCCCGCACCTCGAAGACGTACTCTCCGGGGAAGAAGCGGTACGCGAGCGTCACCCGCGCGCCACCGCGCTGTCCCGTAAGTGTCAGCGTCACAGTGTCTTGACCGACCCGCAACCGCGGGGCACTGGGTGTGAGACTCCAGGCGGAGAACGCCGTGGTGTCGCTCCCGGAGATGCGGGCGGATACCAGCAGCGGCAGGCCCTCGGCCACGAGCTGCACGGCGGCCCCCGAGTCCCCGGGCGCGAACGAGCGGTAGTTCGAGAGCTCCACGCGCACCAGCGCGCCGCCGCGGGTACTGAACCCGAGGCGATAGAGGGGAGACGTCACCCAGACCGTTTCCGCTGGCGCGGAGCCGGATAGGCGGATAGGCGGATAGGCGGATGGTTGCTCTGGCGCCGCAGGCGCCGCAGCGCTCTCCCGGGCCACACGGCTACTATCCGCCAATCCGCCTACCCGACTGACCGCCTGCTTCTTCGGCGGGAACAGGATGCTCGGCAGCACGGCCACGATGAGCATCAAGACGATTGCCAGAATGACGCGTCGTTCCACGATGCGCTCTCAGGGGACCGGATCGTAACCGCCGGGATGCAGCGGGTGGCAGCGGAGAATGCGCTTCACGCCCAACCACGAACCTCGCAACGCGCCGTGGCGCTCCACTGCCTCGAGCGTGTAGCGCGAGCACGACGGGATGAAGCGACACTGGGTGAACACCAGATGCGATAGCGTCATCTGGTACGCGCGAATCAGCGCCACGACGGCGAGGCGCGGCCAGCGAGCGACGTTCACGTGATGCGGCTCACGCCGTCCGTCAATTCGGCGCGCAGGACGGCAAACGGAGCGGCGTAGGCGGAGCGCTGCGCGCGCACAACGAGATCCACGGCGGGGAGCGACGCGAGCGCGTCGCGTCTGAGAATCTCTCTCAAGCGTCGGCGCAAACGATTGCGGGCCACCGCGCTGCATTGGTAACGGGGAACGATGATCCCGGTCCGCGGGTGGCCCGCTCGATTGGGGCGCCACGCCAGGTCGAGATGGCGGGTGCGCAAACGGCGACCGTGATCCCAACAAGCGGTGAGGTCCGCGGCGCGGGCGAGGCGCACGCGACGCGGGAACCGCTCTCCCGTTACCGGCTCCGGTGCTTGGACGGCAGGCGGACGGTGAGGCGCTTGCGCCCCTTCTTCCGCCGGCGGGACAGGACGGCGCGGCCCCACACGTCTTTCATCCGCGCGCGGAAGCCGTGCTTGTTGATGCGCCGCCGATTGCGCGGGCGATACGTCGGACCCATACATTCCTCTCGTGAGCCGAGAAACGTACACCGCCGCCCGAGCAGCGGTCAAGGTTGACTTTTCCACATGCGAGCCGTAGTTTCGGGCCGCCCTTGCTGGACGTCCCACCTTTCGTTACTCGCGGATGGAGCAGTCTACTAAGGAAGCCTGGAAGCGCCTGCTCGACGAGGCGCGGCGCGAACTCCCCGACGCGGCGGTGCGGACCTGGCTCGAGCCCTCCGTGCCGATCGCGCTCGACGACGGCCGCCTGATCGTCGGGGCCCCGGATCAATTCGCGGTCGAGTGGAACGAGTCGAAGCACGCCAGCGTGCTGGCGCGCGCCGCCGAGCGCGTGTTCGGACGGCCCACGGCAGTCGTGTTCCGGGTGCAGGAAGACCGGCAGCAGCGTCCCCAGATGGATTTCTTCGTCGCGCCGCGCGAGGCCGCGGCGGCCGACAAGACGGGCGTCCCCACGACCCCGCTCAACGAGCGCTACACCTTCCAGACGTTCGTCATCGGCAAGTCGAACGAGCTCGCCGCCGCGGCGGCGCACGCGGTCGCGGAAGCCCCCGGGAAGACCTACAACCCGCTGTTCATCTACGGCGCGACGGGCCTCGGCAAGACGCACCTGATGCAGGCCATCGCCCACGCGGTGCTCCACAAATACCCCGGCACGCGGGTCCACTATTTCGGCGCCGAGCAGTTCATCAACGAGGTCATCGAATCGATCCACGCGCGCACGATGCCCGAGTTCCGGCGCCGCTACCGCAACGACGTGGACCTCTTCCTCGTCGACGACGTGCATTTCCTCGAAGGCAAGGAAATGACGCAGGAGGAGTTCTTTCACACCTTCAACGCGCTGTTCGAAGCGCACAAGCAGATCGTGCTCACCTCGGACCGGCCGCCGAAGGAGATTCCCGGGCTCGAGGACCGGCTGATCTCGCGGTTCGAGTGGGGCCTGGTGGCGGACATCGGCCACCCGGACCTGGAGCACCGCATCGCGATCCTCCGGAAGAAGGCGGAGCAGGACCACCTCGAGCTCACGATCCCGGACGACGTGCTGCGCTTCATCGCCGAACACGTGCGGCAGAGCGTGCGGGAGCTCGAGGGATGCATCATCAAGCTGCTGCTGTTCGCGTCGCTCAAGAACCGCGAAGTGACGATCGAGCTGGCCCGGGAGGCCCTGTCGGACAAGATCCGGCAGGGGGAGGAGGGCGCGAGCTACACGCAGCCGACGCCGAGCATCGACCGCGTGCAGGAGGTCGTCGCACGCCGCTGGGGAGTCACGCCGGAGGGCTTGCGGTCCAAGGCGCGCACCAAGACGCTCACGATCCCGCGCCAGGTCGCGATGTACCTCGCGCGGGACATGCTGGGGATGCAGCTGGTCGAGATCGGGCAGGCGTTCGGGGGGCGGGACCACTCCACCGTGATTCACTCGGTGGACAAGGTGGAGCGCCAGATGGTGCGGGACCGGACGTTCAAGGAGCGCGTCGAGATGGCGCGGCAGGAGTTGTCCGCACTCTAGCCAACATGTGGGAAGCGGGCGTGTGGGCGCGTGTGGGAATGGGGCAAGCCTGTGGGGAAGCGGCTCGATACCAACACTCCCAACACGCCGCCCACACCGCGGCCGCGGAGGGACGGCTGCCTGGCGGACGCAGGTTAGCACCACTTCCCAACATTTCCCCGCTCTCTACTATTACTACTAGTCTTCTATACGTGGTACAGCAGTAAGACTCTCTACACGAGGCGACACGAAGCAGATGAAGTTCACGATCACCCGGGAGCAGCTGCAGGAAGGATTGAGCGCCGTCGCGGCAGCGATCCCCGCCAAGACGACGTTGCCGGTCCTGGCCAACGTCCTTGTGGAAGCGACGAAGCAGGGCCTCCGGTTGTCTGGCACGGATCTCGACATCGCCGTGAGCACGATCGTGCCGGCCGACGTGGACGCGGACGGGGCCGTCACGCTCCCGGCGAAGAAACTGGTGGACATCGCGCGCGAGCTGCCATCCGGCCCGGTGCGGTTCACCGCCGCGGGTGAAGCCCGGGTGGGCATCGAGTGTGGCCGCTCGAAGTTCAAGCTGCTGGGGCTGCCGCGGGAGGAGTTCCCCTCGTTCCCGGCGGTGCAGTTCGACGGCGCCTGGAAGGCCGCGGCCGGCGTGGTACAGAAGCTCGTGGGTCACGTGGCGTTCGCCGCGTCCACGGAAGAGAGCCGGCCGATCCTGAACGGCGTGCTGTGGGAGCTGCGGCCGGACCGGATGCGGATGGTGGCGACGAACGGGCATCGCCTCGCGAAAATGGACGTCCCGGCGGAGGGGGGCTCGACCGCCGACTTGATCGTGCCGCCGAAGGCGCTCGAGCAGATTCGGCGGCTCTTCGCCGCCGCCGCCGACATCGAGGTCGCGAAGAGCGACAACCACATCGGCTTCCGCGCCGGCGGCACCCACGTGTTCTCGCGGCTGATCGAGGGACCCTACCCCAACTACGAGCAGGTGATCCCGCGGGAGAACGACAAGGCTGCCACGGTGGACAAGGCCGCGATGGCGGCGGCGCTGCGGCGCATGAGCGTCGTCGCGAGCGACCAGACGCACCGCATCCGCCTGGCGTTTTCGGGTGGGGCGGTCAAGTTCTCGGTCCAGACGCCGGACCTGGGTGAAGCGCAGGACGAGCTCGCTGTCACCTACGAGGGCGAGCCGCTCGAAATCGGGTTCAACGCCCAGTACCTGCTGGAGATCCTCAAGTTCATGCCGACCGACGAGGTGCGCTTCACGTTCAAGGCCCCCGAGCGCGCGGCGACGGTGGAGCCGGTTGGCTGGAACGACCCAGCGAGCTACATGGCGCTGGTGATGCCACTGCGCTTGGTAGACTGACAGACGGGCAGACGGACGGGAACGCCACGGCGAGACGCACAGACGCACAGCGGTGAACAGACGATGGTGATCAGGGCGAGCTGTCCCGACTACTGTCCGCTGCTCTCCGCTGTGCGTCTGTGCGTCTCGCCGTGAGACTGTCCTGCCCGCTGTCTGCTGGCACAGGCACCAGAACGTTGAGCGACTCCAGTGCCGGCGGGATCACCGGCTGCACGACCGGCAGCGGGATCGAGTCTGTTTCCTCTTCGGGCGGGATGTACACGTCCACACCGTGGTAGCGTGCCAGAATGAGATTCCGCCGCTCCATGGTGCGGTCGGGGTGGAACGTCGGGGTCGACGTCAGCGGGTGCGGCAGCGTGGCGGCGAGGGCGGCGGCCTCCTCCGGGTCGAGCTGCGCCGGCGGGACGCCGAAGTAAGCCCGGCTCGCCGCGTCCGCGCCCCACACGCCGGGCCCCCATTCGGCCACGCTCAGGTACAGTTCGAGGATCCGGTCCTTCGAGAGCGTGAGCTCGAGCCGCAATGCCGTGACCGCCTCCTTCAGCTTGCGAAGCGGGCTGCGCGAGGATGAGAGATACAGATTCTTCGCGAGCTGCTGGGTGATCGTGCTCGCGCCGCGCAGTTGGTCGCGGTGGCGCCACGCCGCGGCGATCGTGCCCCAGGGGCCCCGCCCCCGATCCAGGCGCAGTGCGTCCCCGATCTCCACGGGGTCGATCCCGTGGTGCGTGCGGAAGCGGGAGTCTTCGCCGATGATCACCATCCGCTGGAGGATGGGCGAGATCTCGGCAAGGGGAGTTGGACGGAACGACGGAACGACGGAACGTGTGTAGGCCATCCCCCTTCCGTCATTCCGTCCTCCCGTCGCCTCGCGCATCATCGCCGTTTCGCGGGGCCAATGATCCCGCCACCACACGGGCGGCGGCCACACGCCGAACAGCCACACGAGCACCAGGGCCGCCGTCCCTAGCGCCAGGTGGCGCGCGTTCCTAGGTTTCGCGTCCGTCATGTCCCTCGATACCGCCACGCTGCGTCGCCGCCTCCAGCAGGCTCTCGGGAAAGAATTTACCGTGGGAGAGCTGCTCGGCGAAGGCGGGTTCGCGGCCGTGTTCCGCGTGCGGGAGCAGCCGCTGAACCGCGACGTGGCGGTGAAAGTCGTCGACCTCGGCCTCACGCCCTCGCCGTCGCTCGCCGCGCGCTTCGTGCGGGAGGCGCGCACCGTCGCGCAGCTCGAGCACCCCCACATCGTGCCGATCTATAAGGTCGGCGGCTACCGCAACGAAGTGCTCTACATCGTGATGCGCTGCCTCGACGGCCCGTCGCTGCGGCACCTGCTCGGAAAGTACCAGCGGCTCTCCGTGGGCGATGCCGGGCGCATCGCGCGGCAGGTGGCGGACGCCCTGGGCTTCGCGCACGACCACGGAGTGGTCCACCGCGACATCAAGCCCGACAACATCCTGCTGGACACTTCGGGCCACGTGCTCGTGACCGATTTCGGCATCGCCAAGGCGGCGCAGGAAGCGTCCGCCAGCCAGCTCACCACGCAGGGGATGGTCGTCGGGACACCGCAGTACATGAGTCCCGAGCAGGCGACGGGCGACCGGGTGGACGCGCGGTCCGACATCTATGCCCTCGGCATCGTGCTGTACCAGATGCTCTCGGGCTCGCCGCCATTCGACGGCGAGTCGGCCCAGTCGATCCTCATGAAGCAGGCCACCGCGGATCCGGTGCCGATCCGCAATCTGCGCAGCGACGTCCCGCCCGCGCTCGCCGCGGTGATCGAGCGGCTGCTCGCGAAAGACCCGGCGGAGCGCTTCCAGACCGCAGCGGAGGTGAGCCGAGCGCTGGTGCAGGCCCTCCCCACCGCCGCACGCGACCGGGTGAGCGTCCGCGGCGGCCCGCTCGCGGTCACCATCAAGTCGCTCGTGGGCGTCGGCGTCGCCGGATGCCTCGCGTTCCTGGCCTTCGTCGCGGGCGCCATCGTGGTGAGCTGGACGGTCTTCAGCGGGCCGCCACGGCTCGACGCCCTCGCGCCGATCTCGGACAACGTGGCCACGGCGCTCCGGCGCCGCGGTGCGCTCGCACCCGCCGACACGGTCGAGCTCGCGTTCATCCCCGATGGGCCCCAAGATTCCGTCCTGCTCGTGGTGGGGAAGCGGCGGGTCGTCGTGTCGGCGCCGCGCCACGCGCATTTCTATCGACGCGACAGCGTCACCTACACTTTTTTCGCCAGCTGGCGCGGCGGGCCGCACTTCTCGTTCGTGCTGATTCCGGCGACGGGTCGATGGGACACAGTGTTCGCGCACCTGTCGCCGCGGGGGTTCTGGGTGCTCGGGCGTCAGGTCGGCAGCCTGCTGCCGGCGGACCGGCGCGCCGGTTTCCACTTCGACGTGAACGTCCGGCCGCCGACTATCGGTCCAAACGCCGCGTCGAGACCCCGTAGACGCTGAGCGCGTCGAGCCGTCCGACGTCGCCGGGCGTGGTCGCCACCGCGCCGGCGAGGTCCTGGTCGCCGAGCGAGAGGCCGATGGCGAGGCTGGTGCGCCGCAGCGAGCGATCGGTGTCGAGACGCGCGAGCACGCGGATGGGAAGGGGAGTGCCCTCGTGGAATCCCGTGCGCGCCCCGAAGCCGTACCCCACCACGCCGTCCGACGTGAGGCGCCCGAGCACCGACACCACGGCGCGCGCGCCGAACAGCCGCAGGGTCGCGCCCGGCACATACGTGGCGTGCAGCGTCGAGTCGCGCACCACGGGCTGCCTGATGTTCTCGATCACGCCGCCCACGGTGAACCCCGGCGCCGCATCGTACAGGAGCCCCACGTCCCAGCCGGTGCCCGAGGTGCCGCCGCGGTACAGCGCCGCCGCGATGCCCGCCGCGAGACCCTCACGGCCTCCTGCGAACCCCACGCGGTAGGTGTGCCCCCGCGCCCCGCCGTTGAATACGTCCCGCTGGTAGCCGAAGGAGAACCCGCGCGAGTCGAAACCCAGGGTGAGCTGTCGCAGCCGGCCTGACGCGCCGGGGTCGCCCACCGTCAGGTCGAGGTGGACCGAGGCTTCCTGGAGGCGCCCGAGCCCCGCAGGATTCACCCACAGGGCGCGCGCGTCGGTCACGTCGGTGGGATGGAGGTACTGGACCGTCCGGTTGGCTACGACCTGCGCGCGCGCGCCGGCCGCCACAGCGAAGAGTGCAAGGGACAGTCCGACGGTCCGAAGGCCCGACCGTCCCACGCCCACTACCGGAGCACCGTGACGGTCGTCCGGGTCACCTGGATCACGGGGACCGCGACGCCCTGCACCGGCAGGCGGATGGTGAGCGCCGCCGAGTCGCGTGCCTCGCCGCCCAAGTAGCGGCCGTCCACGGCGATGAAGGCCGTCCCGGTGCCTGCACCGGCGCCCGAGAGGTCGAAGGGCTGGCCGGCGTTCTTCCCGCTCCCCGCTACGCGATAGGTCTGGTTGTTCTCGAGACGGATGCCCTTCACCCCTGCGTGGTCCTCCCACCCCCCCGCCCTCGCCTGAATGATGGACCGCCGCGAGATCTCGGAACCGCTCCCCTTCTGGGTCGTCTCCACCGTATCCGTCCACGCGGCGCCCGGCTTCACGCCGTCCGCGGGCAGGCGTGGCAGGAAGTCGCGAAAGTTCCCGAGCAGCTGGACCACGGACTGTGCCAGCGCGCTGTCCGAGGGGGTGGCCCGTACGAACTCTCCCCGCGGCGCTATGCGGCCGGTGAACATCAGCCGCCGCACCTTGACGACGTTGTCGACGACGGGTTGCGGCATCCCGGAGTCTCCCACGATCGAATCGACGGAGAAGATCGTCGGGTAGCCGAGGCTGTCCGCGGGCCCCGTCATCGCGACGGCCAGGAAGATCCGGGCGCCGACGTCCTGCGCCTGGGTCTGCCCGCCCAGGGCCTGCTGGATATGGAGCTGCCGGTGCACGACGTAGCGCACCGCGCTTGGTCCGTAGCGGATCGCGTCGACGTTGGGGGGGCCCGGATGCTCGGTTGAGGCGTAGGGACCGGGGCTGGGCGGCTGGGACGTGACGCCGCGGCCCCCCGACGCACAAGCGGCGGCGAGCGCCGCCGCCACGACCGGCAGCCGGCGTGTCATCTCACTGTTCCTAGGCTGTGCCCGCCGCGGCGATGCGCTCGCTCTTGGTGCGACCGAAGATGGCCACCATCTCGCTGCCCTCGCTCGCGACGCGCAGCAGCTTCCAGCCGCGCTTGCGCATGTCGGCGCGCCAGCCGATGAGTTTCTCCCATTCGTGGGCGGTCGTCCGGAACACCCGCAGGTCCGCCACTTGCTCCCACTGCGCGGGGTACGGCTTGGACGGCAACGTCATGGAGTGGTGGGCGGTAGGGCCATAAGCCGAGTTCTGTTTACCCGCCGATGGCGGATAGATGGTCATCTCTCTGGGATGGCTGTCGCCAGCCACCTCACGCGGCCTACCCGCAGCTCCAGCGACCCGGGCCGGGTCTCGCTGCTTACTTGGCCTTGCTCCGACTGGGGGTTACCGTGCCGCGCCTGTTGCCAGACGCGCGGTGGGCTCTTACCCCACCGTTTCACCCTTACCCTTGGATAAAGGGCGGTTTGTTTTCTGTGGCCCTTTCCGTCGCCTCGCGGCGCCCAGGGGTTACCTGGCAGTCTGCCCTTTGGAGCTCGGACTTTCCTCAGCATACCACTCCAGCCGGCATGCCGCGACCATCCCGCCCTACCGCCACCCGGTACCAAAGCTATCGGCCCCGGAAGGCTCCCGGCAAGCCTCACCGCACCAGGCGGCGGATCGAGCGGGCGAGGCTGTCGACCGGGAGCCACGGAGCGTCCGGGCTCCCGCCCGCTCGACCGTCTTCCCAGGCCAGCCAGAAGCCGTCGCTGTCCTGGAACAGCAGGCGTTTCAGCCCGGACCAGTCACGCTCGCGGAGCGACGCCGGAACCAGCGCCACCGCGTGCGCCAGGTTGAGGTCTCGCGCCCGGTATGCCGCCAGCGCCTCCCGCGTCCGGACCTCGGGTGTGAAGACGATGATCGGTCGGTCCGGGAGCCCGAAGCCGCGGAGCAGGCCGAGCGTGAACCAGTCCGCCGGCAGCTCGGGCAAACGGAACGCGAAGTAGAGATCGCGCCGCTGCTTGAGCACGCGATCTCGCAGGGCGGCGGCCCGCTCGGCGACCTCGTCTTCGAGGGCGCGATAGTAAAGAGGCAAGAGCCCCGAATCGCGTAACGCCGGGTAGCGTGCGGCGGGTGGCAGTGCGTCGAGCGGGCCGGTCCGGGCGAGGCGCGCGAGGGCGCGCCGCCATGCCCCGTCGCACAACTCCAGGCCCCTCGCCCGTCCTCCCGTCAAGTCGAGCCCGAGCGCGATCACCAGGGTGTGCTGGTCGGCGGCGAGCCGGCCCAGCGCCGCGTACGCGGGCGCGATCGCGCCAGCCCACAGGCTCGAATCGAACGCGCAGGGCACGGGGAACGTCTCACCGCGCGGGCCGCGCGCTGAGTCACCGAGCGCCCCCCCCCACTGCGCCCTGGCCAGGTCGAAGGCGGGGATCCACGCGACGCTGGTGGGCTGGAGTCGGCTCACGGCGTCCGTCCAGGCGCGGCGCACCGCGTCCCGCTCCTCCCAGCGCGCGTGCGCCGAGTCCGCTGCCCCGGGGTCGGCGTCCCCGGCGATGAGGTTGAACCCGCCGGCGTCGAGCAGCGCGACGAGCGAATCGAGCGCACTGCCCGATCGCGGGGCTCGGCGTCCCTCGCGCGTCACGAGCAGCGGTACCCACAGGGCGCGTATGCCCTGCTGCCGCAGCCAGTCGGGGACGCTGGTCGGCCGGGCCAGCGCCGGATCGGGGACGAGCGGCAACCTGATCGTCGTCGCGCCCCGCGGCGGGGCGAGCGGCGGCGGCGCCAGATCGACCGGTGCGGGCGCCTGGGTGAGCACCAGCGGCACGCGGTGCGCCGCGGGCGTCACGTGCGCCCATTCGGCCGGGCGACGCGTCCACCGCGCGAGCGCGGTGAGAAAATCGTGGGTCCGCGCGAGCGCCTCGAGCTGCAGCACCGGTGCCGTCGTCGGGCGGAACTGCGGTCCCAGCGCGCCCAGGGCGTGGCGGCTGATCACCACCACCAGCCCGTCGCCGATGCGCGCCGCGGCCGCGACGCCGGCGCCCCCCCGGCTCTCGGGCCGGCGGGGCGTGCCCACGAAGACGTGTCGCCCCGTGACGGCGAGCAGCTGTGAGCGGTCCCGGACCGTGAGCACGTGATTGCGGTCCAGGGGGAAGGGGTCGTATACCGAGCCGAGCGGCTCGTCGCCCACGGCGCGCGCCTCGGCCCAGGGCTGAGGCCGTCCGGTGGTGGTCGGCGGACGCGTGGTCGTGTCCTCAAGCAAGCGGTCTCCGATCGAGATTCCCGCCCCTTCGAACTCGAGCCAGCGGTTCGCCGTCCAGCGATCGAGGTACCCCTCTCCATCCGCGTCGTAGCCCAGGACCGCTACGCCGCCGCCGGCCACCCACTCGTGCAACAGCCCTAGGTCTCCTGCCGTCATGGCGTCCGAGGGGGCCTCCGGCTCGCGGCCGAGCAGGAAGATCAGGACCCGGTAGCGCTCGAGGTCGGTGCGCGCGAGATGGGGATAGAACTGCCGGTATTCGACGGTGTAGCCCGCGTCGCGCCATGGCTCTGCGCTGCCGCTGACGACGACGGGGTCGGACAGCGCGAGGTCGAGTACCAAGGCGCGGCGTGCCTCGGGCTGGCAGGCGGAGAGCACGAGAAAGATCGAGGCGAGGGTCGTTCCGTCGCCTTTCATTCGGGCTTCGACTCCTCCACGAGGCGCCGAAAGCGCGGGTTCGACCGAACCGCATCGAATTCCGGTGACCGCAGGTAGAACCACAGCCGCGCGCCTCGCGGGCGGACGCGCTCGAGCAGATCGAGCGCCCGATCCGGGTTCCCCAGGGCGACGAGCGCCCGGCCGACCCACGCCGCGTCGGTCACGGTGGGGCGGCCGGCGCTCTCGATCTCACGCTCGAGGGCGTCGAGGCGCGCCCGTGCGGCGCCGGTGTCGCCGGCCGCGAGGGCCGCGAGGACCAGCACCGCCGCCCCAGGCAGCCGGTATCCGGCGCGGAGCCGCACGGCCGTCTCGCCGTCGGCCCGCGCATCGGCTACCTCGCCCAGCCGGAGGTGGCCGAGCGCCCGCAGCACGTAGGCGTAGTCGGCGCCGGGATCGACGGCCAGGGCGCTGTCGAGCCAGTGGCGCGCGTCGCCGTACGCGTTGTGACGCATGCGCACGCGGGCCACGTTGAAGAGCGTGATCGCCCGCTCGGGCTCGAGCTCGAGGGCGCGCCGATACATCGCCAGCGCGGCCGAGTCCTGCCCCAGCCACAGCAGCGTCATGCCGTACTGGTGATACGCCTCGGCGTTCACGGGGTCGAGCGCGATCGCCCGGCGGAACGCGTCCTCCACGCCCGCGAAGCTGCGCGGCTGGCGGAAGCTCAAGATGAACCCCCGCGCCATCCACGCGTCGGCCGATGCCGAATCCCGTGCCAGGGCGCGATCCGCGGCGGCGAAGCCGCGCGCCAGGACCTCCTCCGGCCGCAGCCCGGGATAGTCCCACCCCCAGTCGAGGAACAGCGCGTAGCCCAGTGCGATGCGCGCGAGCGCGGGCGCGAACGTGGGGTCGAGTCGCTCCGCAGTTTCGAACTCCTGGATCGCGCGTTGCACCGCGCGCGGCGTCCGCTGCGCAACATAATAGTTGCCGTGCAGGAAGTGGTCGTAGGCCGTCGGGTCCGCAGTCGGGCGGCGCGCGAGCGCGGCCCGCTCGGCCGGCGCGAGCTCGCCGGTGATGCGCGTCGCCACCGCGTCGGTGATCTCCTGCTCGATGGCCTGGAGGGCGGCGTCGCGCCGCTCGTACTGCGCCCCCCACACGTGCACGCCGTTCCCGGCGCGCAACAGCTCGGCCGTGACGTGGAGCGCGGCTCCGGTCCGACGCACGCTCCCGCCCACCAGGTATGCCACGCCTAGAGCGCGGCCCAGCGCGGCCGGATCGTCGGCCGGGTTGCCGCGGTACAGCCGGACCGCGTTGCGCGATTTGACCGCCAGTCGCTCCACCTGCCCCAGGCTCGTGATGATCGCCTCGGTCAGGCCGTCGGCGAGGTAGGCGTCCGCCGTGTCGGGCGACCGGTTTTCGAAGTAGAGGACCGCGACGCTCGTGGGCGACGGGGCGGGCGGGCCGTTTACCGGGTGCTCCCGGACGCGCAGCGCCCAGAACACGGCGCCGACCGCGACGGCCGTGGCGAGCGCCGCCCGCGTCACCCGGTGGGCCCGGGAGCGCTGCCGTCTTCCCGCGGCCTGCGTCAGCCGCTCGACGAAGGCGCGCGCCGACGGCGGGCGGTCCGCTGGGTTCTTCGCGAGCCCGGCGACCAGCGCTTCTTCGATCTGGGGCGGGAGATCGGGCCGCACGGTGCGGATGGGACGCGGCGGTTCGCCGAGCACCCGCGCGACCACCGCCTGCGCGCTCGGACCCGTGAACGGTGGCTCGCCGGCCAGCATCTCGTACAGCACGGCCGCGAGCGCGTACACGTCGCTCCGCGCGTCCACCCGCGCCGTCCCGCTGGCCTGCTCCGGGCTCATGTACTCCGCCGTCCCCACCGCCATCCCGCCCCCGGTGAGCGAGGCCCGGTCCGAGGCGCGCTCCTCGATCAGCTTCGCGATCCCGAAGTCGGTCACCATCGCGTGCCCTCGCGCCAGCAGGATGTTCGCGGGTTTCACGTCCCGGTGGATCACGCCGCTGTCGTGGGCGTACTGCAGCGCGTCGCCCACTTCGGCGGCGATGCGCACCGCTGCTTCCACGCGCAGCGGGCCCTCACGGCGGATGCGGGCGGCGAGCGACTCCCCCTCGACGTAGCCCATCACGTAGAGGAGGATGCCATCGACCTCGTCGGCCTCGAACAGCGGCACGATATGGGGGTGCGCGAGCTGCGCGGCGAGCAGCACTTCGCGCTGAAACCGGCCGCTGCCGAGGTAGGCGCGCGTGGTCGGCGGCAGCACCTTGATCGCGACCTGCCGGCCGAGCCGCACGTCGGTCGCGAGGTACACCGTCCCCATCCCGCCCCGGCCCAGCTCGCGCAGCAGGGTGTACCGGCCGGTCAGGGCGCGGGCCAGGCGATCGAGCAGCGGGTCGGCGGGCACGGGGGTTGGGGAGATGGGGGATGCGGCGGCGCGTCAGCCGCCGGCGAGGAAGGGCGCGAGCGCGTCGCGCATCTCGCGCGCCGTCTGCCAGCGCTCCGCACGCGATTTGGCGAGCGCGCGGGCGACCGCCGCGGCGAGCGGCTTGGGTGCGTCGCGCCGCAGGCTCCGCAGATCGGGGGGCGCGTGATGCTGCTGCATGTCGAGCACGGCGGCGGCGCTGGGCGAAGAGAACGGGGGACGGCCCGCGAGCGACTCGAAGAGCACGACGCCCAGCGAATACAGATCGGTCCGGCCGTCCACATCGGGACCGCCCGCCGCCTGTTCCGGGCTCATGTATTCCTCGGTGCCGACGACGAACCCGCTGCGGGTCACACGGTCGTCCTCCGAACTCGCAATGGCGCGTGCGATCCCCAGGTCCACCAGCACCGCGCCCTGCGGGGAGAGGAGGATGTTGTCGGGCTTGATGTCACGGTGGGCGATGCCGTGCCCGTGCGCGTATTGCAGCGCGTCGAGCACCTCGCACGTGGTGCGTACGGCGGCCGGGATCGCGCGCCGCCGCTCGCGCCGCAGCGCTGCGCGCAGCGTGTCGCCCGGCACGTAGCGCATCACAAGCCAGAGGAGGTAGTCCGTTTCGCCGCTGTCGAGCAGCCGAGCGATGTGGGGGTGGTCGAGCTGCGAGGCGTACCGGATCTCGCGCAGGAAGCGGTCGGCGGCGACCGAGACCGCGAGCTCGGGATGGAGCACCTTGATCGCCACCTTTTCGCCGGCCGCGTCGAGCCCGGCGAAGATGGAGGCGTTCCCACCCCGGCCCACCGCCGTGACGACGGTGTAGCGGTCGCCCAGGGCCTTGCGAACCCGCTCGATCAGGTCGCGTCCGGGCATGACGAGCTAACATAGGCCGTGGGGCGGGACTGGGCTACTGCCTCGTGCTAGATTGGCCTCCTGTGGCGATGCTCGCAGCGGTCCAGGGAGACATCACCCGCCAGCAGGTGGACGCGATCGTCAACGCCGCCAACACGACGCTGCTCGGCGGGGGCGGCGTGGACGGTGCGATTCACCGCGCCGCGGGACCGGAGCTAATCGAGGAGTGTCGTGGGATCGGCGGTTGCCCCACCGGCGAAGCCCGCATCACCCAGGGCTACCGGCTGCCGGCGAAGTACGTCATCCACACGGTGGGCCCCGTGTGGAGCGGCGGCAACCGGGGGGAGCCGGAATTGCTGCGCACCTGTTACGTCAACTCGCTCCGGCTCGCCTCCGAGCACGGCCTCCGCTCGATTGCCTTTCCCTCGATTAGCACCGGCGCGTATCGCTTCCCGATCGAGCAGGCGGCGCGGATCGCGGTGGAAAGCGTTCAAGAAGCATTGGGCAAGCCGACGTCGATCGAGCTGGTGCGGTTCGTGTGTTTCAGCGTGTCGGACCTGGCAGTGTATCGGAGGCTCCTAACCGCTTGAGCGCGGCTCGCGCGGCCGCGACGTACGGCGCGACGGTCGCCTCCTGCCTGCTCCCTTGCCCTACGGCTATCACGAACCGGTACACGGTGATCGCGGTGGCGCGGTCCCCCGTCCGCTCGGCGTCGGTCGCCCGCTTCAGGAGTTGCTCGAGCGTCCCCGGATCCCGATAGACCAGCCCCGGGTCGCGCCGCACCTGCGAGGCGAAACGCGTGAACCAGAGCGCGCCCCCCGCCGCGAGGACGAGCGCCGCCCCGGCCAGCACCAGCGCCACGCGCCTCTCAGGCTCCACCGGCCAGCCCCGCGACGGCTCCTGCCGTCGCTTCCGTCACCTGCGCCATGAAGTCGAAATCGAGCGTCGCGCTGGTATCGCTCGCGCGATGATAGTGCGGATTCCGCAGGAACGCGGTGTCGGTGAGCATCAGAGACGGATAGCGCGCATCCCAGAACGAGGCGTTGTCCGAGAGACGCGTGAGGGGCAGCAGCCAGCCGCGCAGCCGCGTCCGGTACGGTACGATCGGGAGCTCCGGCACCGCCGCCCGCGCGGCGGCGACGAAACCGTCGAGCAGCGCCCTCGACCGCGTGTCGCCCACCGCGGCGAGGAAGTCCCCGGTGCGCGGCACGTCGATGCCGAGGAACGGGGGCACGATCTGCGCGCCGGGGGTGGGGTCGCGGTAGCCCACCATCTCGAGGATGAGCGCGCCCGCGAGGGCCTCGCCCCGGGCGCGGCGCTCCCGCGCCAGCCTCCGGCTTCCCACGCGGTACGTGGTGGTCTGCTGCTCCTCGAGGTCGAGCCCCACGAACTCGACGCCCGCGTCGCGGGCTCGCGGGGCGACGAGGCGGGCGCACTCGATCATCGCGGCGATGCCGCTCGCGTTGTCGTCGGCGCCGGGCGTGTCCGGCGTGGAGTCGTAGTGCGCGCCGACGAGCAGCCGGGGGCGCCGCGGGTCGCGGCCCGACACCGTTGCCACCACGTTGTGGTGGGTGCGGCCGCGGAAGGTGAATGGGACGAGCTCGACGGGCAGGCCCAGCGCGCACAGCTCGGTGGCGACATAGTCGCGCGCGGCGCGATGGCGCTCGGGCGCGGCCGTCGGATGGCGCACGCCTTCGAGCGCCGCCACGTGCCCGCGCAGCCGGGCCGCGAGCGCCAGGCGTTGACGCGAGGTTGAGCGGTCCCGCGGGGCGGCGTCGGCCTCGGGACTCGGCGCCGCTCCAGCTTGACCCGACGTTGATGGGCTCATGCTAGCGTCTTTCCCGCATGGTCACCGTGTGCACCGTCCTGCCACCGCCCGACCGCCCGCGCATCGAGGCCGCGGGGGACGGCTGCTTCACGGCGCTCCACGCCAACTCGTTCCGCGACGCGTTGCGCGCGGCGCGCCGCAAGCGCGTGGACGCGCTCGTCCTCTCCGTGCACAGCTGCCGCGGGGAGGAGCTGCCCGCGGTCGCGCGCTTCGTGCGTGAGTTCCCGGCGATCCCGGCGGTCGCGCTCGTGTCCCGGCACGACCGCGAGGCCACCGAGACGCTGCTCAGGCTGGGCGCGACGGGCGTCCGGACCGCGGTCGACTGCACCGAGCCGACTGGGTGGCGCCGGCTGCGCGATCTGCTGGGCCATCCCGCATCTCCCGTCGCGGCCCGCATCCTCGCCCGCGTCGTGCCGGCGTTGGGTGACGCGGGCGACGACGTGCGCGTGTTCTTCGAGGCCCTGGCCCGGCTCGCGCCGGTGGTGTCCACCGTGCGCCGTCTGGCGCGCCACCTGCGGATCTGCCCCAGCACGCTCATGTCCCGCTTCTACCGGGCGGGCCTACCCTCCCCCAAGACCTACCTCGCCGGGATGCGTTTGCTGCACGCCGCGCATCTCTTCCTCAACCCGGGGCTCTCGGTCGCCGACGTGGCGTACCGCCTGGACTACTCGTCGCCCCAGAGCTTGGGGCGCCACCTCAAGGCGATGCTCGGGGTCACCGCCGGGGAGTTCCGGCGCCGCTTCCCCTTCGACGTCTCGCTCGAGCGCTACGTCGACCTCTTGATCACCCCGTACCGGGAAGCCCTGCGCGCGTTCTACCCTTTGAACGCGGGATTGTGGGACCAAGGACCCAACGCCGCTCGCGCTTTCCGGGCGGGGTGATCAATCTGCCGCGGCGCGCACCGCCGGGTGCTCGCGCGTCTCCGGCTCCTTGAGCACCGAGAAGCGGGCGATGCCTCCCCGCAGCCGCTCGGCGAGCTGGGCGAGTTGTTGGGACGTGGCGGTGAGGTCGCCCATGGACGTGATCTGGGCTTGCGTCGCGGCGGCGGCGCCGTCGGCGCTCTGGGAGGAGGCGCTCGAGATCGCCGCCACCTGCTGCAGCGACTGCGCCAGCTCCGCGAGCCGCTGCGCCTGGCTGCGCGACACCTCCGCCGTGGCGTTCACGAGGTCGCCCACCAGTTCGACGCCCTGATGCAGCTCCTGCAGCGCGCTGTCCGCCTCCGCCGCCACCGCCCCGATGTCCCGCACCTTCGCCTCGCCTGACTGCATGGCCCGCGCCGCGGCGTCGATCCCGGCGCGCAGCTCGGACACGAGCTCCGCCACCTCCCGCGCGGACCTGCCCGCCTCCCCCGCGAGCGACCGCACTTCGTCGGCCACGACGGCGAACCCTTCCCCATGCTCTTCGGCCCGCGCCGCCTCGATCGCCGCGTTCAGCGCCAGCAGGTGCGTCTGCCGCGCGATCCGGGCGATCGTCTGCGCGAAGGCGCCGATCCGCTCCGACATCCCCGACAACCCCGCCACCGTGGCGGCCGTGGCGCGGACTTCCTCGCCCACGGCGCGGAGCGTCTGGCTGGCGCGCGCCACGCGCTCCCGTCCCCGCTCCGCTGCCGCCACGAGACGCGCGGCGTCCACCTGCATCAGCTCGGCCCGGACGCGCAGCGACTCCGCCTGGTCCGCCGCCTTGGCGCTCTCGCCCCGCGCCACGTCCGCCAACTCCCGCTGTTTCCCGAGGTCCGCCGCGAGTTGCTGCGCCGTGCGGGTCACGGTCTCCGAGGTCGCATGCAGCTCCTCGGCCGAGGCCGCGAGCTCCTCGGCGAACGCCGCCACCTCGTCCGCCTCGCGCTGCACGGTCGAGATCGTCGCCGCGATCTCCTCGATCATCCGGTTGAAGCTGCGCTCCAGGAAGCCGAGCTCGTCCGACTCTCCCGCCGCCGCGCGCACGGCGAGGTAGCCGCGCTCCGCCTCCCCCATCACGCTGCGGGCGTGCCGGATCCGCGCGATCAGCGTCGCCGGGATCCGCTTCAACGTCATCGCCACGAGGATGAACACCACGGTCTCGAGCCCGGCCCCGCTGAGGCTGGCACGCGGGTCGTAGAGGACGTCGTGCGCATAACTGGCGCCGAGATAGGCGATCGCCGCGGTGAGCACCAGAAAGTTGCCCACCGCGTGCCCCTGGTCGAACGCGTAGGGCAGCACCGCGAGGAAGAACGCGGCCACGAACCCGCCGTGCCCGAACCAGACCACGAGCACGGCCACGAGCAGCACATCGAGCAGCGACAGGCCGTACACGAACCACCAGCGGTACCAGCCGCGCTCGTTGATGAGCCCGAGCACCTCGTTGAGGACGGCGGCGCCGCCCGCGACGAGCACCATCGTCGCGGGCCGGGTCTTCACGGCTCCGAACCCCCAGCCCACGAGACCGATAGCGAGACCGGCGGCCGCCATCACGCGCCGCAGGCGGTGGCTGCGCGCGATGGTCTCGAGGTCCTTGAGGCGCTGCTCGAGGCCCCCCCCCGCCGCGTCGTCCGTCCAGCCGCGCACGCGCGACGCGAGCGAGGACCGGGTATGGGACTGCTGGAATGGTGTCACCCGAGGGTGATCATACACCTCAAGTGAGGACGGCGGCAATCTCCGCGGCGGCCCGGCCGGCGCCGTCACCGCAGGCCCAGCTCCGTTGCGGTCAGCAGGGCTGCCACCGGGTAGCCGGCCTGCTCGAGCGTCCCGCGGCCTCCTTCCTCGCGGTCCACGACTGCGAGCACTCCGAGGACACGGCCGCCTTCGCTCTCGACCGCTGCGATCGCCTCCCGAGCGGACTGTCCCGTGGTGATCACGTCCTCGACCACGACGACGGTTGCCCCCGGCGCGAAGCAGCCCTCGATCCGCTTTCCGGTGCCGTGGGTCTTGGCTTGCGTGCGGACGGTGAAGGCATCGAGCGTGCGCCCCTGCGCGCGTGCGGCGGCGGCGATCGCGTAGGCGACGGGGTCGGCACCGAGGGTGAGGCCGCCCACGAGCTGGGGCGCCCATCCCCGCTCGCCCAGCCGCTCGAGCCCGAGGGCGCCGATCACCGCGAGCCCCTCGCCGGACATGGTGGTACGCCGCGCATCGATGTAGAAGCTAGACTGCCGGCCTGATGCGAGTATGAAGTCGCCCCGCGTCACGGACCGCTCGCTGAGTAACTGGCGGAGGCGTTGCTTGAGGGGAACGCTGGGAGGCACGGTGGCCGATTCGTAGTAGTATATGCTACTACTCTAGTTCACTTCCGACGGACGGCTCGCTTCAGCGCATCGAGCAGGCCGCCTTTGGAGGCGGGGCCGGCCGTGAGTCCCGCGGTGACAGCATCCGCGAAGGCGGTGACCGTCGGCTGGCGTCGATCCGGGTCGCGCGCCAGCCCCTGCATCACGGCCGCCTCGAGACCGTCTGGAAACCGCAACCCTGGGACCGCCTTGTTCAGTGGCGCGGGCTGCTGCGTGAGCAATTGCTGGAACAGCTCGCGGGGACTCCTTCCGGTGTGCGGGTGGCGTCCGGTGAGGAGCCAGTAGGTGATCGTGGCGAGGCTGTAGATGTCGGCCCGGCCGTCCACCAGCTCGCCCGACAGCGCCTCGGGCGCCACGTACTTGAGTGTGCCGACGAAGAAGCCAGTGCGCGTGAGGCGCTCCTCGGCCGGCAGGTCGGCGTCGCGCGCGATGCCGAAGTCGAGCAGCTTCACCCGCCCTGCCGCCGGATCGTACATGATGTTCTCGGGTTTCAGGTCCCGATGGATGATCCCCGCTTGATGCGCCGCCGCGAGGGCGGCGGCGAGTTGGCGGACCAGGTCGCCCACCTGGGCCGGAGCGAGGGGGCCGGTGCGGTGTACGTACTCGGCGAGAGATTTCCCGTCGGCCCACTCCAGGGCGAGGTAATGGAGGCCGTCGGCATCGCCGTAATCGTAGGTGCGCACGACGCCCGGATGCTGGACTCGCGCGCCGTATCCCGCTTCACGCAGGAAACGCTTGACCACCGTGGGGTCGCTCCGCAGCCCTTGGCGCAATACCTTGAACGCACACGCGCCGCGCTCGGGGTGCTGGGCCCGGTACACTTCGGCCGTGCCTCCCTCGCCGACGCGCTCGAGCAGGCGGTAGCCGGCGATCGTCCGACCGGCGAGGTTCTCGCTGGGCATGGGAACGCGCGAAACTAACGCAGGCATTTGAGGTTGAGCAAGTGAGAGCTTTCGCGGGAGTAGCGCTCCTCGCCGGTGGCGTCGCCGGCTGCAGCTCCTGGCAACGCGTCGGGACGGAGCCGCGTCCCGGGCCGGCCGCCGCCGTGTCGACCCTGTTCGACGCCAGCACGGTGTACCGCTCGATGGGCTTCCTCGTGGCGGGCTCGCCCTTGCCGTTCGTCGCCTCGGTCCACTACCTCGCCAACGCGACCCCCGACTCCACCCTGGCGCTGTTCGGCCTCTCCCTCGCGAACCACGCCCTGAGCTTCCAGCGAGACGGCAACGAGTTCGTGGCGCAGTATCACGTCGAAGTCGCCTTCCGGACCGACACCGCCGCCGTCCGCCAGCTCACGACCGACGAGACGGTGCGCGTGCGCACCTTCCAGGAGACGCTGCGCGCCGACGAGAGCGTGATCTACCAGCACGTCGTCGGGCTGCCGCCCGGGGTGTACCGGCTGGCCGTCACCGTGCGCGATCGGAATGGCCCGGCGTCGGCGCGCCAGGAGCGGACGGACACGGTTCCCCGGTTCGGGCGGCAGGTTGTCAGCGCGCCGGTCGCGGTATACGAGGCCACGGCGCGCACCCGCCTCGCCGACGTGCCCAAGCTGCTCCTGAACCCGCGCGCCACCCTGCCGTACGGCGCCGACTCGCTCCGCTTTTATGTCGAGGCATACGACATGCCCCGCGGCGCGAAGCTCGCGGCACGGGTGATCGACCAGGACGGCCGGGAGCCGTGGCGCGATACGGTCGCCATCGCGGGCGGCGACGCCGTCGCCGCGCTGCTCCTCGTCATTCGCCCCGACGAGCTCCCGGTGGGCGAGGGGCGCTTCGAGGTGGCGCCGGTCGGGGCCGCCCCGACGGCAGCGCGCGGGGCCCCGTTCCTGGTGAGCTTCTCCGACCAGTGGGCCATCACGAACTACGATCAGATGATCAGCCTGCTGCGCTACTTCGATCGCCAGGACTGGGTCGACAGCCTGCGCAAGGCATCCCCGGCGGACCGCCCCGCGGTGTGGCGTCGGTTCTACAAGATCACGGACCCGATGACGATCACACCGGAGAACGAGGCGCTGGACCGCTACTTCCAACGCGTCCAGATCGCCAACCAGCGCTTTCGCGAGGCGGGGGACCCCGGCTGGCTCACCGACCGCGGTGAAGTCTACATCACGCTCGGCGAGCCGGACGACGTCTTCGACTTCAGCGCCGACGTGACGCGCACGGGCGTGCGCGGGATCCGGTGGACCTACAACGCGCTGCGCCTGACCCTCTTCTTCCAGGACCAGACCGGCTTCGGACGGTTCCGCCTGACCCCGCTGTCGCGGGCCGAGTACCAGCGGGTGCTTGCCCGGGTGCGTCGCGGGCAGTGACGCGGGCCGCCGTCCTCCTGGTGTTCCTCGCCGCCGCGCCGTCTGCGGTCGCGGCCCAGCAGACCACGTCGCCACCGGAGGTCGCGGCGCAGCGGGCCGAGTCGCTGCGGCTGGCGGGACGCCCGTGGCACGCGGCGGAGACGCTGCTCGCCGCCGCGGCGCGTGAGACGCACGCCAATGCCGCCTTCATCGTCGAGGGGGCGAAGGCAGAGCTGCACGCGCGCCGCTACGACCGTGCCCGCAGCCTGCTGGTCGGGCAGCCGTGGCTCGAAGATTACGGCGACGGTGAAGCCCTCGCCGCGCTCGCGGAGGCCGAGGCCCGGCTCGGCCAACCGGCGTCCGCGGGCGCGCACTACGCCGCCGCCCGGGCGCGCGCGCGGGGATCCCGAGCGGCGCTGCTGGCCGTACGCGAGGGGCTTGCCTGGGAGGCCGCGGGCGCATCCGACAGCGCGGCGGCCGCCTACGCGGCGGCGCGCGCGGCGGGACTGTCGGCGATCGATGGGTGGCTGCGACTGCGGCAGGCGCGCGTCACGCGCGACACCGCCGCGGCATTCCGCCTGCTCGCGGATCTGCCGTCGCCGGCGGCGCGGGAGGCGGCGGGTGCGCGGGCCCAAGCGCTGCTCGCTGCGGGTGACTCCACAGCGGCGCTCGAGGCGTTCGCCCGGGCGGGCCGCGCGCTCGACCTCGCGCGCCTCGCGCTCGCCCGCGGCGACTCGGCCCGCGCGCGCGACGCGCTGTACGGCCTCATGGCCCGGGCCCCCGAGTCGGACGACGCCGCGGCGGCGGTGGCCCTGGCGCTCGGCCCCTTGCCGGCGCGCACGGCCCCCGAGCGGGTGGCCCTGGCGCGCGCGCTCAAGTTCCACGGGGCGGCGGGCGATGCCCGGACGCAGGTCGAGCGCGCCCTGCGCCTGGGCGACTCGAGCGCGGCCACGCTGGTGCTCGCGGCCGAGCTGTACGCCGCCGCCGGTCGCTATCGCGACGCCGAGCGCGCGTATCTCGCTGCCGCGAAGGACTCAGGGCTGGGGCCCCTCGCCATCTACCGGCGCGCGCGCGTCCTCGTCCGGCTGGGCGACGCGGGCGCGCCGCAAGCGCTGTCGGCGTTCGCGCAAGCCTTCCCGGCCGACACCGCCGCGCCCACGGCGCTCTACGTCCTGGCCGATATGCTCGGCGAGCGTGGCGACTTGGCGGGCGCGACGCGGTGGTTCGGGGAGTTAATGGCGCGGTATCCGGCCGATCTGCGGTCGTCCACCGCCCGCTTCCGCCTGGCGATGCAGGCGTTGCGCGACAGTATGCTCGACAGCGCGGCGGCGCTGTTCCGGGGCGAGGTGGCGGGGAACGGGCCGCAACGCATGGGCGCGCGCTTCTGGCTCGGCAAGCTGGCGCTCCTCTCCGGCGACACGGCGGCGGGCCACGCGACCTGGCGCGCGCTCGCGCGCGAGGACTCGATCGGCTACTACGGCCTCCGCGCCCGGCGCGAGGTGGACTTGCCGCCGCTGCGCATCGCCGCCGCCCCGTTGCCGCCCCCGTCGCCCGCCGTCGCGACCTCGCTGGGACGGCTCGACACCCTCGTCCTCGCGGGCCTCGACAGCGCCGCCGAAGCCGAAGTGCGCGCCATTCTGGGGCGCGCGCCGCAACAGGAAGTGGACGCGCTGCTCGCGTGGAGCGGTGGACTCGCCCTGCGCGGCTTCGGCCCCGCCGCGGTGCGCCTCGGGTGGCAGGCGGCGCTCAAGTCGCCGAACGACGCGCGCGTGCTGCGTGCCATCTTCCCGTGGCCCAACCGCCGCACCGTCGAGGCGGAGGCGGCCGAATTCGGCGTGGACCCACTGCTGCTCGTCGCCATCGTGCGGCAGGAGAGCGTGTTCGACGCGTCGGCGCTCTCCCCGGCCGGGGCGCGCGGCCTCGCGCAGCTGCTTCCCGGCACCGCCGCCCTCACCGCGCGCGGGCTCGACGTCACGTTCTACCCGGACTGGATCACCGTCCCCGACCTGAACCTCCACCTCGGTGCCGCGCACCTGCAGGAGCTGTTGCGTCGCTTCGGCGATCGCGCGGACGCCGCAGTCGCCGCCTACAACGCCGGCACCACGCCCGCGGCTCGCTGGCTCGGCCGCCCGGGCGCCGACGACCCCGATCAGTTCATCGAGCTCATCCCGTACCAGGAAACCCGCGGCTACGTGCGGGCGGTGCTGCGCAACCGCGAGCTGTATCGCGCCTTGTACGTCACGCCAAGCAATTGATCGGCCGTCAGTTAGCGCCCCGTTGACAACTTTTCCCACTCGCTTCATTTCTATCGCGCCCGACAACGGGTGTCGGAGCGGGTGACGTGCGCCCTATGTGCGACTCTGCAGGAGGCGGACCGAATGGCTAAGGGAAAAGTGAAGTGGTTCAATGACGCCAAGGGCTACGGCTTCATTGAACAAGAAGGCGGCGAGGACGTGTTCGTCCACTTCTCGGCTATCCAGATGGACGGCTTCAAAACGCTCGCCGAAGGCCAGGTGGTGGAGTTCGAGGTGAAGACCGGCGACAAAGGGCTGCACGCCACGAACGTCGTTCGAGTGTAAGCGGTCCCGGCGCCATTCCGCGTCTCCCCGCCCGGTCTCCGGGCGGGGTCTTTCATTCCGGCCCTGTTATTGTTCCGCCCATGCCCTCCTCGTCCCTTCCGACGCTCTACCTCGTGGACGGCTACGCGCTCATCTACCGCGCCTTCTTCGCGATGATCGCGCGCCCCCTCACCACGCGCCGGGGCGAGAACACCTCGGCGGCCTGGGGCATCACCAACTTCCTGCTCCGCCTGCTCGAACAGCGTCGGCCCGACTATCTCGCGTGGGTGCACGATGTGGGCGAGTCGTTCCGCCACCAGACGTACGCGGAGTACAAGGCCACGCGGGAGAAGTTGACCGCCGAGTTGCAGCAGGACTTCGACCGCTCGGTCGAGCGCATCGGGCAGATCCTCGCGGCGTTCGGCGTGCCCGTGGTGGGGGTCGAGGGCTACGAGGCGGACGACGTCATCGGCACGCTCGCCACCGCCGCCGCGGCGCAGGGCGTGCAGGCCGTGATCGTCTCGGGTGACAAGGATTTCTACCAGCTGATTGGGCCGGGGATCGCGCTCTTGAACCCTGGTCGCGGTGGGCCGGCGGCGGTCGAGGAGCACTGGGTGGACCAGTCGACCGCGGGCGATCGCCTCGGCGTGCCCCCGGAGCGCGTGGTGGATTACCTCGCGCTGGTCGGCGATACGTCTGACAATATTCCCGGCGTGAGGGGGGTGGGAGACAAAACCGCGCTCGAGCTCCTCAAGACGTTCGGGGACCTGGACGCAATCCTCGCCAACGCGGACAAGATTCCCGGGAAGCGGGCGCGCGAGGCGGTGCAGCAGCACGCGGACCTGGCTCGCCTCTCGCGGGACCTCGTGACCATCCGGCGCGACGTGCCGCTCGCGCTTGATCTCGAGGCGTTCCGGGTCCAGGCGCCGGACACCGCCCGGCTCACCGAGCTGTTCACCGAGCTTGAGTTCCGCTCGCTGATCCCCAAGCTGTCATCGCTCGAGGTGGCGGTCGCTCGGGTCGCTGCTCCGGCAGCCGAGCGGGCCCCCGCCGTCGCAGCGGCCCCAGCGACCGCCACGCCGGCCGTGCTCGCGGCCGTGAGCGCCGACCCGACGATCGTGGACGCTCCCGCCGGGCTGGCCGCGCTAGTGGCGGAGTGCCGCCGGGCGCCGCTCGTCGCGCTCGACACCGAGACGACGTCGCTCGATCCGATGCGGGCCGAGCTCGTCGGCATGTCGCTCGCCGTCGCGCCGGGGCGCTCGTGGTATCTCCCGTTCGGGCACGTCGCACCTGACGGTGAGCTCGCCGGCGGGACCCAGCCCAGGAATCTCCCGGCGCTCGCGAGCGAGCCGCTCCGTCCGCTGCGCGACCTGCTCGCCGACGCCGCCGTGCTGAAGGCCGGGCACAACGTGAAGTACGATTGGCTCGTGCTGCGCCGGACGGGTGTGGAGCTCGCCGGGGTGGCGTACGACACGATGCTCACGAGCTTCGTGCTCGATCCGGGACGGCGCTCGCATGCGATCGACGAGCTCGCCCGAGAGCGCCTCTCCATCCGGATGCGGACCTATTCGGAGCTCGTGGGCCGGGGGAGGGAGGAGCGGCCGTTCGCCGCGGTGTCGCTGGTGGAGGCGGCGCGCTACTGCGCCGCGGACAGCGAGACTGTGCTGCGCCTGCGCGATGCCTTCCAGCCGGAGCTCGAGGACCACCAGGTTCTGCGGCTGCTCGAGACGATCGAGGTCCCCCTCATCCCGGTGCTCGTCGACATGGAGTGGCAGGGCGTGCTCGTCGATCGGCAGCGCCTGGGCGAGATCTCGCGCGGGTTCGCGCGCGAGCTGGTCGAGCTGGAGCAGGCAATCTATCGCGCCGCCGGCACCCAGTTCAACATCAATTCCACCCCGCAGCTCCGGCACATCCTGTTCGAGAAGCACCAGCTGCCCGTGCTCAAGAAAACGAAGACCGGCGCGTCGACCGACTACGAGGTGCTCGAGCAGCTGGCGACCATGGGCCACGAGGTGCCCCGGCTTCTGATCGAATACCGCGAGCTGTCCAAGCTCAAGTCGACCTACGTCGACGCGCTCCCCGGATTCATCAATCCCGCGACGGGCCGCATCCACACGAGCTTCAACCAGACCGGCGCTGCCACCGGGCGGCTGTCCTCGTCGGAGCCGAACCTTCAGAACATTCCCGTGCGCACCGCGCGGGGCGAAACGATCCGGCGCGCGTTCGTAGCGCCGCGCGGCGCCCTGCTCCTCACGGCCGACTACTCCCAGATCGAGCTGCGGCTGCTCGCGCACCTCTCAGGCGACCCGGCGTTCGTCCGGGCGTTCGCGGAGGGCGGGGACATCCACCGGCAGACCGCGGCGATCATCTTCGGCGTGCCACAGGATCAGGTGACGCCGGAGATGCGGGCGCGAGCCAAGACCATCAACTTCGCCACGATCTACGGCCAGGGACCGTTCGCGCTGTCGCGCCAGCTTGGCATCACGCAGGACGAGGCGAAAGAGTTCATCCAGCAGTACTTCGCGCGCTTCCCGGGGGTGCGGGCGTGGCTCGACCGGACGGTCGCCGAGGCACGGGAGA